>OLPX01001171.1_pt1 | contig 19753 bp, 17 predicted proteins | sample 1672491 | NCBI WGS metagenome assembly OLPX01 (sample SAMEA3136692, study PRJEB25190) | human gut metagenome | biome: human gut; feature: human-associated habitat; material: faeces | place: Austria | collected 2013 | reverse complement strand
GGACACTGTTTTCTTGCAATATCCCGCAGATGAGTACTTTTTAAGGGACGACTAATTACATCAATAGGAATTGTATTTAAAGAAGAGGTTTCTTCTTTTAGCTCATTTGTACAAGCTAATAAAGAAAGTAAAAAAATACAGTTTGAAAAAATGATTTTCTTTTTCATGATTTTCGTTTTTTAATGAAGTATGGTATGTTAGTTTACTACTCTACTTTCATTTTTGAAATTGTATTTAATAATTTGTATTCAAATGAAGGAGCGTCTACAATGTATTCTGGCTTTTCAATTTTTGTTTTTAATAGGCTTAACTTATATTCGTATCCTTCTTGGTATGTAAATTCTTTAATTGCATTTAGAGAAAGTAATACTATTTCATTACTGTTTTCCTCTAATAATTGCATTTTTTTGTTTTCATTAAGCGTAATAGGGTCTACTGTATTTACAGTTTTTGAAAGTATAGTGGCAATAACTAAACTTTCTTGTAGCTTATCATTTTCGCATTGTACAAAAATACAATATGCTATGTATATTAATAGTGTGAGTAAGATTTTCTTCATTTCAAATTTAATTAGAGATGTAGATAATTGGGCGTTTTTGAGTTCTCGTTTATTGTTTTTTTAATTCAAACTATTTTCATGTTTGATTCTATTAGTAGATTTCAAAATAGCCGTAATATTCCTCTTTTCCGTCATTCAACTCTAAAATATAAATTCCTTCTTTTGCACCTCCTATAGAAAAAGCATAGGATTGCTGGGAAGAGAGAGAAATGAACTCTGAAGAAATGATGTTTCCTTTTTCGTCTTTGACGGTCACTTGAAGTTCCTTTATGGAGACATCGGATTGTAGATAGATGGTATTGCCTTCGTGGTTGGCCGTTGGTTCTGTGACTAAAGAACGCGTTTGGGCGTTTTTTTGCTTTCTCTCTAAATATATTTTCGTCTTAGCTGAACATAATCCTATGTAAAGAAGGCAAGAACAAATAATAATAAGCAAACGTTTCATAATTTGATGTATTTGAGTTTTAGTTTGCGAATTTATGGGATTTCAATTTGTTTCTCATTTAAGAACTGTGCGGTTTTTGTGCGGTTCTTGTTTTGACGTGCTATTTTGTGCGATTTTTGTGTGTATAACTGTACCTTTTTATATAGGCATCTATAACGACTGAATAATTTTGTCCCATTGTTCCGGTTTGCCAACTTCCCCGTGTGTCTTTTCATACAGCTTTTTGCGGGCAGAGACAATGGCTGATTTAGTTCTTCTGGTAAGCTGTGCGATACCTGTTACGTTGATTCCTATTTTGAGTAATAGGCAGATTTTCATTTCAATGTCGCTTACGGGGTAGATGGCTTGCAGGCGTGCTGTGAAATCTTTATAGCAACGATCCACTTTGATGCGTAGCATTTCCCAGTCTTGGGCATCAATAGGTTTATTGTCGTTAGCGGCATCTTTGAATTTGCAGTAAATATCGGATTGGCGAAAGGCTATTTCGGCTAAGGATTGTTCTTTTTGGTCTGCTTCTATTTTGCAGTTCATGTGAAGTATCTGCTCTTTTTGTGCCAAGAGCAGCTTTTGCATAGCATTGTTGCTCTGATTGGTTGTTTGCAAATCTTTTTCCAATAGCGCTATTTTGTGCTTATTGTCTTCAATGTATTGTGTACTTCTTTGGTACTGCTCCTCTTTTTGCCGTTTCAGCTCTTTCAAGCTATTCTCCAAACGGGCTTTCTTTTGTTTGTTTGTGTAAAAATAAATAAGGAAGACAAGCACCAGAATACTTAATGTCAAGAGTGAAGATAATATCCAGAACTGTTGGCGGGTACTTTGGTTTTTTAATCGGTTACTTTCTTTTTCATGTAGTTGATAATTGTAAAGTGACTGCATTTTACGGATACTTTCGCTGTCTGTAATGTTTTTGATGGAATCGGTCAATTCATTGTAGTGCTGGAGGTGATATAAAATGGAAGAGCAATTGGAATCTCTTTCTGAGATTTTTGCTAATCCCCAATGAGCGGCTTGTAGGGCATAGATATTATCACTCTTCAGCATGATATTATAGTAGTGCTGTGCAGAATCAAATTTCCCCATTTCGTGATATGAAGCTGCAACGGTTGCATATTGCGCTGTTTCTTGTGGTGGTGTAGAAAGTATGACCGTTTGCAATATGGCTTTGGCTGAATCGTATTGCTTTAGTTGGATATATAGATCAATGAAGCGATAGTGCATCATGGTTATTGATTCTTTATCTTTGTTCTTCTCGGCTTGTGCTAGTGCAAGTGTATAATAGTGTAAAATACTGTCTTGCTTATCGAAAGCCATCCAAGTTGTCCCTATATTGCAGAGGTTGACAATTATACTTCTTTCATCTTTGGTCAATGCACTATACCGATAAGCTTTTTTGTATGTTTTCATCGCCTCTTCATATACTCCCTGATAAAGGAACAATTCTCCCATTTGACTATAAATCACTTTCTGCAATCGGTAATCCGTACTTCCTTCCAACAGTTCTGCTGCTTTCTGATAGTAGTCTAATGCTTGTGGGGCATCTCCTAAGTCGGCATATACTCGCCCGGCATAGTAATATGCTTCGGGTAAATGCGTTTTGTCTTTTTTATCTTCATAATAATGCAGAACTTCCAGGATGAGGCTGTCAGAGGTATGTGTAATATAGGCTTTGTCTCTGGCCTTTATGTTCAGTAGTTGGTAATATATCTGTGTGGCTTTGGGTTCTGTAGTGATACTGTCACGGAGTTGTTCCAGCAATAGGCAGGCACTGTCCGGATTACTATATACCAATTTATCTGCCACTTGCATAGTATGAGGATATGGTTTGTTGTTGCAGGCATAGAGGCATAGCAGCAGGAGTGCCGATAAAAGGTTGATTTGCTTCATGGTATATTGTCTTTTTTGCATCTTGACGGTTGAGTTTTACTTATCCATCTTGCATGCACGGCGAATATATGCAATATTTAACGAAGACACAAGGCTTTTTTACAAAAACTGGCTAAAGGAGTGTTTTCCTCCATTTTATGTAGATAAATCTTTTCCCTCATTTTATGTGGGTAAAATAAGATGTTGATAATCAGTGCAACTCCACTGCAAAACTACTGCACGCCTTTTGCAGCGCCACTGCAACACTATTGCAGTGACACTGCATAAGATATGCAGTGATGTTGCAGTGGCACTATTGGCTTTCTTTATCCGCATCATCCGTGCCTGAAGAATCGGGCATGCAGAGATGACAAATACCGTGAAAACTCTGGTTGTACAAAAAAGTATTTTGGTACTCTGAACCTTGGGCTTCTTTCGGATTGTCCGAAACTCTTCCGATATGAAAGGAAGAGTAAATCGGCTTCATCCTATTTCGTCTTGCTCGTTTTGGCAGTTGCTTTGGCGGTTGTTTTCGTAGTTTTCGTTGCTTTCACCGCCTTTGCAGTCCGTTTCGACTTGCCCGTATCCTTGTCGCTTTGCAGTTTCACAATTTCCAGACAAGCCTGAAGGTTCAGGTCTTGAGGGATGATGTCTTTAGGAATCTTGTAGTTGCTGCCTTTATAAGCGATGTAAGGGCCATAGCGTCCATTCAGGATTTCCAGTTCCGGTTCTTCCTCAAACTTCTTGATATGTTTCTGGGCTTCTGCTTCTTGTTTCTTTTGCAAAAGTTCAATAGCTTCTTCCAGCGTAACAGTCATCGGGTCCATTGTCTTGGGTAATGAGGCATACAAGCCGTTGTTCTGGATATAAGGTCCGAAACGTCCCGCACCTACGACTACATTCTTGCCTTCGTACTCTCCGAGAGTACGGGGAAGTTTGAACAGCTCCAGCGCTTCTTCCAGCGTAATGGTCTCGATGGACATTTCTTTTTTTACCTGAGCGAAACGGGGCTTTTCCTCATCTTCGGCAGTACCTATCTGTGCTACTGGGCCGAAACGTCCGATTTTTACAGACACTTGCTTTCCGCTGACGGGGTCTGTTCCCAGAATCCGTTCGCCTGCCTTGTGGGCGGTTTTCGCGGCAAGCGTGTTTTCTACTGAAGGATGGAATTTTTTATAGAATGTTTTCAGAATGGCGGTCCATTGCTTGTCACCTTCGGCTATTTCGTCGAATTGCTTTTCGACGCTCGCAGTGAAGTTGTAGTCAAGGATGTCCGGGAAGTACTCTATCAGGAAGTCATTGACCACAATACCGGTGTCTGTCGGCATCAGTTTTGACTTTTCAGCTCCGGTGATTTCTGTATGGTTGTTGTCCGTTATTTCATTACCCTGCAGGTTGAGCACATTGTAGGTGCGTTCTTCACCTGCTTTTTCTCCTTTTATCACGTATTCGCGTTGCTGGATGGTGGAAATGGTAGGAGCATAGGTAGACGGACGTCCGATACCCAGTTCCTCCAATTTGCGCACAAGGCTTGCTTCCGTGTAGCGGGGAGGGTGTTGGGTGAAACGTTCGGTAGCGGTGATACCTTCATGTTCGAGCTTCTGTCCTTTTTTCAGAGGGGGCAGTAGGCGTGCCTCATCTTCCTGGGTTTCTACGTCATCATCGTATGATTCGCGGTAGACACGGAGGAAACCGTCGAATTTCACCACTTCGCCGGTTGCAGTGAAAGTCTCCGTCTCGTTGCTGATAGCAATGGTTACGGTTGTCTTTTCCACTTCGGCATCTGCCATCTGCGAGGCGATGGTACGTTTCCAGATGAGGTCGTACAGCTTTCTTTCCTGCGGGGTACCTTCTATCTTGGCATTCTCCATATAGGTGGGGCGGATAGCTTCGTGGGCCTCTTGCGCTCCTTTGGTCTTGGTGGCGAAGTGGCGGTTGTGTACGTAACGTTCGCCCATCAGGTTGGAGATGGTTTCACGGCTGGCGTTGACGGCAAGTTCGGAAAGGTTGACGGAGTCGGTACGCATGTAGGTTATCAATCCGGATTCGTACAGACGTTGCGCCACCATCATGGTCTGTGCCACGGTGAATCCCAGTTTGCGGGCAGCCTCCTGCTGCAAGGTAGAGGTGGTGAACGGGGCGGCGGGAGTTTTCTTCAGCGGACGGGTAGTGATGTCGCTGATGGTAAACGTAGCTGCTTTACAGCTCTCCAGCAATTTCCGGGCTTCTGCCTTTGTCTTGAGCCGATGCTCCAGTTCGGCTTTCATTTCCACTGTTTTGCCGTCAGTGTCCGGAACGAGGAATACGGCAGTAACACGGTAGGATGCTTCGGTTTGGAATGCATGTATCTCGCGTTCGCGCTCTACAATGAGACGGACGGCTACGGACTGTACACGGCCTGCAGAAAGGGCAGGTTTCACTTTCTTCCACAATACCGGTGAAAGTTCAAAACCTACGATACGGTCCAGGATACGTCGGGCTTGCTGGGCATCGACCAAGTTGATGTCAATGTCACGGGGATTTTCTATCGCTTTCAGGATGGCACCTTTGGTGATTTCATGGAAGACGATACGTCTGGTGTGTTCCGGTTTCAGTTTCAGCACTTCGTACAAGTGCCATGCGATGGCTTCCCCTTCGCGGTCCTCATCGGAAGCCAGCCATACGGTTTCTGCCTGCTCGGCTTCTTCTTTCAGCTGGGTTACGAGTTTCTTTTTATCCGCCGGTATCTCGTAATGCGGTTTGAAGTCTTTGTCTACGTCAATACTGAATTCTTTTTTCTTCAAATCACGTATATGGCCGTAGCTGGAAAGGACTTTGAAATCTTTTCCAAGGAATTTCTCGATGGTTTTTGCTTTCGCCGGAGACTCGACTATGACAAGGTTTTTCTGCATAAATTTCTGTTTTTTAGTGACTCCCGCCACTGAATTCGCCCGCAAAAGTAGGAAAAAAAGATTCTTCCCACCTTATAATATAAGGAGAATTTAGCAAAAATGACCTTTTTTGTTCAAATTAGAGCTTCGGCTTGTGCTGCCTCTATTAAAAGAGGAAGCTTACTCCGCCTAAGAAACTGAGACCTTCTGAAGGGTATCCCCAGTAGTACTGGTAATCTTTGTTCAGCAAGTTGTTCACGCGCGCATACACGGAGATACCTTTGAAGAGTTCGTAGCTGCCGTTCAGATAGAGATTGCTGACGGGGTCCGCCTTGTTGCCCTCCACGCCTTGGCGTGAGATGTGCTGATAGCCGATGCCGACAAGCAGTGGGGAGATGGGGCGTACCTTGAGATTGAGATTGCCTTCTACGGCCGGTTTGAAACTTACTACGACATCAGAACCGTCTGAGTCCGTTGTCCAATGGCGATAGACGGCATTGGCGGCGAGATAGAAAACATCCTTGTAGTTGTAGCTCAGGTCGGCTCCGGCGTAGAGGTTCTTGGTGTCTTCTGTGAGGAAAACATTGCTTATCCCGTCGGACTTGACAGTCGGAGTGTCAATCAGGTCGTTTTTCAAATCTTGATACCCGCCGTATAGGTTGAACCACAATCCGCTGACCGGGCTTGCCTTGAAGCCGACGGCTGCGTTGAGCTGTTCGTAGGTATTGTCAAGTTGCTGGTTTGTAATGCCATAAGGCGTAATGGTTTCCAGACGGCGGAAATCGTTCTGTAGCCGTCCTCCCTTACCTTGTGCGTAGAGGATGTAGCTGTCCGAGAAGATGTATTGTATTTCTACGTCGGGAGCGGCGCGGAACTTCTTGCCGAAACCGAAAGCCAGGTCGACGTCTGCGCCGAGACGTATTTTCCAGTCGTCATTCTGAAAGAGATAGTATGGATTGAAGTCTACGTCGGTGTGATTCTCGAAACGTCCGTCGCTGTAGAATGTATTGTCCATGGCAAAAGCCATGCCGATGGTCTGCTCATCGGAGATGGAACCGGTGACATCGGCTTTGGTACGCACGATATTTTCTTTGATATTGCTCACCATGAGGTCGTGTTGGCGCTGGTAGACCAACAAATTGGTTTCGGCACGGAATTGGAGAGGCATATCGTCGCTCGTGGAACTTACCCCGAAATGTACATCACCCGAAACGAATTTCTGCTTGTTGCTGACGAAGTCGGGCAGGAAATTGAAATTGCTTTGGTTGAACTTTCCGGCAATATTCAAATCGACTTTGCTGAAGGCATGTACATAATCCATGGCAGCATGGGTACGGTAGTAGAATGAATTCCACTTCCCGCCATTATCCGGCAAGTCCAGTTTGCCATCCATGCCATCCATTGTGAATGTCAGGTTGAGGCGGTCTTTGGGGGATAAAGAGAAGAGGTAGTTGGCGCGTACATCGAGGTTACCGTAGTTACCGTATCCCAAGCGTACATATCCGGGCAGCGCTTTCGCCTGCGTCTCTTTTCCGGTATAGGCTTGCATGATACCTGCCGGGATATGGGTTGCCGGCATCAGGGTGGCGTCATATTCCACCGCCTTTTTGCTGACGGTAGGAGGTTCCACCTTGGGAAGCACGTTCACTTTGGAGGCATCCATGATGTCCGGATTATATTCTTGTTCCACGACTACCGTACGGTTCATGGTGGTGTCTTGGGGTTGTGTCTGGGCTTGTGCTCCCAAAGAGAGGGAGACAAGCATAGTTCCTGCGAGGATATATTGTATCTTTTTCATAATGTGCTATATTTCTTACTTTAATTTCTCCAGTCTTTCGTTAATCATGCTTGCTATATCGTCGTCGGCCTGGTAGTTCTGCTGCAGGCTCAATAGGTATTGGCGTGCATCGAGCTTCTTGTCCATGGCTACATATACATCAGACAGAAGGATGAAACTGCGTGCCAGCCAGTAGGCATGCGGTGTGCTCTGGTCGATGAAATTAAGGATTTCCTTTTCTGCAGAGGCATAATTACCGGCGTTGTACCATTGTAATGCCACCAGATATTTGGCTTCGGCTCCATAAAGGGTACGGGTGTCTTTGGCCAGCAGCTGAAGGTCATCCATTGCCTTCTTGTCGGCTTTCTGGTTGAGGTATGCCTTGGCACGGTAGTACAACGCCTCGTTCCGGAGCTCCGGAGACAGCTTGGCTTCGGCAAGCAAGGCTGTGGCGGCGTTGATGACTTCCGCATCATCATGCATCAGTGCTCCACAGCGCAGTACACCGATAGCGCCAAGCTGGCGGCGCTCTGCCGTGGTGGCTTTGGCCTGCAATTTCTTGTAGTCGGCCAATGCCAGGTCATATTGCTGGCGGTTGAACAGAATTTCTCCATGCATCAGCAAAGCCTCTTCAGAATATGGGTTATCGGGGTATTCCAGCAGTTTTCCGGCATGTTCCAATACCGCCTCGTCATCTTTCTGCTCTTTGCCTATGACGCAGAGGTAGTAGTGTGCATTCAGGCTGAAAGCGCCTCCCGGATAACTTTGCAGATAGCGGGTGAAACTCTCTTTGGCAGGTACGGCTTCGCCTTTCATATATACTTTTTCGGCAGCGATGTAAGTCAGCGAGTCTTGCTCACTGGGTTCGAAGCGGATTTCTCCCGGCATTTGGGCGGCAAGGGCGGCAAACTCATCCACGCGGTTGGCATCTACGTAGATGGACTTCAAGTCGCGCATGGCAAGGCGGGCTTCCTCGCTTCCGGGATATTGGGTGACTACATGTTTGTAGGCTTCTATGGCACGGTCATAGTCATCGTTCTGGTAGTAAAGCAGGCCGATTTCTGCAGCTGCTTTACGGCTGACGGGACTCTCGGGATACTTGCCGAGCAATTCGCGGAAGGCGGCGATAGCTTGGGGGCTGTTGTTGCTCTGTACGTAGGAGCGCCCTTTTTCGTAAAGGGCATTGATGGCATAAGGCGAATTGGGATATTTGACGGCAAGGCGGTCCAGCATGCTCACCTTTTCCGTATAGTTCTTCTGCATGCCATATACCAGCGCTAATTGATAGACGGCATAGTCTCCGGCGGGAGTGTTCAGATTCTCGGCTTTGGCGTAGTATTGCTTGGCCTCGTCGAAACGGCGGACGTGCAGGTTGCAGTCACCGATACGGTTGTAGGCATCTGCCAATGCGGTCGGGTTTTCACCTTTCTCCAGTTGGACAAAGTTGCGGAAACGGTTCTCTGCCGTCGAATAGTCTTTCTGGTGGAAAGCGATGTAGCCCAGGTTATAGTAGGCAAGGGCGAACATCTCCGTATCCCTCTGCCGGGTGAGTGACAGATATTCGTTGAAATTGCGGGCAGCTTCTCTCATCCGGTTCAGGCGGTAATAAGACTCGCCGAGCCAGTAGAGGGCGTCTGCCTTGGTCTGGAGGTTGTATTGCCCCAACGTGACGCTTTGGTTGAAGTAACCGATGGCTTGTTCGAACTGCGTGTTGGCAAAAGACTGGGTCCCGAGTTGGAACAGAATCTTTTGTTTGGCTTCCAGAATGGCTTTGCTGGGATGGGAGATACGGTCGATGGACTTGAGTGCGGCATCATAGCTGCGTGTATTCATGTATACTTCCACCAGGTAGTTGCTGACTTTCTCGGCATAAGGAGAGTTTGGAAATTCGTTCAGGAATTTCTCAAAGACGGTCACCGATTCGCCGAAAGCGGAATAGGAGGTCTCGTGAATGCATAAGGCGTAGTTATAGGCAGCTTGTTCCTTGATTTTCGGGTCGGCATTGGAAGCGGCAGCCTGCTCGAAGGCCATACGTGCCTTGGTCTTGTCGGCCAGTTGCAGGTAAGCCAGTCCCATGTGCAGGTAGGCATTTTGGGAGAGAGCGTCGTTCTCTGCAGTCATTTCGCCAAGGATGGCAGGAACTTGAGAATACACGCCGCATTGATAATAGGACATACCCAGCATGTAGAGGGCATCTCTTCTATGAGTGGCAGATTCGGCATTGTGCTCCAGGTATTGCTCGAAGGACTTTATGACTTCGTGGTATTTCCCGAAATGGTATTCGGCTGTACCGAGGATGCGGTTCAGCTCCGCCGTGTGCGTGTAGCTCAGACCGTCGGGGTGGGTTGACAAGGCATTTTGCGCTACAATTTCCGCCTTGTCGTACTGTTTCTTCAGCAAGTAGATTTCGGCGATGTAATAGGGGACCAGGTTCTTGTACTTGGCATTGTCCTGCAGAGGCAGGAAACCGCTGAGCGCTTCGTCATACCGTCCTTGGGTATATCGGATATAAGAGATGTAGTAAGCACAGTCCGCTGCATATTTCCTGCTGGTGCTGCGCAGGGTCTCGAACCAGATGGCTGCTTCCTTTACATTGCCCGTCTTCAGATAGCAGGTGGCAAGGCGGTAGGTCATGTCGTCACGCTCCTCGGTACCCAGAAGGTCGAGGCGGGCAGAGTTGAACATGGCGAGGGCATCGTCATAATTGCCTTCGAAGAAATAGGAGGAGGCGATTAATGCATAGATGCGGTTGGCATGGGGAGTATCAGGATATTCGTCCAGAAAGGCGCGGAGCAGGTCTATGCTTTTGGGGTCTCTGAGCTCGTATGCGGCGCATACCAGCATGTATTCCGCTTCTTGCCGCTCGCCGGTATCGGGCAGAGGCTTGCCGTCTGCATTCATCTGGCGTACATAGGCTTGCAACGGGGAGATGGCGGCAGCATAGGCCTTTTGCTGGAACAGCGTTTGTCCTTCCTGGTAGAGTCGCTTGGGAGAAGTACTCTTCTCGCTTGTTTGTGCTGAGGCGAGTAAAGGTGCGCAACAGAGTGCTGTGCACAATATTCGGGAGATTTTATGTTTCATCTTCTTTTGTTAGAATAGGTATTTTACAAAAATACGGGTTTTACCCCGGAAATGTTACACTTGTTTGGCTTTTTTAGGATATATACCATAATAGGAACGAATAATCATTCGCTTTTGTTCTTCCGCATGTCTTCCAGGAAGATACCCACTCCTTTGCGGATGGAGCCGAGCCCGAACTCTTCCGTACGGATATCTTTCAAGGGGAGGAAGAAGAGGTCTGCCGCGTCGTCCATCGCCTCGAAGTGCAAGGTGTCCTCCACCGTACAACGGAAAAACATATCCAGCGTGTGTACGGGGAAGCCGGAATAGATGTAAATATTGGGCAGGGAGAAGAGATATTCGGCCTTTGCCACCTTCATGCCGGTTTCTTCTCTTACTTCGCGGGCAACGCCTTCCTCTCCGGTCTCGGTCATGTCGATGAAGCCTCCGGGGAGGTCCAGCGTCCCTTTGGCAGGCTCTTTGGCGCGGCGGCACACCAGTAGCTCGTCGCGCTCGTTCAGTATCAAGGCGACGGTGGCAGAAGAGGGGTTGAAGTAGTAGACGAAACCGCAGTCGGCGCACTGCTTCGACTTCTCGTTATGAACTTCGAAATGGGCTGAACCGCATTTCGGACAATATTTGAATTGCGAAAGTGGATGTTCCATGATATTTTAGCCTTTGTCCGGGGGACAAAGATAATGGAAACCAGGTGTAGAATGAAAGGAACAGAGTGAATTTTTCGTATCTTTGGCGACTATAAAACCATATCGGATGAAAGATTTTGCTGCCATTGATTTTGAAACGGCCAACGAACAGCGTACCAGCGTTTGTAGTGTAGGAGTGGTTATCGTACGTGATGGAGAGATTGTGGACCATTATTATAGCCTCATCCGTCCCGAACCGGAGTATTACACTTATTGGAATACCCGCGTGCATGGTCTGACGTTGGCAGATACCCAGGATGCTCCTATCTTTCCCGTTGTGTGGCAGGAAATAGCTCCACGCATTGAAGGCTTGCCATTGGTAGCGCACAACAAGGCCTTTGATGAAAGCTGCTTGAAAGCTGTTTTCCGTACTTACTGCATGGATTATCCGGATTATGAGTTTTATTGTACTTTGCAGGCATCACGTCGTGCTATAAAGGGATTGCCTAACTATCAGTTGCATACAGTGGCTGTTTGCTGTGGCTATCAGTTGGAACATCATCATCATGCGTTGGCTGATGCTGAGGCTTGTGCATGGATAGCGAAACAGGTCATATAAATAAACAGAGGAGACTTGTCATGAAGCCTCCTCTGTGGAATTGTTTGTTTCCTTGATAAAACTCTATCAGTTTATCCTAATGGATTTTCACCTTGGTCACCATCATTGCCGCCGCCTCCGCTTTCGTTTCCTCCGGGATTTTCTTCATTGTCCGGCACGATTTCAGAGCCGGTTACCAACCGTGTGATGCCCGATTGTTTCATCATGTTCTTCAAACGTTGTCCCGGCACGAAAATCAGTTTCTGGCGGTAAACGACATCAGCCGTTACAGACTTTGCATCCTCCTGGCTTTTGCCGTTCAATCCCGGTCGGAGGCTTCCGAAGTCTCCCAGCCGTACGGTTGCACCGATGCTGGCATAGGTGCAGAGCGCGTCAATCATACCGTCCAATACGGCTTTTACGATACCTCTTGGCACCATCCCTTGACTGGTCACCTGGTCGCATAATCTATCAAAGTCAATATTTGCTACGGAATAAGAAGCAGCTACATACTTCTCGGTTTTGGTACCAATGCCTACCATTCTCTTTTTTACTACATAACGAAATGCCATAATGTTTTTTGTTTTTAATGGTTGTTACTTGCGGTTTCGTTCACTCGTCAGTTAGCGAGACCTGTTTCTTTGTGACCACGGTGCGAAGTTACAACACTTAAAAACGGCATGGTGCTTTAACGGGACTGAACGACTTTTTTTAACGTTGTATTTAGCCATTTGACGACATGGAAAGTCTTATGCTATAACCTATTGCCTATATTTAAAAAAAATGAGTGATTACATAAAATAATAATTTTGTGATTCTCCATCTGTAATCAAGTACAATCCATTGTCTGTAAACTTGATGACTTTGGGTTTGAATGTGAGTTTCTTCAATGCCTCTGCCAAATTGGATGGAATGTTTTTGTAATATACTCCGTTTTTGCAGCAAGCTATCATCCCGTAATTGGTAATATAGGCATAGTAAACCTCTTCGTATAGTTCTTCGGCTTTCAGTATGAAATTTTTGATGGTTTCATTTGAATAGCTGTAATGCTTGTCCGTGATAACTACCCATTCTCCTCTATCATTGAAGCAGGCCGAAAGAATATTGTCGTCTCTTAAATCTCCTGTACGATATTGTTCCAGTTTTTTGAGGAATGCATCCGGATAACCAAGAGTCCAATACCCTGAACCGCCTAAGATAATTACATAGTTGCCATTTTCAGTGATGTTGATGTCTGTTATTTCAGCATTGCTGCTGTTGGCTTCTTCTATACGTTTCTTAAGCTTGCTGGGAGTACTGCCGGTGTAGGCATATCCACTATTCCCATACACTCCTACTCCTGCTCCATACATAGTGATTGCTCCGGTACGGCATTTCCCCCATTTGTTGATGGCTTCTGTGATGTATGACATGTATGAGCTGGTCGGTAAATTTATATAGCGAACAGTACCGCTATAGGAAAATGGTTTTGAAACGGTTCTGGTTCTGGCTGGAAGAACCGGTTCCGCTTTTTCTTTACAGATATAAGAAGTACCGGCTATCAATTCATTTCCAATCCATTTTCCTGACTGAATGGTGTGTGCCGTAATATCAAAGTAAGCGCCGTATCCATTTCTTTCACCATCCTTCCAAGGGCCGAACCACATATTCCCATTTTCCCAGATATGAATGCCGTATCCGTGGCGTTGTCCATTATAGGTTTCTCCCCAATATTTATTCCCGTTTGTGTAGTTTGTCCGTTCAAATATTTGTCCGGGATATTCTTTGGCTTCTATTTCATAACTGTAGGGGCGGAGCAGCATATACGGTTTTCCGGTGTTTCGGTTGTATTCTACACCATTTTCAGAGCCATTTTTAACTATTATGTCATCTTCTTGAATATAGATGAATAAAGTGAATTCTGAGTTTTTAGTAAAGCCAATTTTAATATTATCTTCTTTGAATTCTACCCTGAATCCATTTATTTCATCATTTTGGGTTTGTCCTAGAGAAGCCTCTCCTTCTATTGTTTTTCCCCACTCTACCGTGCTATTGCGAACAGATTCATGCATGCTTTTCTGTTCACTTTCCGAAGGTGCAGTGTAGAATGGTTTATAGTCCGGTATCATTTTGAGGAGAGTATTCTGTCCGTTGAATCCCGCTTCTTCCAATCTTTCTATGGCAGCTTCTGCTATAGACTTCTGGAGTTCTCCAATGTCTTTGTTGAGAGCAGCCTTTTTGTACCAATATAACGCTGAATTCCCATCTTTTCTCAAGATGTTGTCTATGCCGTATTCATAAGAGATTGCAAGCGAAATCTGTCCGCTTGCATTCCCGTTTTTAGCTGCTCGTTTTGTCCATGCCATTCCGGCGGGGTAATTCTTTGTGACTCCTAACCCGTTTTTCAGTAAATAGGCTAAGCGGCTTTGTGCATAATAAGATTCCGGGCTATTATTGTGTTCGGCGGCTTTTTTATACCAGATAAAAGCCTCTTCATAGTTTTCTTTGTCTTCATATATGCGTCCAAGGTTCTTTTATGGAAAAGCCCCATTTTTTTCAGCTGCTTTTTTATACCAATAGATGGCCGTTTCTTTATTTTGAGTTAAATTCCCCCAGCCATTACTATAGGCTGCACCCATATTGTTTTGTGCAGCAGGATTTCCTTGCTCAGCCGACTTTCGCCACCAATAAACGGCTTGTATGGTATCAGGTTTTATACCCCATCCCCTAAAGTAGCTCTGTCCGAGATAGAATTGTGCAATCGCGTTTCCATTTATTGCATCTGTCCTATAGTCCGCAGCATTCTTGTGGTTTTGCCCATAAATACTGATGGTAAATACTGCAAGGAATATGCACAATAAGTAATTTTTCATGTTTTTCATAAATTAAGAGTTAATCAATTGCATCCAATAAAATGAATGCAGCCCAGTAAAAGGGATCCTTATATTTTTTTATTTTCTTGAACTCTTTGGGCATAGGCTTTTTGCTCTGTTTTTCTTTTTGCCTGGCTTCTGACTGCCAGCGCTTGTCGGGAGTTGTTTCAATTTCAACTTCGTAGTCACGTACATACTTCTGGGCCTCGCGCAAAGATTCAAATTTGCTCTTTCCTGCGAGCAGATTCTTGTAAAACTGTGTCATCAAGAGTTGAGTAGCATTATCGTCCACTTTCCAGAGACTCATTAATAATGTGTTGGCTCCCGCTTTTTTGAAACCGCGTTGCAAGCCGAATACTCCGTCACCGGTTATTTCTCCCAGTCCGGTTTGGCAGGCAGAAAGTACTACCAGGTCTAACCCTTGTAAATCTAAACCGGCAAGCTCTTTGGCGGTGAGTATGCCGTCTTCTAATCCTTCCGGCAAAGGATTTCCTTTCAGTGCAATATTTGCTCCTGACAATAGCAGTCCTGATCGAGTCAATGCTTTGTCTTCTACGTAGCGTGATTGGTTATTGTCTCCCATCATCAAGAAATCAAGATCCTTTGTCTGTCTGGCTTCTGTTTCTGTCCAATAGAAACCATGAGTGGCGATATGTAGCATACTGATATTCTTACCTGATAAAGCTTTAAAAGATTCTTCTGTACCTCGTAAATCCATATATAAGGCTGGCTGAAGTCTCGTATTCTCTAGTGCTTGTTTAATTTGTTCAGCTTCTATCTTAGTGGCGGGAAGGTATTTGGCTCCGTCACGCAGGTTTAGGGAATCCGGATAGAAGGTATGTTGAATATTCAAGTCTCGAGGAATATCAGTATATTTTTTGTTTTCGACTACTAAAGCTGTTGTATCAGCATCATATTTAAGACCTCCATAGAGAACAGCTTCTTTAATATGGCTTTTGTCTTTTATCATAACCAATTGTCGCGTAGACGACAACCGATAGAAATTTATTTGTTCCGCTATAAAAGTAGAGTCGCTGCTTGGAAGGTGTTCTATGGCGATGTTATGGAGTTGCCCAGCAGGAGCAAAATAAACATTCTTTCTTTGTTTGGAACGGCAACTTTTTATTCTCAACTTTGCTCATTTAAGAGTCTGTTTAAAAACCAACTGAATAAAAGCTTTTATTACGCCAATGAACCTATTATTAGAGCGATTTTTCCCCTTTTTTAATCCCTACTTCCCTTTTTATTAATACTTTTGGGCGTTGTTTTTAATTCGTTAGACAGATGTCTTCTTTCCGTTAGACAATTGTTGTTCTTTCGTAAGATGGACGTTTAACGAAACAGCAACAATTGTCTAACGAATTAAACTCGGTGCATCAGGACTTGTTCTTGCAGCATTGAATGAATAATATTGCCCAACTGATATTCTAAATTATATGAGTGCTTATTACGATTTATACCAGACCCCCAATCCTTCTCCGGAGGACGGTGAAGAAAAGCTGCTTCACGCCCGTATTCTTCCCAAAGGAACCATTCCTGCCGATAAATTCCGCGAACTGGTTCACAAGGCTACCGGTTTCAGCCCTGCCATTCTCGATGGCACGTTGCAGGCTATAACGGATGAGTTGCACAGTTGGCTGGCAGACGGATGGATAGTTGAAGTGGGCGAATTGGGATTCTTTTCGTTGTCATTGAAGTGCGACAAGGCCGTGGCGAATAAAAAGGATATTCGCTCTCCGTCCGTACATTTTCAGAATGTGAACTTACGTATCAGCAGTAGATTCCGCAACCGCTTTCAGACAATGGAGCTGGAACGGAAAGCATCTCCCTATATCTCTCATTCCAAATTGACATTGGAGGAGCGGAGAAAAAAACTGTTGCAGCATTTGAATAAGTATGGCTGCATTACGCGTACTGATTATGAACAGCTGACCGGAAAGGCGAAACATCAGGCGGTGGCCGATTTGAACCTATTTCTGGAAGAAGGTATTATTCGCAAATATGGTAGTGGAAAAACAGTGGTATATCTCAAGCCATGACAAGCAAGAGAGTTAGAGGAGTTATCACTTTGCTCCGCTAGGGGTTACAGCCGATACTCTTGTGTATGTATTCACAGAACTATCGGCTTTAACTCCTAAGCCGACTTGCCGGCTGATGACTCCTTCTGACTCCCGATAACTCCTTTAAACGAAAGAGCCGTGCGTATAAAAAGGGAAGAAACTTTTAGTACTGCCGATTTGTTTTTAACTTTGTCAATTGAAAACTAATAAAAACAAGCGTATGAATATGAAGGTTGTATCTATGTGCCTGATATGTGCCGGAGCTTTGTTGACCGGTTGTGGAAACGGCGGTAAAAAGGAAGCGGAAACTTCGGAGAGAAAGGAAAAAGAGGCCGTGGTTGGTAGTGATAAAGACGAACATGGTTGTATTGCTTCTGCCGGATATACGTGGAGCGAGGTGCAGAAAGATTGCATCCGTTTGTGGGAGAAAGGTGTCCGCATGAATGCAGTGGATGATGCCGGGAAGACTTTGTTCTTGGTGTTCAGTCCGGACTCTACGCAAGTGGAGTTGTTTTTCTCGGAGGAAGGTGTTTCGAACGAAATTCTGGACCGTCGAGGTCTGCCTGCCGGTGGATATGCCTGGAATGTGGAAGATGATGATACGAAAAACGTACGTCTGGAAGACGGTGAGTGGACGGTCAGCCAACGGGGGAGGCTCATTTATCAGGAAGATGCGAATGGTAAATAATATAAGAATATGGAAAATTTGAAGGCGTTGACAGAGGCTGTCTGCTGTGTAGCCCGTGAAGCCGGGCATTTTTTGAAGGAAGAGCGGAAAAGTTTCCGTCGGGAGGTGGTGCAGGAAAAACATGCGCACGATTATGTATCTTATGTGGACAAGGCTTCCGAGAAAAAGGTTGTATCTGCCCTTAGGAAATTGCTTCCCGAAGCCGGATTCATTGCCGAAGAAGGGTCTGCTGCCTATAGTGACGAAACGTATTGCTGGGTAGTGGATCCTTTGGATGGGACAACGAACTATATTCACGACAATGCTCCCTATTGTGTAAGTATTGCCTTGCGTGACAAGCAGTCGCTTTTGCTGGGTGTGGTTTATGAACCCTGCCGAGACGAGTGTTTTTATGCTTGGAAAGGAGGAGGAGCCTATGTGAACGGAGAACGGTTGCGTGTTTCGCTTGTCAGTGAACTGAAAGACGCTTTTGTGGTGACAGAGTTACCCTACAATTTCGAGCAGTATGCCCGTACGGGCGAACATTTGATACACGAACTTTACGGTAAGGTTGCAGGCATTCGCATGAATGGTTCGGCGGCGCTTGCCCTCTGCTATGTGGCTGCCGGACGTTTTGACGCTTGGCTGGAAGCTTTTATCGGTAAGTGGGATTTCTCCGCGGCTGCACTCATGGTGTTGGAAGCCGGCGGTAAGGTAACAGACTTTTTGGGAAACGAGAACTTTATAGAAGGGCATCATATCATAGCCACCAACGGGCCGCTGCATCCGTTGTTTTTGCGGTTGGTACGGGAGGCGCTGCCATTCTGATACGGTTCTTATTGCCTTATTACACTTTTTTATGGAAAACACATTTAAAGCCTGGTTCTTGTCCTTTGTCCATCTCTTCTTCCCGCGTCAGTGTGCTGTATGCGGGAGCTCTTTGCAAGAGGGAGAAGAGGGCATTTGCATCAGGTGTAATATGAATATGCCACGGACAAACTATCATCTTCGCGAAGACAACTCCGTGGAGCGTATGTTTTGGGGGAAGATACCTCTGGAACGCGGCACTTCCTTCTTTTATTATCACAAAGGAAGTGATTTCCGCCACATCCTGCATCAACTGAAGTATGGAGGCCGGAAAGATTTGGGAGAAATAATGGGGCGTTTTATGGCAGCGGAGCTGGCGGCTACCGGTTTTTTCCGTGGTATAGACGTAATTATCCCCGTTCCTCTACATCCCCGCAAACAAAAGTTGCGCGGATACAATCAGAGTGAATGTATAGCGCGCGGCGTTTCTGCCGTAACGGGTATTCCTATTGATGTGTCCTCCGTGCTGCGCAGAAGACATACGGAAACGCAGACCCGAAAGTCTGCTTACGAGCGTTGGGAAAATGTAGACGGTATTTTCCTTCTCCGCTATCCGGAACGCTTTGTGGGGAAACATATCCTTATTGTGGATGATGTACTGACCACCGGAGCCACTACAACTGCATGTGCCGATGCGCTTAAAGATGTGGGAGGCGTACATGTTAGTATCCTGACGCTGGCAGTGGCGGGTTCGTGAATCAGAAGCGGAAACGTCCGCCTGCCACGATTGTTCCCGTATATCCTACGCCGAATTCGGTGAAGAAGGCAAACTGATTTCCATATTCGATACCCAGAAAACTGAACTGATAGGCAAATTCCTTTTTGTGATAAGTGTCTCCTCCAAAGCTGTTCCGGAGGAAATAGGCGCCGAGCCCTGCAGAGGAATATAGGGAGAATTGGGGGCGGGTGAACCAATGCCACCGGAAGGTGGGGAGGATATACAGATAGCGCCGGTCATCGTTCTTATTCTCATCCAAAACTTCATAAAGGCTACTGGCCGTCCCTCTATTACCGGTTATTCCTCCGGTTACGCCTAGGCTGATTTTACGGTTGATTCTATAAATATAACTGATATTCAGAGCGCCGTAATAGCTGGTCTTCTCGCGTGTATAGATTCCAAAACTTGCTGTCGGAGCAATAAACTCTTCGGCTATACTATTGGCGTCGGTAATGGGGAGGAAGCCGTAACTGACGGATATTTCATGGTGGCGGAATTTTTCTCGCGTAGAAACAAGAGAGGTTTGTGCTTTACCAGCGGTACATAGGCTGAATCCTATGACTAAAAAGAATAAAAGAGTTTTCATTGTAGTTTGGTGTTTGGATTAAAATATGTTTTTCTAATAAATAAAGACAGGTGCTTTTATGAAACTCCTTACTTTACATTTGGCAAATGTATGTTAAATCTTTGAATATGAAATAGAAATGTTTGTCTTTTGGGGTCAATGTAAAAACCTGAGGGGTAAATTTATAAATTATTATCTTTGTCTCCAA
>OLPX01001169.1_pt1 | contig 19783 bp, 17 predicted proteins | sample 1672491 | NCBI WGS metagenome assembly OLPX01 (sample SAMEA3136692, study PRJEB25190) | human gut metagenome | biome: human gut; feature: human-associated habitat; material: faeces | place: Austria | collected 2013 | reverse complement strand
GGCGCCGGAAGCGCTCGATCGCGCGTTCCTCGACGAGCTGACCGCCTTGAACGACCTGTTCCACCGCGAGTACGGCGTGCCGCTCACGCTGTCCGAGCTGGGCGTGTCGCGCGACGACCTGCCCGCCGTGGCCAAGCAGGCGCGCTACGACGGCGCCGCGCTGTACAACGAGACCGAGATCACGCTGGAGGACGCGATGGCCGTCCTTGAAGCCGCCTACTAAAGCAAGCGAAGGAGCCCGCATGACCGCCACCCCCTCCTACGAGAGCATCGCCGACGTCGAGGCCGCCGCGCAGAAGATGCGCGACTTCTTCCTGACCGGCGCCACGCTGGACGTCGACTACCGCCGCCAGGCGCTCGCGAAACTGAAGGCGTACCTCAAGGCGAATGAAGAGCGCATCCTGTCCGCGCTGACCGCCGACCTCGGCAAAGCCCCTTTCGAAGGCTACGCCACCGAGCTGGGCCTCGTCTACGACGAGATCAACACCTGCCTCAAGCACCTGAACAGCTGGTCGAAGCCGCGCCGCGTGCCCACCCCCATCGTGCACTTCCATTCCACGTCGAAGGTGCACCCCAGCCCCTTGGGCGTGGTGCTGGTGCTGAGCCCCTGGAACTACCCCGTGCAGCTGGCGCTCGTGCCCATGGTGGACGCCATCGCGGCCGGCAACTGCGTGGCGCTCAAGCCCTCGCGCACGTCGAAGCACACGAGCGAGCTCTTGCTCGATATCCTGTCAAACGTGTTCCCGCCCGAGTTCGTCTGCGGCTTCCCCGGCTCCGGCGCGATGAACGACTGGCTGCTGGAGGTGCGCTGGGACCAGATATTCTTCACCGGCAGCCCGAACGTGGGCCATGCCATCATGGAGGCGGCGGCGAAGCACCTCACGCCCGTGGTGCTGGAGCTGGGCGGCAAGAGTCCCTGCATCGTGGACGAAACGGCGAACGTGAAGCGCGCAGCGCAGCGCGTGGCCTGGGGCAAGGGCATCAACTGCGGGCAGACGTGCGTCGCGCCCGACTACTTTCTCGTGCACGAGCGCGTGGCGGACGACTTCGTGCGGCAGCTGGACGCGTGCTTCCACCAGTATTACGGCGAGGACATCCTCGCGTGCGACGAATGGCCGCACATGATCAGCCAACGCCACTTCGAACGCGTGATGGGGCTGATCGAACATCGCAACCCGGATGCCACGGTGGCGTTCGGCGGGCGCGGCGACGCAGGCACGCTGCGCATCGAGCCCACGTGCCTGCGCGGCGTGACGCTGGACGACCCCGTCATGAACGAGGAGATATTCGGACCGGTGCTGCCGGTCATCACGTACAAGACGCTGGACGAGGCGTTCGCCATCGTGCGCACGTTCGAGAAACCCCTGGCCACGTACGTGTTCAGCGACGACAAAGCCGTGCAGCAGCGTGTGATCCGCGAGCTGCCGTTCGGAGGCGCCACCGTCAACGACGTGGTCATCCACCTGGCGAACAACCACATGGGCTTCGGCGGCGTGGGCAACTCCGGCATGGGCGCCTACCACGGCAAGGTGGGCTTCGACTGCTTCACGCACTACAAGTCGACGCTGAAGAAGGGCACCTGGATCGAGATGCCCATCCGCAACCCCCCGTTCGGCGACAAGATCAAGCTGCTGCGCATGTTGATGCGCTAAACGCGCCCCACGCAACCGGCTATGCGCGACGCACGGCGTAGCCGGTTGCGATTTCCGTACGCTCCTTCTTGCACAAGGGTATAAAATTTTAAGTAAACCATGAGGATTATATCAGTTTGAACGAGACCTCATCCATGCAGATTTTCATGATTGTCACTTCCCAGAAAGGAGTGATCGATATGAGAGCAGGATTTATCGGAGCGGGGAAAGTAGGATTTTCCCTTGGAAAATACCTGAAGGAAAACGGCGTAGAGATTACGGGTTACTTCAGCAAATCACCGGAATCAGCTAAATCAGCAGCAGATTTTACTAACACAAAACTATATAAGAGTATAGAGAATATCTTAAGTGACAGTGATACCCTGTTTATTACTGTGCCTGATGGACAGATAAGCAAAGTATGGGATTATATGAAGAATCTGGATATTAAAAATAAAAATATTTGTCATTGCAGCGGTTCGATTTCATCAACCGTTTTTTTTGATGGTGAAAACCTCGGTGCAAATATCTATTCGGTACATCCCCTATATGCAATAAGTGATAAGTGCGAATCATGGAAACACTTGAATAAGGCTTATTTTACTGTGGAGGGTTCGGCAGAGAATCTAGATGAGATTAAGAGTATCTTTGAGCGAGCAGGAAATAAGGTAATCGCAATGGGAGCGGAAAATAAATCTCTTTACCACTGCGGTGCAGTAGTTGTAAGCAATCTCGTAAACGGACTTTTTCAAGTGGGGGCTGAAATGCTTGTAAAATGCGGCTTTGATAAAAAAGATGCAAAGAAAGCCTTAGTGCCTTTGTTTACTGGAAATGCCGACACATTGGCAGAAAAAGGGGTTGCGGCTGCCCTCACAGGTCCTGTTGAGCGAAATGATTTGTCGACTATCACAAAACACATTGAAGCTATTAAGGCAGCATGGATAAACGAGTCTGAGGAAAAGGTGGGATATGAGATGATATATCTTTTGCTTTCAGAAAAGCTTCTCAGTATTGCACAGGAAAAACATTTAGACAGTGACTATTTGAAGATGACGGAGGTAATTAAAAATGAAAAACACAGTATCCACTTTTAAAGAACAGAAGGTTAAGGGCGATAAGATTACAATGCTGACAGCCTATGACTATTCGACAGCTAAATTGATGGACCAGTCAGGTATTAACGGTATTCTCGTTGGAGATTCTCTTGGCATGGTTATGCTCGGATACGAAAATACTTTGCCGGTAACAATGGAAGATATGATTCACCATACAAGAGCAGTTACAAGAGGTGCCAAAGATGCCTTAGTAGTTGGAGATATGCCGTTTATGTCATATCAAGTTTCAGTTGAAGAGGCCATGTATAACGCAGGAAGACTTATGAAAGAAGGAAGATGTCAAGCAGTAAAGCTAGAAGGTGGAGCCTCTGTTTGTCCACAGATTAAAGCTATTACAGCTGCTTCAATTCCTGTTATGGCACATATTGGACTTACACCTCAGTCAGTGAACGTTTTTGGAGGCTTTAAAGTTCAGGGAAAAAGTGAAGAGGGAGCAAAGAAACTCATTGAAGAGGCAAAAGCTGTTGAAGAAGCAGGAGCATTTGCGATTGTTTTGGAATGCGTACCTGCAAAATTAGCGGAAATTATTTCTGAAAGCATTAATATTCCTACAATAGGAATAGGTGCAGGATCTGGCTGCGATGGACAGATTCTCGTTTATCAGGACATGCTTGGAATGGTCTCTGACTTTACACCTAAATTCGTAAAACAATTCGCAAAGGTAGGAGATGTAATGAAAGAAGCCTTTGCTGCATATATAGAAGAAACTAAACAGGGAAGCTTTCCAGCACCTGAACACACATTTAAAATTTCAGAAGATGTAATTAACAAGTTATATTAGGAGATAGAACGATGAAAATAGTAAAAACCGTAGATGAAGTGAGAGTTATAGTCAAAGAATGGAAGAAAGAAGGTCTTACAGTAGGTCTTGTTCCTACTATGGGATTTTTGCACGAAGGACATAAGAGTTTAATTACAAGGGCTGTTTCAGAAAACGATAGAGTTGTTGTCAGTGATTTTGTAAATCCGACTCAATTTGGAGTAGGGGAAGATTTGGAAAGCTATCCGAGGGATTTGGAAAGGGATACTATGCTATGTGAGGAGGCAGGTGCTAATTTAATATTTAATCCTGAGCCGGAAAATATGTATTTTGACGATTTTTCAACATATGTAAACATAGAAAGTCTTTCAGAGGAACTTTGTGGAAAATCACGACCAATACATTTCAGGGGTGTAGGCACAGTAGTATCTAAACTTTTTAATATTGTAAATCCCGACAGAGCTTACTTTGGTCAAAAGGATGCACAGCAGCTTGCGATTATAAAAAGAATGGTTAGAGATTTGAACTTTGATATCGAAATTGTGGGCTGCCCTATAGTTAGAGAAGAGGATGGTCTTGCAAAGAGTTCAAGAAATACATATCTAAGCAAAGATGAGAGAAAGGCGGCACTAATTTTAAGCAAAGCAGTTAAGCTCGGAGAAGATATGGCAAAAGCAGGAGAAAAAGATACAGATAAAATTGTATCAGAAATGATTAAGCTTATTGAAACTGAGCCTATGGCGAAAATAGATTATGTTCAGGCTGTAGACGCTGTTTCAGTTAAACCGGTCAAGGAGATGACAGCACCAGTACTAGTTGCCATGGCAGTTTATATCGGCAAAACCAGATTGATTGACAACTTTATTTACGAAGGTTAAACGGGGGTTAAATATGACATTTGAAATGTTAAAGGGGAAGATACACAGAGCTACAGTAGTTCAAGCAGAACTTGATTATGTAGGAAGCATCACTGTAGACGAAGACTTACTTGACAGTGCCGGAATTTTGGAGTATGAAAAGGTAAGTATCGTAGATATAAATAATGGGAACAGATTTGAGACATACACAATTGCAGGAGAAAGAGGCAGCGGAATGATATGTCTCAATGGAGCTGCTGCAAGATGTGTTCAGACAGGTGATAAGATAATCATAATGTGCTATGCACAGATGACTCCAGAAGAGGTAAAGAAAAATCCACCTAAAGTAGTATTTGTAGATGAGGATAACAAAATATCAAGAGTCGCAAGATACGAAAAACATGGTAAGCTATAAGACATGTAATTTGCAAATAAAAAAGGGCATTTCGGTAATTAAAAAATGTAAAAGGTGAAGAATATGTCATCTGCCCTCGTTGTGAGCAAGAAGTTTATAAAGAAGTAATAATTTATCCATTTTGTAACTTTGGCATAATGGCATGGCTTGAAGGAGAAAATGATGAAAATAGCAAACCAGTGAAAGATAAATCTAAGTAAAATCTCAGCTTAACAATTTAATATCTATATTTACAAAGCAGTTGGTCTTATGATTGACTGCTTTTAAAAAAGACACCGTTTAGGTGTGAGGTCTTTTTAGTGTTATTTATAGTCATATCAAGGCTCGTTTAATTATGGTAAATTCGTGGTAAAATGAGTGCTTTTCTATACTTCAAAATATTTGAAAGTATAGTGTTTATACGGATAATCAAAAATTAGATATAAAATTTGTTATAAATATATAACAAATTTTGCTAGGAGGCACGTATGGTTATGCAAGCCGCTTTGCCCCAGATCAGGCCCATCAGCGATCTGCGCACTCGTTTGAACGATATCGAGAACCTCGCTCGCGAGTCGCGCGAGCCCATCATCATGACGAAAAACGGCACCGCCTCGCTCATCGTCATCGATAGCGACGCTTATGACGAGCATCTGCATCACGAGCGCGCCGTGCGCAAGCTGCGCGAAGCCGAGATAGAAGAGAAGTATCGACCCGCCGCCGTCTCGTACGACGAAGTGAAGGCGCGCGTGGATCAGCTCATCGAAGCAGCGGAGCATCTCGGTGCGCACGATTGAGTTCAGGCCGCGGGCCAGCGTCGATCTCGATGGCATCCTCGTATACATCGCACTTACATTGAAGTCGCCGCAAGCCGCTCGAAATACCGCCGATGCCATCTTCGCCGCAATCGAGAGAGCCGCCGAGCTTCCCGAACTCGGCCAACCGTTCTTCGACGAAGATCTCGATCATCAGGGGTATCGCCGCGTACTCGTGAAGCGCTACTGGATCTATTACACCTACGATGCCCATACGCTTACCGTGCGTCGCGTGTTCCACACGATGCAAGACACCGACTGCTACGGGTTCGAGCTGCTGGACGACTGATCGCATCCGAAGCACGCGCCGCTCGCGCTGCGACGGGCGCAAGCGCGAATGCAAAGAACGCGACACCTTCAGAAACGGCGCCCTTAGCCTGCCACGCCCTGCTTGATGGTCTCCTGCAACCGAGCCAGGTGATCCTCGTCCTCGATCCACTGGTGGCTCAGCGTGCCCAGAGGCAAGTCGAAGCCGCACGCCTCCAACGCCGCAGCAACCTCGTCGGGACCGTTGGTCCCCCAACCGTAGGAACCGAACGGGATGCCCACGCGCCCCTCCCAGCCTGCTTTCGGCGAGAGGCCCTTGAGGTAGCACAAAAACGCGGCAACCGTGGGCATCATGCCGTTGTTCAGCGTTGGCGACCCTACGGCTACGAACTTCGCCGATAAAAGATCGGTCATGATGTCCGAGATATGGTTCGCCTTGAGGTCGAACAGCCGGGTGGGCACGCCGCACTCGATGAACGCCTCCACGATTTCGAGCGCCATGTCCTCGGTGGTGTGCCACATGGAATCGTACACGACGATAGCGCTGTCATCGGGGGCGAGCGAACTCCACCGCCCGTACTCCCCCAGGATCTCGGCCACATGGCTGCGCCAGATGACGCCGTGGCTGGGAGCGATCATGTCGACCTCGCACCCTTCGAACGACTTGAGCGCCTTTTGAACATGGCGCGAGTACGGCATGACGATGTTGGCGTAGTATTTCTTCGCCTGCGCCAGCACCTCGGGCAGGCCCACCTCGTCGTCGAAGTGCTTCGACGACGCGAAATGCTGGCCGAACGCGTCGTTGGAGAACAGGATGCGGTCGTATTCGGAATACGTGGCCATATTGTCGGGCCAGTGCACCATCATGGTCTGAGTGAAGGAAAGCGTTCGCTTGCCGATGCGCAGGGTATCGCCCGTCTTGACCGGCACGTAGCCGCGGTCGCCGTAATGGGCGGTCAAACCGTTCACACCGTGAGGACCGCTGGCGTAAATTTTCGCACGCGGAGCGAGGTAGGAAATGGCAGGAACCGCGCCGGAGTGATCTTGCTCTACGTGGTTGACGATGACGTGCTCGATACAGGCCGGATCGACCACCTCGCTGATACGCTCGATAAGTTCGCCGGCGAAAGCCGGTTTGCAGGTATCGATAAGGGTCACCTGCTCGTCCATGATAAGGTAGGCGTTGTACGTGGAACCGCGATCCGTCGTGTATCCGTGGAAGTTACGCTCGTTCCAATCGATGCCGCCCACCCAGTACACGTCGGGCTTCACCTTCACCGCATGCAGCATGGCCGCTCCTATCGTTCGCCGCCCCTCCCCCGACGGGGAGGGGCTCTCGTCTCTCGGCTGAAATGTTATCACATGGAAAGCAATTGCCGAGAGCTACCTCTTCTCCACCGGCACCTGGATCTCGGTGAGCCACTCCGATTCGGGAATGCCGCTCCATACGCCGTCGATGTAGCTCTCGCGCGGCAGATCGGTCAAGCGATAGCCGTTCCGCTCCACCCACTCCATCGCGAACGCGTAGGCGCGCGGCAGGTCCGCGTACGAACCGCGGTGCATGACGGACACCACCGTGGCAGCCGGAACCTCCTCGAACACGATGCCGTCGGCTTCCACGCCGAAATCCTCCACAGCCTCGCTGTACTTCATGGTGATGTCGCGCTCTTTGTACTCTCCATCGAGGTATTTGATGAAGCAGTACTCGGGCGTGGCGCATTTGAGGTCGGGGTTGGCCGCCTTTACGGCTCGCCCTATGGCGGGAATGACCTCGAAATACGCCGAATAGTCCGGCACCGTCATCGTTTTGGAGAACACGATGCAGCTGGGAATGTCTTTGATGGTTGCCTGATAGCCCATGGGAAACCCCTTTCCTTCGTCTGAAAGCATGAATGCGATGCGCGCGAGGCGATCCTGACGCGCGGCGAGTTCCCGTTCGATCTCACCGCGGCGCCGCACGAGGATAGGCTGCGGGTCGGCGCCGCGCACGATGGCGGTCACCTCGTCCACCGACAGCCCCGCCTGCCTGAGCGCCTGGATACGATGCAACTCTGCAAGCTGCTGGGTCGTGTACAGGCGGTACCCGGTGACGCCGTCCACCGCAGCCGGCTTCAGAAGCCCGATGCGATCGTAGTGATGCAGCGTCTTGACGGTAGTTTTGCCCATCTTCGAGAACTCTCCGATGTAGAACATGGTTCTCACCTCCTTCTCATCGCATTCAACAGCCTCCCGCAACGGGAGGGTCAAGGGGTTGCCTGAAATCAGTATCGCTCACCCCTTGCGCGTGCGATCCGAGAACATGAGGAGGTTTTGCGACTCGTGAAACAATTCGTCAACGACTGACGTGTTTGAAGCGAAGGGCTTTCTCACGAATTTCTTTCAGGTTGTTTTCAACATCCGCCGATAAGCTAGAAGCAGGCCGACCCAAGAGAAAGGTGCGAGCATGGCTGCACAATCGCCCCGCAGACGCGCCTCGCGCATTCGAACCGCCGCCTACCGACGCCGGCTGTTCGCCCGTCAGACAAATCCGCTCGCCAGCCGCGAGCGCCCGATTTTCAGGCGAAGGCGCGGACGCTGGACCGCCGCACGCCTGTGCTTTTTCGGCGCGGCAGCGTTGTTGGCGGGCGCGGTTTCGTTTTCCATGCTGTCGTTTCCCCCGGCCGCAGCCGATATAGACGCAGAGAAGCGCGCGGCGCAGGACGTTGCTTCGTTGCAAGAAGACGTCTCGCATCCGCAACGCTCCGCCTCCCTGGAGGTGCCCGCCCTAGCGCAGAACCCCGAGCTGCCCACTGGCTGCGAGTCGGTGGCGCTAACGAACGCGCTGCTATCGCTCGGGTTCAACCTGGGAAAAACGGATATCGCCGACAACTGGCTTCCTTTGAGCGAAGACGACTTCGTGACGGCGTTCATGGGCGACCCGCATTCGACCGACGGCCACAGCTGCATGGCCCCGGCAATCGTCCGAACCGCCGACGCCTATCTGGCCGCGCAAGGATCTTCCCTGGAGGCGACCGACATAACCGGCTCGTCGCTCGACCAAGTACTCGATCAAGTGGCCGGCGGCAACCCCGTCATCGCCTGGTGCACCATAGGGCTGGAGCCGCCCGGCGCCGCCTACCGGACGGCGCGCGAAAACGGCCGCACCTACCGTCTATACGCGAACAGCCACTGCGTGGTGGTGAGCGGCTACGATTTGAACGAAGGCCTCGTGCTGGTCAGCGACTCGCTGGCCGGCCAGGTGAGCTACGATCTCCAGCAGTTCGCCGTTCGCTACTACGAACTGGGCGCGCAAGCCGTGGTCATCGAATAAGCGGCCGCGCGAACGCTCGCCTATTCATGCGCCCTGCGCAGCGCGGCGATCTCTTCGGCGTAGCCTGCGAGATCCGGGTTGGGGGTCTCCAGGTAGAACGGCAGGTCGCGCAGCTTCGGATGGTTCGTCACGGCGGCCAGGGCTTTGAAGCCGATCTCGCCTTCGCCGATGCGGGCGTGGCGGTCCTTGTGCGAACCGCGGGCATTCATGCTGTCGTTGAGGTGGATGGCATGCAAACGGTCGAGCCCGATCACACGGTCGAACTCCTCCAGCACGCCGTCGAGGTCGCCCACGATGTCGTAGCCCGCATCCCACACGTGGCACGTGTCCAGGCACACGCCCACGTGGCTCTCCAGCTCCACCTGCGCGATGATGGCCGCCAGCTCCTCGAACGTGCCGCCGATCTCGCTGCCTTTCCCCGCCATCGTCTCCAATAGCAACGTGGTGGTCTGATGCGGCAGCAGGCTCTGGTTCAGCGCGTCGGCGATCTTGGCGATGGCAACCTCGCACGGCTGGCCGACAGCGCTGCCGGGATGCATGTTGTACAGCTGATGCGGCGTCTCCTCCATACGGCCGAGGTCCTCGGCCAGCACCATGAGCGCGAAATCGCGCGTCTGCTGCTTGTCGGAGGCGGGGTTCAGCGTGTAAGGCGCGTGCGCCAGGATGCGCTCGATGCCATGCTCGGGCGCATAGGCGGCAAAGGCCGCGATGTCTTTCGGGTCGATGGCCTTCGCACGGCCGCCGCGCGGGTTGCGCGTGAAGAACTGGAACGTGTTGGCGTCGATGGACACGGCGTCCTTCGCCATGTGGAGATAGCCCTTCGCGCTTGAGAGGTGGCAGCCGATGGTGAACATGCCCGCATCCTTTCCGATGGTTTAATCGTGACGCACATAGTAGCATATAGGAGCGCCGGACCGAACGGCTCGTGTGCAATGTCGCAGGTTCTACGCGTTCGCGCGAGCCCGGTGGCATCCGATGGTGAACATGTGGCGAGATCCTTCCGATCAGGGAGCTTTCCCGCCATCGTAGCGCCCGGCCGTCGCCGCGCGGCACCGGCGAGCGTCGCTGAACCCACTTGTTGGAAGGCCGTTGAAGAACCGTGCAGCCGAGCGCAATCCGACCGAGCGGCGGCGAAGCGGCCGTACAGTCTGCGATAGCGTCGGTCGTCTGCAAGGTTCGCCCGACGCGCGCGGCAAGCCGCCGAAAACCCCGCGTTGACGCCCCCCCCCCCCGGACGATCTATACTGGAAGGCGAGAGAGCCGCTGAAAGGGAGCGAACCGAAAGGACGCATCATGAAGAAGGGCTACATCGCCGTCGGCGTTCTGTTCGCTATCGACGTCGCCGTGACGGCGGCGTTCGTGGCGATCATGCCCGACCAGGTGCCGGTCCATTTCACGGGCGGCGAGATCGACCGCATCGGCAGCAGGTTCGAAAGCTTCACCGCGCCCGCTCTCGCGCTTGCGTTCGGCCTGTTCATGATGTTGCTTACGAGGTTCGGCGACGAAGGCAACCGCGCAACCATGATGAAGCTGACCGTCGGCATGCAGGCGATCTTCATCGCCGTGACGGTGTTCGCATCCCTGAACATCCTGTCGCACGACGTTTCGGATATCTCCCTCGGCGCTCCCGACGCCGGCATGTCGAAGATCGCCGCTTTCGTCATCGGCGCCACGCTGCTGTTCCTCGGCTACCTCATGCCCAAAGCGACCCGCAACTCGGCCTTCGGCGTTCGCCTGCCGTGGACCCAGAAAAGCGATGCCGCGTGGCAGAAAGGCCAGCGCTTCGGCGCGCGCACGTCCATCCCCGCCGGCATCCTCATGATCGTCTGCGGCATCCTCTTCGACGGCGATCTCGCATTCGCCGCCACCATGGTCGTTTTCGCAGCCTGGGCGCTCATCAGCATCATCGGCTCGTACTTCGTGTGCAAGGACATCGATGACTGAGCAGTTGGCGAATCTCCACCGTTTGTTCGAGAGCTTTCCGCTCAGGCCCATACACACATCGCCGCTTATCCACAAAGCAAACGACTACTATCACTGGAGCTACGAAGACCGGCGATACCTTTTCAACCGAATGTTCGCCTTTATACGGCACTGCCCCATTTCCTACCGCACCTTCATCGTCGAAAAGCGCCTATGGGAAGACAACTATCAGCTCACCGGTCGTTTAGCACGCGACCTCCACGCGTTTCGCGGGAAGCGGTTCGCCGGCTAGCGAACCGCTTCCGCAGCCGTTACAGCAGCACTCCCAGGGCCACGGCGATCGCAACGAGCGCGAGGGATCCCGCCATCGCGGCCACGTCGGCTGCGACGAATGGGTACTCCTTGTAGCCGCTCGCCGCGGTGCGCAGGTTGAAGCCGCGCACCTCCGCGGCGATGGCGGCGCTGTTGGTCTTGCGCACCGACGACACCAAAAGCGGCACGCACAGCGGCACCATCAGGCGCACCTTCCGCACGATGCCGCCCGCGTCGAACTCCACGCCGCGCGCCGTCTGCGCTTCCATGATGCCCTTCATGTCGTTCATGAACATCGGGATGAAATGGATGGTGGACGTGAAGGTGAACGCGTACTTGTACGGCACGTGCAGCACCTTCACCACGGCATTCGTGATGTCGTTCATCTTGGTGACGTAGAACACGAGGAACAGCGGGATGGCGGCAGCCACGAGGCGCACCACCGTGGTCAACGCCGCCAGCAGACTGCCCGTGCCGACGTAGCCCCACGGCAGCTCTACCAGCACCGCGCCGCTGGGCGTCGTGATCACCTGCACTACTGCCAAGATCAGCGAGAACGCGAACACCGCCTTCGCCAGACCGATGGCGGGCCTCACCATGCCGCACGTCGCGGCCAGCGCGAAGCCTGCCGCCAGCAGCACGGCCAAGAACGCGAGGTTGCTGGAGCAGAAGCACGCGAGCGCGAACGCCGCGGCCGCCGCCAGCTTGGCCACCGGGTTCATGCGATGCAGCGGACTGGTGCCGGGCACGTATTCCAGAAACGAGCTCATGCGCACACGCTCCTTTCGCTCGTCCGAACTTCCTCCATGACGGCCGCGGCCATCTCGTCCACCGTGTTGGCGCGGCCGACGGGCCCGTCCGCGAGGCGCGGGATCTCGCGGCCCAGCTCAAGCGACAACTCCACGATCTGCGGCGGGACGAGCGAGGCGCGCTCGAGCGTTTCGCGGTTGCGCAGCACGTCGAACGTGGGAGCGTCGTCCACCACCTCGCCGCCGCTCATCACGATGCAACGCGCCGCGTAATCGGCCACCACCTCCATATCGTGGCACACCATGACCACCGTGGTGCCTCGCTCGTGGATGCGACGGATGATGTCCATGACCTTCACGCACTCGCAATAGTCCAGGCCGGTGGTCGGCTCGTCGAGCACCACCACCGGCGGCGCGAGCACCACGATGGACGCCAACGCCAACAGCTGGCGGGCGCCGCGGTTCAACAGGAACGGGTCGTCGTCGGGGTCGAAGGCGAACTCTTCGACGATCGCGTCGACGCGCGAGTCGGCGTCCGGCCCGTCCAGCCCCAGCGCTTTGAAGCCGAACAGCAGCTCCTCGCGCACCGTGTTGCAGCAGATCTGGCTGTCGGGATTCTGGAACAAAAAGCCCACGCGGCGGGCCAGCTCGCTGGTGCGCAGGTCGCTCGTGGGCACGTCATCGATGAGCACCTGGCCGGCATCGGGTTTGAGCAGACCGTTCATCAGGCGCATCGTGGTGGACTTCCCCGCCCCGTTCGTGCCGACGAACGCGACGAACTCGCCGTCGCGGATGGTGAAGCTCACGCCTTTCAGGATGGGAGCCGACCCGTCGTAGGACGCGTGCACGTCGCGGAACTCGATCATGCGAGCACCTCCTTCAACGCCTCGCGCGCCTCGCGCACGTTGCGGACGGGCGCGCCGGCGTACAGGCCTTCAGCGCGCAGGCGGTTCATGAGCGTGGTCGAACGCGGGCAGTTCACGCCGATGGCTTTCAGCTCGTCCGAATGTTCCAGCACCTGCGCGGGGGCGTCGGCGAAGCGTATCTTCCCCTCGTCGACGATGACCAGCATATCGGCGTACTGGGACAACAGCGCGATCTTCTGCTCCACCACCACGACGGTGGCGCCGTGCTCGCGCGCATAGCGCGCCAAGAGGTCGAACACAGTGCGCGAACTCAGAGGATCGAGTTCGGCGGTAGGCTCGTCCAGCACGAGCACCCGCGGGTTCAGCGCTAGGACGGATGCGATGGCCACCTTCTGCTTCTGCCCGCCCGACAGCGACGAGATCACGCGGTCGCGCACCTCGGAGATGCCCATGTCGGCCAGCGCCTGCGCCACGCGATCCTCGATCTGGTCGCGGGGCACGCCGAAGTTCTCCAGGCCGTACAGGATCTCGTCCTCCACGACCGACGTGACGAACTGGCTGTCGACGTCCTGGCAGACGCTGCCCACCAGCCGCGACACGTCGGTGAGCGCGACTTCGCAGGTGTCCAGCCCGTCGACGACGACGGAGCCGTAGAAGTCGCCCGGATAGCAATGCGGGATGATGCCGTTCAGCGCGTAGGTCAGCGTGGATTTGCCCGAGCCGGCCGCCCCGGTGATCCCGACGAACGCGCCGTCGGGAATGTCGAGGTTTATGCCGCTGACCACCGGGCGGTCGCCCTCGCGGTACCGGAACGTGAAGTCGCGTATCTTGATCATGAAAGAGTCTTTCTGGGGTCGCAGGTTGGCGTAGTGAGTCAGCGAGGCGGGCTGTTTCGCCGTTCGGCGAAACCCTAGCGCTTCAGCACCTTCTTCAGCGGCATGGCCAGGACTTGGACGAGGATGCAGTTGAACGTGGCGGTGCCGAAGACGATGGCGGCGTACGTGGCCAGGGCCACCATGACGTCGCCGCCCGTGGACACCACGTTGATGTAGACGGACAGCAGGGCGAAGGTGCCGCCGGACACCACCGTGGAGACGAACGTGTTCACCAGCGGGTTGAGGTCGAGCTTGCCGCCGATGCGCAGGGGCACCTTGATCAGCAAGCCGCAGGCGAGCGCGCCCAGGACCTCGGAGGGGATGTTCAGAAGCGGCGTAGCGTTCAACAGGGGGATCTGGCAGATGAGGCCGGCCAGCAGGCCGATGACCAGGGCCTGTCCCAGCTTCGGACGGGTCAGGATGATGGCCAGGCAGTACATCGCGATGATGAAGTTCGGCTTCATGCCCATCGACGAGAGCAGCGAGCCCACCGTCAGCTTGAGCACCGCGCCCGCGGCCAGCAGCACGGCGATGAGGATGAGGTCCTGCGTGGACAGGCCCGCCCTGCTCGGCGCCGCCGCCACTTCGCGCTTGCGCGGCGCTGACGCCTCGCCTGCCGTCGCCGTTTGCGTCGCAACCTCGCGCTTGATCTGCTGTTCCATGTTCCTCAATCCTCTCTTGGCGGAGTCCCCGCCGGTCGCGTGCCCCTCCCGGGGCGTCTGGTTTGCCGGCACGAACTTCGCGGACGAGGATCACTCCGCGCAATCAACCTCATGGCCTCGGCGCTGTGCGCCCCCGCAATGAAAAAGACCTGTCCTTCTCATCGAAGGACAGGTCTTGTAAACCTGCGGTGCCACCTTCACAGTTGATTCCGCGATGCAGAACCCTCTCACGAACATGCCAACACATGTTCTGCCCTTAACGCAGGCTCACGGTCCAGATACTCGGTCAGCCCGGCCGCTTGCGCGCCGCGCCTTCCTTTCCCCTTTCCCTCGGCGATCCATTTACCATCCAGCTTACTGCGGGAATCCCAGCTGCGCCCGCTCTCTGTGAGTGCTCATGACGGCTTGACCTTCGCCTCATCGGTTTCAAGGTATTAAGTTGTGGCGCAAACTATAGCACAGTGTTAGGAAAAGCTGTCAAGAAGTTTTTCACAGCATCCGTCGGACGTGTCCGGCGTGCCAAAGGGACGGGTGTCTTGACACACGCCCCTTTGGCACCATTCCCTTGATACCATCAAAGCGTGTCAAATCACCCGTCCCCTTGACACGCCTTGTCGCCGGCCGACAGGTACGCGGCGACAAGGCGGCGCGTTTCGGCCGCCGACGGCTCCAAATCGCCGCACACGGTCAGCATTGAGCGAGTGCGGGCGAGGCCGATAGCGGTCGACGACGCCACAAGCGCCTCCTCCTCCACCGAGCGATCCGTCAGCATACGCCGTTCGGGGCACTCGGCTAAATGCGCGCGCAAAGCGTCGGCCATGGAGCGCTGAATAGCCAATATGTCGCGCTGACCTTGAAAGAACAGCTGAGGCATGGAGCGCAGCGCTTCGCGTCGCAGGTTCACAATGCCCTCGTCCACGCCCGAAGCGGCGCCCGTTCCCACTACGCCGACCAACACGTCGAGGTAGCAGGCTTCGCTATGCTCTTCGAGGATGCGAACCAGCTGTTCGTCGTCGGGAAACGAGTCCAGACGACCCATGATGGCGGCCGCTTTCGATGGGAAGTAGTTGAAGAACGTCTTCTTGGAGATCTCGGCACGGGCGCAGATGTCCTCTACCGTCACGCCGTCGTAGCCCCGTTCGATGACCAGCTCTAACGCCGCTCGCTCCACCGAAAGCCTGGCTTTGAGCTTCTTACGATACCGCAGGCCTTCCGCCGACGGCTTTGTCTGTTCCACGTTGCGCGCACCCTTTCATCGCCGCGATGTGCCGTTTCGGTGCAGGGTACCACAACTTTACTGCCGAGCACTTTTCATCTACCGAATGAATATTTATACTGAGTGTAAATCACGTCAACCGCATGACAACGGGCGTCTTTGAAGTCGGGTTAGCTGCAAGCTCCCCTTCAAAGGCGTTTTTGTTCGCAGCGCACATTCGGAAGGAACAGGTATATGGGTTTAACGCGCAAGCAGATCGTCATGCTGGCCGTGCTGGTGTTCGGCACGTTCGTGACGGTTCTGAACCAGACCGTCGTCGCCCCGGCGCTGCCGTCGGTCATGACCGAGATGAGCGTCGACGCCTCCATGGCGCAGTGGCTCACCACCGGCTTCACGCTGGTGAACGCCATCATGATCCCCATCACGGCTTTCTTGACGGACCGCTTCACCACCAAGCGGCTCTTCCTCGTGTCCATGGTTATCTTCACGTTGGGCAGCTTCCTTGCGGGCTGGGGTCCCAGCTTCGTCGTGCTGCTGCTGGGCCGGCTCGTGCAGGCCGCCGGCGCGGGCATCCTCATGCCCCTTGTGATGACGGTGCTCATGTGGACGTTCCCCGTGGACAAGCGCGGTACGGCCATGGGCCTGTTCGGCATCGTCATCGCGTTCGGCCCCGCCATCGGCCCCACCGTGGCGGGCGTCATCATCGACCGCTACACCTGGCACGATATGTTCTACATCATCACCGCGCTGTCGGCCGTCGTAGTGCTTATCGGCGCGTTCGTGCTGCAGAAGGGCGGCGAAACGAAGAAGGACGTCACGCTCGACGTGCCCTCCGTCATCCTGTCGTCGCTGGGTTTCGGCGGCCTATTGTACGGCCTGTCCACCATCGGCTCCTACGGCCTGCGTGCCGACGCTATCGCCGGCACGCTCGTTGGCGCGGTAGCGCTCGTGTTCTTCTTCCGACGCCAGCTGAAGATGGAGAAGCCCATGCTGCAGGTGCGCGTGCTGCAGAACCGCAAGTTCCTCATCGCCACGATCATCGGCATGTTGGTGCAAGGCGCGCTTTTGGCTGCAGGCATCTTGGTGCCTATCTACCTGCAGTCGCTCATGGGCTACTCCGCCACCGTGTCCGGCCTCGTGTTGCTGCCCGGCGCCATCATCATGGGTGCCATGGGGCCCATCGCCGGCCGTCTGTTCGACAAGCACGGACCGCGCGTGCTGGCGCTCGTGGGCATGGGCGTGCTCACGCTGACTACGTTCTGCTTCGCATTCCTGAGCACCGAAACCGGCATCATCACCTTGACCCTTCTGTACACCGTGCGCCTGTTCTCGCTGTCGCTGGTGAACATGCCCATCACCACCTGGGGCATGAACGCGCTCGACAACGAGCTGGTGAACCACGGCACTTCGGTGAACAACACGTTCCGCCAAGTGGCGGGCTCGCTGGGCACCGCCATCATCGTTTCGGCCTCCACTATCGCCACGAACATGAGCTCCCGGACGATGACTCCCACGCAAGCCAGCATCTTCGGCATCGACGTGGCGTTCGCCCTAGCCGGCGCGCTGTGCCTCGTCGGCTTCGTCATGGTCGTGGCGCTGGTGAAGAACAAACCGGGCGAGGCCGCCGAGAAGGATCGGGACAACTCCCGCCGCACGGTGCTGGAGTCCATCATGAAGCGCGACGTGTACACGCTGCCCGCCAACGCCACCGTGGCCGAAGCCATGCAGGTGCTGATGGACCGGCACATCAGCGCCGCCCCGCTGGTAGACGAACAGGGCAAGGCCGTGGGCTTCGTATCCGACGGCGATATCATGCGCTACCTGTCGAAGCGATCGCAGATGCTGATGGACCCCGTGGTCATGATCATGCAGACCGTGGACGCCGACGGCGGCAACCAGGACTTCGCCCGCAAGCTCGACGAGCTCATGGGCATGCCGGCGAAGAGCATCGGCGCGAAGGGCATCATCGGCGTGGACGTGCATGCCGACCTTCCCGAAGTGTGTCGCGTGTTGGGCGAGAACCACTTGAAGAAGGTGCCCGTGCTGGACGAGGGCCAGGTGGTGGGCGTGATCAACCGCTCCGACATCACGCACTACTCCATGCAGCAGTACCTGGCCGAGCGCGACGCCGAAGCGGCGTCGAAACTGGAGCGCTCCGAGGAAGCCGCCGCGCTCCCCGACGACGAAGCGATGGCATCGTCCATCTAACGCGCCCTTCCCTTTTCGCTCCCCTGAGACGGCAGCCGCTTGGCTGCCGTCTTTTTTCGCAGCGCATCCCACCGCTTTCGCAGCGGTCGCCTACAGACTCCCCTTGCATGCTAGCATCTGAGCGTTAACCTGCCCGAAGGGAACTCCCATGAGAAAACGCCTGATCGCTCTTGCTACCGCCCTCGCATTCGTCTGCCTGCTCGACCCAAACGTCGCATTCGCGAGCGCTGTTCCCGTCACCATCGAAATCGGCGCCGACGGCGCGCCGATCGGCACGTCGGGAGAAGGCTGGACGTACGCCGACGGCAAGCTCACGCTTGGCGCGGGGCACGCGTTCACGTTCACGGGCCACGCGCTCAACGTCTCGAGCGAGAACCTCCTTCGGAACAAGGGCGTCATCGAGGACGGCACGTTCGTCGATGCGTCGCAGACGTCCGGTTTCGCCGTGCGCAACGAAGCGGGCGGCGTGATCAGGGGCGGCGCGTTCACCGCAAGCATCGGAAACGCGGGCATCATCGCAGGTGGAACCTTCAACAGCGACCCGAACGATCCCACAAAATCGTACGTGAGCACCTCCTCCGGCACCATCACGGGCGGCACGTTCGACTGCATGGTCATGGGGATGAGAAGCGGCGCGATCGAGGACGGCACGTTCAACGAGTCCGTGAACATATTCAAAGGCTTCGCCATCAACGGCGGAACGTTCAACGGAGAGGTGAACAGCGGCAACAGCTCCAACCTCGGCGGCTCCATCTGCGGAGGCACGTTCAACGGCCGCATGCAGAATCAGGGAACCATCGAGGACGGCGTGTTCCACGGAACCGTGCAAAACGCATCCAACAACGCCGGCGCCGGCGCCATCGCGGGAGGCACGTTCAACGGCTACGTGAACAACTACGACGGCGCCGTGATTTCGAGCGGCACGTTCAACGACGGCGGCGAAAACAACAACGTGACCAACGACGGCACGATACGCGGCGGCGAGTTCAACATCGGAGTGGACAACGGCGGAGCCATCGAAGGTCAGGGCGTATTCAACGCATACGTGCAGAACGGATACATGAGGTTCGATCCCGACGAGAACCGATCCTGCACCATCAAAGGCGGCACGTTCAACTCGGATGAAATAGACAACTTCGGAACCATCGAAGGCGGTACGTTCAGCGGCAAGATTCTCAGCAGGGGCGTCATCGCGGGCGGCGCGTTCTCCTCCACCAGCTCCGTGACAAGCAACGACGAAGACACCACCACCGGCGGCGGCACCATATCCGGCGGCACGTTCGACGGCACCGTAACCAACGGCGATCCCGACCCCGACTACAACAACGCCGTCCTGACGGGCGGCACGTTCAACGGCAGCGTGACGAACCACGGAACCATCGCAGGCGGCACGTTCCTTAGCGACGTGACCAACCGAGGCGTCATCGAAGGCGGTATCTTCGAGAACGTCATCAGCGACCAGGGCGGCACCGTGACCTCGTGCGCGTATCCGCTGCGCGCGAACCTGACCGGGCTGTCCATTGCCGCGGTACCCAGCGCAATGCCGAAGAACACGGCTGCAGGCTTCCCGGCGGAACCGTCCGCCGCGTTGACCGCCGCGTTCGAGAAGGACGGCGCAGATGCGAACCTCTACCAGCTGAGCGCGAACGAAGGCTACCTGCTGCCCGACGCGATCGACGTGCGCTGCGGGGCGGCCGACGGGCAAACGCTCGCACTGGCCGCGGGCACCGATTACACGTACGACCCGGCCACCGGCGCGATCGCGATCAAGAAGAGCGTCGTCACCGGGCCGTTGCTCCTCGCGGCGCAGGGCGCGGCGGCTC
>OLPX01001167.1_pt1 | contig 19805 bp, 13 predicted proteins | sample 1672491 | NCBI WGS metagenome assembly OLPX01 (sample SAMEA3136692, study PRJEB25190) | human gut metagenome | biome: human gut; feature: human-associated habitat; material: faeces | place: Austria | collected 2013 | reverse complement strand
TCTGCGCTATGCGGTGGGCGGATATTTCAAGGCACAGTTTAAGATCATGGGGGTTGTCTTTCTGATCCTGCTTATTGGATTTGCCGTGCTCGGCGTCCGGTATTTTGTGCTGGTTGCGTTTCTGATCTCGTTTCTGGATTTTCTTCCGTTTTTCGGAACGGGAACAGCAATGATCCCATGGGGGATTTATAAGTTCCTGATGGGAGATTATAAAATGGCGATCCTGCTGATCGCGATCTATGCGGTGACACAGCTTGTGCGCCAGCTTCTGCAGCCGAAACTGGTGGCGGACAGCGTGGGGATGAATCCGCTCGTCACGCTGCTGCTTTTGTATATCGGTTATCGGATCGGAAGCGTGCTCGGGATGATCCTTGCAGTGCCGGTCGGAATGGTATTGATCAATATGCTGCAGGCAGGGGCGTTTGACTATATTCTGGATGACGTCCGGATCCTTGTGGACGGAATCCTGGAACTTCGGAATCCGCCGAAAGAATAAAAACAGTATACGGGACAAGACAGGGAGCTATAAAGGGGAATATTTCCAACGGGATAATATTCCCCCTTTTTTTTCTTGCTTTAGTATGGTAAAATGTCTGTCATAATGAGACTTGGAAAAGGAGGAGGGTGTCGTAATGGGAATGACAATGACACAGAAGATATTGGCGGCACATGCAGGATTGGATTCTGTGAAAGCAGGGCAATTGATCATGGCAAAACTGGACGTTGTAATGGCGAATGATATCACCGGTCCGATGGCGCTGCCGATTTTTAGACAAATGGCGGATCAGGTATATGATAAGGACAAGGTTGTGCTTGTTCCGGATCATTTTACACCGAATAAAGATATCAAATCAGCGGAGAATTCAAAGGCAATCCGGGAGTTTGCGAAAGCGCAGGGGCTGACCTGGTATTTTGAACAGGGAAAATCCGGTGTGGAGCATGCGATCCTCCCGGAGGCAGGCGTTGTGGCAGCGGGAGAATGTATCATCGGTGCAGACTCCCATACATGTACATACGGGGCGCTGGGGGCATTTTCCACCGGAGTCGGGACGACGGACATTGCGACTGGTATGGCGACCGGAGAACTTTGGTTCAAAGTTCCGAGCGCAGTCAAGTTTGTGCTGACCGGAAAGCCGGGACCGTATGTGAGTGGGAAAGACATCATTATCCATATCATCGGTAAGATCGGTGTGGATGGCGCGCTTTACAAATCTATGGAATTTACCGGGGACGGCATTGCCAATCTGTCGATGGACGACCGGTTTACGATGGCGAATATGGCGATCGAAGCAGGAGCAAAGAACGGGATCTTCCCGGTGGACGATACGGCAAAAGCATATCTGAACGAACATACGAAGAAATCATACCACATTTATGAGGCGGATCAGGATGCCGAATATGAGGAGACTGTCGAGATCGATCTGTCAGAAGTGCGCCCGACCATCGCATTTCCGCATCTTCCGGGCAATGCAAAGACGATCGATGAGATCGAGGCGATGGATCCGATCCGGATCGACCAGGTTGTGATCGGTTCCTGTACAAACGGACGGATGGAAGATATGAGAAAGGCAGCGGCGATCTTAAAAGGACATACGGTGCATCCGGACGTTCGGGTGATGGTAGTTCCGGCAACGCAGAAGATTTATAAGCAGTGTATCGCAGAGGGACTTCTTGACATTTTCGTAGACGCTGGCTGTGCGGTGAACACACCGAGCTGCGGACCGTGCATGGGAGGACACATGGGGGTTATGGCAGCCGGGGAGAAATGTGTATCCACGACGAACCGGAACTTTGTCGGACGTATGGGACATGTAGATTCCCTGATCTATCTGGCATCCCCGGAAGTAGCGGCGGCGAGCGCGATCGCAGGATGCATTGCAAATCCAGAGAAAGTAGGTGACCGATCATGAAAGCACAGGGACGTGTATTTAAATATGGAGACAACGTGGACACGGACGTGATCATTCCGGCGAGATATCTGAATTCATTTGACGCGCAGGAACTGGCGAGTCATGCGATGGTGGATATCGATCCGGAGTTTGTGAATAAAGTAAAACCGGGAGATCTGATCGTGGCAAATAAGAATTTCGGCTGCGGTTCTTCCAGAGAACATGCGCCGCTTTGCCTGAAAACAGTCGGCGTGAGCTGCATCATTGCAGAGACATTTGCAAGGATCTTTTACCGGAATGCGATCAATATCGGGCTTCCGATCATTGAATGTCCGGAAGCGGCAAGAGGAATCGAAGACGGAGATGAAGTTGAAGTTGATTTTGATTCCGGAAAGATTTATAATCGGACGAAAGGGACTGAATTTCAGGGACAGTCATTTCCGGAATTCATGCAGAAACTGATCGCGGCAGGCGGTCTTGTGAATTATACCAACAGCAAGAAAAAGTAAAAGAGGGAAGAATCATGAATTTATTATACAAGAGCACAAGAAATGCAGAGCATACGGCGACCGCTTCCGAAGCGATCCTGAAAGGTCTGGCGGAAGATGGGGGATTGTTTGTGCCGGTGCAGATCCCGAAGCTGGATGTGACGATGGAAGAACTGAAGACGATGTCTTATCAGGAGACCGCCTATGCGGTGATGAAACAGTTTCTGACAGATTTTACGGAAGAGGAATTGAAAGGCTGTATTGCGCGTGCTTATGATTCCAAGTTTGATACCGAAGTGATCGCGCCGCTTGTAAAAGTGGGAGATACTTATCATTTGGAGTTGTTTCATGGAGCGACGATCGCGTTCAAAGATATGGCGCTGTCGATCCTGCCGCATCTTCTGACTACCGCAGCAAAGAAAAATCAGGTAAAAAATGAGATCGTGATCCTGACGGCGACTTCTGGAGATACCGGGAAAGCCGCGCTTGCAGGATTTGCGGATGTTCCGGGAACGAAGATCATCGTATTTTATCCGAAGAACGGGGTCAGCCGTGTGCAGGAACTGCAGATGGTAACGCAAAAAGGAGAGAATACATCGGTAGTTGCGATCCACGGTAATTTTGACAACGCACAGAGCGGTGTGAAAGCACTGTTTGAAGATAAGGAACTGGAGAAAGAGCTTTCAGAAGCAGGATACCAGTTTTCTTCCGCGAATTCGATCAATATCGGACGTCTTGTCCCGCAGATCGTTTATTATGTATATGCCTATGCCAAGCTGTTGGAAAACGAAGAGATCGCAGATGGGGAAGAACTGAATGTGACGGTTCCGACCGGAAACTTCGGCAATATTCTTGCCGCATACTATGCAAAACAGATGGGAGTTCCGATCGGAAAACTGATCTGTGCTTCCAATGAGAACAAAGTATTGTTTGACTTCTTCCAGACCGGAACTTATGACAGAAACAGGAAATTTGTACTGACCTCTTCTCCGTCGATGGATATTCTGATTTCCAGTAATCTGGAACGGCTGATCTATACGATTTCCGGACAGGATGCAAAGAAAGACAGCGAACTGATGGAGCAGTTGAAAGAGAACGGTAAATATGAGATCACGGCAGAGATGAAAGAAAAGCTGAAAGATTTTGCGGGCGGATATGCAACGGAAGAGGAGACAAAGGCAGCGATACACGAGGTATATAAGAAGACCGGATATGTGATGGACACCCACACGGCTGTTGCATCCCATGTGAGCCGGGAATACCGAAAGGAAAGCGGAGATAACAGAAAGATGCTTGTTGCATCCACTGCGAGTCCGTATAAGTTTGTCAGAAGCGTGATGTCTGCGATCGATGAAACTTATGCGCAGATGGATGAATTTGCACTGATCGGAGAGTTGGAAAAAGCATCCAACATGGATGTTCCGGGTGCGATCAAAGAAATTTTGCATGCAGAGATCCGGCATACGAGGGAATGTGATGCTGATAAGATGAAAGATACGGTAAAGGACATATTGGAGATTAGATAATCATGATGGATGACAGTATATTTGGGTTTATAGGTGTTTTGGTATTATTTTGCGGACTTTACGGCATTTACGCATATGTGAAAATGAAAAAAGGAGGTCCGATCAACGAAGCGCTCCTTTTGGGAAAAAGCTATGTGGAATATAAGTGCAAAGACCGGGAGGGATTTTTGACGAAAGCGCTTCCGGCGGTGCTTATCTTTTCCATTACGGCTGTGGTTTATGGGATTATCGATGCGATCCATTGTTTTGTGACACCGATCGCGGTCGCAGACTACGTCGGAATGTTTTTGTTTTTGGCTGTTTTGGTCTGGTATATGGTATATACGACAAAATTGAAAAAAGAATTTTTCCGCTCGTAAGAGAAAATCGGAAAGAAGACGAAAGAGAGGACCTTGTGATGCTTTTTTGCATCAGGTCCTTTTTTGATTGAGCAGACGTTGCTGCCGGTTGTAGAAAATCTCCGAAAACGGCTATTGACAAATCGAAGAGGAGGGGCTATGATTGTGTTACTCGTCTTAGGACATTTCTAAAATTCACGGGAATTTCATCCCAGGATCCAAAACGAGTTTTACAACAGAAGAAAGGAGGAGCGCAGCGCTTATGGGCGAAGTGTATGATATGCGGCGTAATCAGAGTTAAAATGCGGCAGATGAAAAAGTAACAGATGAGAGATGTGGTGTTTCCGGTTAAGAAAGGAGGCATCGAAAATGAAGAGAAGATTCCCTGCCTCCGGTCGATAAAAGGAGGAGAAAGGTGAACAGAGGAAAACGATGGATCCGCTGTGCGGCGGCAGTATTGATCGTTCTGCTGTTTCCACTGGCGTCGGCAGTTCATGCCGAGGAAGCATCCGGTGGGACGGAGATGGAAAAAACGCAAAATGAAAGCGGAAGAAAGACCAGTGATCTGGAACGTTTATTCGGACCGAAAGAGGGGGAGATCGATACGAGAATTTCCGCGACTGCATGGCGAAATTATCTTGAAAAGAATCAGGCTCCGTTTTCGGGTGAAACATATTGGAGCAGTCATTTGCAGGATACGGATATTATCATTGGATCCAATTATGACGACGGAACCGTGGTTTTTCAATGGAATGAGGGCGTGATCGGAATCAACGGACAGCCGACGATCTGTATTGATGCAAAAACATCATTCAGAGACGGGATCCAGTATTATCCGACAGATGCGCAGGCGGTTGGACTGAATGAGACGGAAGTTACGAGACTCGCGTTGTATCAGGAATATATTTACAATCAGAGAAGCGACTTGGATGATCTCGGGAAATATTTCTTTACACAGCTCCTTGTCTGGAGAGAGCTGAATGAATATTACGGATGGGGATGGCCAAACCTGCATATTTTTTCGGGAAGTGCGTCTTGGACAGACCTTGCTTTTCAGGAAGAAGTACTGACTTCGGCGGTAAATTGGGTGCAGGAGATGGAAAGATCCGGGAAATACACCGGGCATGGTACATTTTATGTGTGCGAATATTGGCAGGCTCAGGCAGTATTATGGTTGACAGAGAATACCGGCGGGCTGGAATTGTACAAAGAATCGGAAAATCCGTCCGTCACGGAGGGCAATGCTGCATATTCTCTGGAGGGAGCGCAGTATGGCGTGTACCGTGACGGCGGCGATTATGTCAATCCGGATGCAGTGATCACAACCGATGCCAATGGTTATGGAAAGGCAGAAAACCTGCCGGTGGGAGAATATTGGATCAAAGAGCTTGTGCCGCCGAAAGGATATGCGTTAAATCCGGACTGATCGGAATCGACAGTATCAGTACCGGGCGGACAGATGGGGGTATATCACGCGAAAGACAAGGCTATCCATGAACCGATTTCTGTGATCGTGGAAAAGACAGATGCGGATCAAGGGGAGCAGCCGTCAGAGGAACAGCTTAAGAAGCTGGAGGGAGCACGGTTCGAGGTGAAATATTATGCAGTGGATCCGGCAGTCTATGATTCGGATCCGGCAGACAGTGGGATTGCCCCGGCGCGAACCTGGGTGTTGGAAACAAAATATGATAAAACGTATCATCAGGTCTTGGCAAAACTCGAGGAAGCGTATCTTGTATCGGGAGATGCATTTTATAAGACTGCTTCCGGAGAAAGCATGCTTCCGCTTGGGATCGTGACGATCCGGGAATGCAAAGCGCCAAACGGCTATCTTTTAAATGAAACATTGTATGTGCGGAAAATACAGGAAGATGGAACGGATCAGGAATCGGTTACAGGAGAACAGGTGCCGGTTGTTCCCAATACGCCGCAGAAGATCAGGATTCGTCTTCAGAAGGTAGATAAAGAAAGCGGAAAAGCAGAGTCTGCGGCGAATGCGACATTGAAAGGTGCGGTGTATGAAGTACGTGACAGCAAAAATCAGGTTGTGGATACACTGACGACAGATGAAAAGGGGGCTGCTGTCTCCCGAGAACTGCTTCCGGGAACCTATAAAGTAAAGGAGGTCAAGGCTTCCAACGGATATTTGATCGATGAGGAAACTCACATTGTGGAGGGAGAAGCGACCGATCAGATTATACAGGTATTTGAATATGAAGTTGTAAGCGGGGAGACACCGCAGAAGATCCAAATTGAAATTCAAAAAGTGGACAGTGAGACAGACAAAGGAGAAGCACAGGGAGCGGCAGCCTTAAAAGGCGCAGAATATGAAGTAAGAGATCAGGCGGGAAACGTAGTGGAGACGTTGATCACAGATAAAAAGGGATATGCAAAAACGAAAGAACTTCCGATTGGGAATTATACGGTGAAAGAAACAAAAGCGTCCAATGGGTATTTGCTGGATGAGAAAAAATACCCGATCAAAGGAGAGGCGAAAGATGAGGAGAATCGGGTCTTCTTATACAAAACGAAGAGTAAGGAGACGGTCATTCGCGGAGATGTGGAACTGATCAAACTGCGGGAAAATGAGAACGAGGATGAAGATACACTGCATGGGCTGGAGGGCGTTGAATTTACGTTTACGTCGAAAACGACGGGAAAAACAGTCGCGAAGATCGTGACGGATAAAAACGGCTATGCGACGACGGCATCCAAAGAACATCCGAGGGGAAGTCTTCCGTTTGACACGTATCTGGTGGAAGAGACAAAACATCCGGAGGGATTAAAACCGATAGAGCCGTTTGAAGTGACCATTCAGGAGGAGGGCATCGTGTGGAAAGGAATTTATAAAGAGGACAAGCTGATCGTCAGTCCGATCACCGTTGTGAAAATGGATGCGTCAACCGGAAAAAAGATTCCGATAAAAGGTGTGGAATTCCGTCTGCTCGATGCGGATAAGAAACCGATCACGATGACGACGCATTATCCGTCGGAAGTGGTGCATAAGACATTTAAGACGGACGAAAACGGGCAGTTTACATTTCCGGAAAAGTTGAAATACGGAGTGTACTATCTGGAGGAAGTAAACGCGCCGGAGGGATATTTGAAAGGAGAACTCCTGCAGTTCGAAGTGAAAGAGGGAGCGGTGTGGGATCGGCCTTTGGTGGTGAAGTATTTTGATAAAAATGCAATGGGAAAAATACAGATCGAGAAAATCGATGCGGAGACAAAAGAGAAACTTTCCGGTGCGGTATTTGAAGTGCGTGCGTCGGAGGATATTGTGACTCCGGATCAGACTGTGCGTATAAAGAAAGGAGAAGTAGCGGAAACATTGATCGTCGGAGAAGACGGGACAGCATTAAGCAAGGAACTGTATATCGGTAAATATGAGATTCAGGAAACAAAGCAGCCGGATGGTTATGTGTTGGATCCGAAGTGCTATGAAGTGGAGATCAAGTATCAGGATCAAAACACGCCGGTCGTGCTGACGGAAATAAGTATACCAAACGAACCGACGAAAGTGCGGCTGGTCAAGAGCGAAAAAGGGAGTGAAACCCCACTTTCGGGCGTGACGTTTCATTTTTGGAAAAAAGGAGAAGAGAACGAAAAGAGGGAAGTGACGACTGAAAAAGACGGAACGATCCTTTTAGAACAACTTTTGCCCGGAACGTATTGTTTTCAGGAGATCAGGACACTGCCGGGATATATATTGGATCCGGCGGTGTATGAAGTTGTAGTTGAAGCGGATGGAACTATAAACGGAGAGAAAGAAGAAATCCTGAATGTGGAGAATGATTACACGAAAGTGGAATTTACGAAGCATGATCGTGCAAGCGGCAAAGTATTAGAGGGCGGCCGATATCAGATCACAGATCTTTCGGGAAATGTTGTGGATGAGTGGAAAGGAAAGAAAACTCCTCATCTGACAGAAAAATTGCTGCCCGGAACCGAATACATTTTCAAGGAGATTGAGGCGCCGAGCGGTTATTTGGTCGCGGAAGATGTGCGCTTTACAGTGGCGAATACCGAGGAAATACAAAAAGTACGGATGGAGGATGAAAATGCAATGGGGAAAATCCGAATTGTAAAAACCGATCGTTCGACAAAGGAAAGACTGAACGGGGCGGTGTTTGAAATCCATGCGGCAGAAGATATTATAACGCCGGATGGTACGGTGCAGTTGAAAAAGGGAGAACTTGCAGATACGATCACGACCGGAATCGAAATAGAAGATATGGAAGAAAAAGGAGCCGGTATTGCATGCAGCAAAGAACTGTTTTTCGGGAAATATGTGATCACGGAGAAGAAACCGCCGGTCGGATATGTGTTGGATCAGCAAAGCTACCCGATCGATCTGACGTATGAAGATCAGGATACGCCGGTCGTTCTGAAAACGCTGCATTTGAAAAATACATCGACAGAACTGACAATTTTGAAACAGGATGCGGAGACAAAGGAGCCGCTTTCCGGAGTACGTTTTACTGTCCGTGACAGTGCGATGCCGATTGAAAACGGGAATACGAGCATCAGCGCGATCCAACTGTGGACAACCGATGAGAACGGAGAAATCCATCTGCGGGGACTTCTTCCGGGAACGTACTGGATTCAGGAGACGATGACCGTTCCCGGGTATATGCTCGATCCGGTAAAATATACGATCGAGGTTTCTGAGGACGGACAGATCACGGTTGACGGCAAAAGTACAGACCTTCTGCGCATTCAAAACAAAAAAACACAGCTTCTGGGCACAAAAGCACGAAGTGAAAAAACAGGTACACAGGAGGCATTTCCGGAAAAAGAGACCGTATTGATCGATACATTGGATTTCCGAAATCTGCAGATTGGACAGGAATATCGGATCGTTGGAACTTTAATGGATCGGGAAAACGGAGAAGTGCTGCATGTAGATGGAAAACCGGTCACAGCGGAAACTTGTTTTGTTCCGGAAGAAAAGGATGGAACGGCAGAAGTAAGATTCAGTTTTGACGCAACCGGTTTAAATGGAAAGTCCGTTGTTGTTTTTGAAAAAGTATATATTGGAGAGACTGAGATTTTATCACATGAAGATTTGGAAGATCAGGAACAGACGATCTTGTTCGGTGTGAAGATGCCGGCAATGAAAACAGAAGAAAAACCAGAGAGTGTGAAGACAGGAGATGACGCCTGGTTTTTGGCAGCAGTGCTTCTGACAGTGGTGATCAGCGGAAGCATGGTTGTCGCAGATCTTGTATACAGAAGAAAAAGGCGAAAATAAACAGAGACGATATGCAGTGATGTGTGTATGTCTAGAAGAGGGAAAGGATCCGGGGGAAAAGGCTTCGGATCTTTTTTCTTTGCGCTTTTTGAGAATATTAGAAAAGATCTCTTGAATTTAAAATATTACAGATGTAAGATTGAAAGGGAGGATGAAGAGATTTCTAAAAGAAAAAAGAGGTGAAGTTATGTGGTGGAAAGAGAAAACCGGAAAATCTGTTTTCAGAAAAACGAGATATAGTATCGGTATTTTTCTGATTGTGGCATGCACGTTTGGATTCAACGGATGTGCGACAGAAGAAAAAGACAAAGGGAATGAGAAACAATCTGAACATGCAGAGGGAAATATACGAAATCAGATCATATCCGATTCAAAGAAACTGGCAGAGGGGTATCGGGTACTTTATGAGGAAGCAGAGAAAGAAGAGCAATTGGATGCTTTGGAATTTCAGCAGCAAGTGATCTCATATCTTGGAGAAGCCGGATACTCTGCCGTAGATTTGGAGAATCAGATCAATATGACTCATGCAGAGCAGGTGGAAACATTTTGTCGGGCGGCAGAGAACAAAAAGAAAGAAGAGGCGACGATATTGGCAGTACTGGATCACGGTGGATTTGTACGCTATGATCTGACAACAAAAAATGGGAAGATTTATGCAAGAGAAAGTGCTTTAAATTGGAAAGATAATAAACCAATCGTGGACTATTATCATGAGTTTGAAGTATATGATTGGAAATATACCGAGAAAGGTTATCTCTTTATGGAAGAATACCATCCGCCCGGATATGACGGAGCAACAGGGGATATCGGATTTCGCGTGAAACCGCTGGATCCAAAATGCCGGGAACTGAACCGACATTGTGTACTTCCAATCGGATATGAATTAAATAATATGCTGATCACAAACTGGGATCCTGCGGATTATACGAATTTAGAATTGTATGATCTGTATGAACAAATGTATTCGATGAAGTATGGAGAAATATTTCCATATAGGGGGGAAGAGGGGGCTGAATATCAGATCCCGGAGCAGTCGTTCGAGGAAGTTCTGCAGACGTATCTGCCGATTAGCCCGACACAGATCCGGACGCAGACCATTTATGAGGAACAAAACCGGACTTACCGTTACAGACCGAGAGGATTATATGATTGTGAACTCCCATTTGTACCTTATCCGGAAGTGGTATCTTATGAGGAGTTGGAAAACGGGGAATTGAAACTGTTTGTGGAAGCTGTATGGATAAAAGAAAAAAAAGATTGTGCGATCGCGAGTGAACTGGTCGTGAAACTGCTTGATGACGGCAAAGTACAGTATATATCGAATCGTGTGGTAGGAACGGAAGAGACAGAGGAGGAAAGCGGGGAAAATGCGGAAAATGCGGCAGGAAGTGCGAGCTTGAAAACAGAGATCGCGCCGTGGTATACGCCACGGCTTACAGATGAAGAATGGGAAAGTTATTATGGAGGGATATCGTATGAGTGGTGAGATTAAGAATTTGCAGGTGATAGAAGATTTTTTCGAATGTTAAAGTGCAGAACAAACATTCGGTTTTTCTGTACTTTTATTTTAGATTCTGTTATAATGGCGGGAGAGTATAAAGAGAGAAAAGGATGGATTGTCCATTTTACACTGACACTAATGAGAAAAGAGAAAACGTCATTAAATTAAAGGTGAAGAATATGAAAAAGAAAAAAGAAATATCGATAATACGTTCTTCGGCAGCGGAATATTTAACATTTATTACAGCAACTGGAGAAGGCGATGTTAACGCAATATATTTTGATGAAAGTGTGTGGTTGACCCAGAAAATGATGGGACTTCTCTATAATGTGGAAACTCATACGATTAATTATCATCTGAAGAAAATATTTGCGGATGGAGAATTAGATGAGAATTCAGTTATTCGAAAATTTCGAATAACTGCTTCAGATGGGAAAAACTATAACACAAATCATTATAATTTAAAGGCGATTATCGCTGTGGGAAATAAAGTGGACTCCCCAAGAGCCGTTCAGTTTCGTAAATGGGCAAATGGAATTATAGAAGAATTCACAATAAAAGGCTATACTATGGATGATGAACGACTAAAAAACTTTGGAACTATATTAACAAAGGATTATTTTGAAGAACAGCTGCAAAGAATTCGTGAGATTCGATTGTCTGAGAGACGATTTTATCAGAAGATTACAGATATTTATGCAACAAGTATAGATTATGATTCGACCGCGCAAATAACAAGACTATTTTTTGCAAAAGTGCAAAATCAATTACATTGGGCAATTCATGGAGAAACAGCAGCAGAAGTGATTTATCATAGAGCAGATAGTGAAAAACAATACATGGGATTGCAAACGTGGAAAGATGCACCTGACGGGAAAATACAAAGATTCGATGTGACAGTTGCAAAAAATTATTTGACTGAACAGGAACTTGCAGCAATGGCAAGGATTGTTAATGCCTATTTGGATTTGGCAGAAATGCGGGCGGAAGAACAAGTCCCAATGACAATGGAAGATTGGGCAGAACAATTTGAAGGGATTTTAGCGTCGATGTACAAGGGGAAACACGCCTCAAACCGCGTAATTTCGGTGATTTTCAGCGTTATCCTCAATCAGCGTACGTCCAGTACGCTTCAATCGTCTGCCTTGAAAATCACCGAATTATCTGCGGTTGAGGTCGGTGAGTCGAGAAGAGACAAATCTAAGCCTCTTTTAGGCACTTGAACGACGCGTACAGAGACGTACGCGGAGTGAAAGTAACAACAAAGAGACTTAGATTTGCTCTTCATCGACCGTTTTCCCCCTTGTACACCGACGCTAAGGTTATCAAAGAAAGAAATTTTAACGCATGCAGGAAGTATATCAGCTCAAATAGCAGAAGAACATGCGTTAAGTGAGTTTGAAAAGTATCGTGTGAAACAGGATAGATTGTATCAGAGTGATTTTGATCGAGTATTGTTAGAGAGTGAACCAATGAATTCTAATAAAATAAAGGGATAGTGAAAAATGTATAGTGAAAGGGAAAATGATTATGTATGAAGATAGTGCAAGAAAACTTTCTGGACTACAAAAGAATAAAAGGAGCATCTGACAGTAGTTATGAAGTTCCCAAATTGTTTAGATTTGGTCTGGGATTAGTGCTAAGAGGCAGACCTTGAAGGAGCAGATAGTATTATGGATCATTTTGAATTAGTATCAGAATACTCCCCAACCGGTGACCAGCCCCAGGCAATTGCACAACTTGTGCAAGGCTTCCGGGAGGGCAACCAATGCCAGACACTTCTTGGTGTTACCGGTTCGGGCAAGACATTTACGATGGCAAATGTCATCGCACAATTGAATAAACCAACGCTTATCATCGCGCATAATAAAACCTTAGCTGCGCAATTATATGGAGAGTTCAAAGAATTTTTTCCGAATAACGCAGTCGAATATTTCGTCTCCTACTACGATTACTACCAGCCTGAAGCCTACGTTCCCACCTCGGACACTTACATCGCCAAGGATTCCGCGATCAACGATGAGATCGACAAGCTTCGGCTTTCCGCTACAATGGCGCTTACCGAGCGTCGGGATGTGATCATTGTCGCCAGTGTATCCTGTATCTATGGTCTGGGAAGCCCGATGGATTATCAGAACATGGTGATTTCTCTGCGACCGGGCATGATCAAAGAGCGGGACGAACTGATGGCGAAGCTGATCGAGATCCAATATGACCGCAACGATATGGATTTTCATCGCGGAACATTCCGTGTGCGGGGCGACGTGGTCGAAGTGATCCCGGCATATGAATCAGAGACAGCGATCCGGATCGAGTTTTTCGGCGACGAGATCGATCGGATCACCGAGATTGATATTTTGACCGGGGAGATCAAGGATGAGTTAAAGCATGCTGCAATTTTTCCGGCATCACATTACGTTGTGGATCGAGAGAATATCAATCGTGCGGTGAAAGATATTGAGACAGAACTGGACGAGCGTGTGAAAGAATTTAAAAGGCAGGACAAGCTTCTGGAAGCGCAGCGGATCGCAGAGCGGACGAATTTTGATATCGAGATGCTCAAAGAGACAGGATTTTGTTCGGGCATTGAGAATTATTCAAGGCATCTGGCGGGACTTGCGCCGGGACAGCCGCCATATACGCTGATCGATTATTTTCCGGATGATTTTATTATGATGATCGATGAATCCCACAAGACGGTGCCGCAGATCGGCGGTATGTACAACGGAGACCAGTCGAGAAAATCTACGTTGGTGGATTATGGTTTCCGCCTGCCGTCGGCGAAAGATAACCGCCCCTTGAATTTTGAAGAATTTGAAAGTAAAATAAATCAGGTACTGTTTGTGTCGGCGACTCCGGGGGTATACGAAGAAGAGCATGAGCTGCTTCGAGCAGAGCAGGTGATCCGTCCGACCGGTCTTCTGGATCCGGAAGTGGAAGTACGTCCGGTGGAGGGGCAGATTGACGATCTGCTTGGCGAGATCAACAAAGAAATCGCCAAGAAAAACAAAATTCTGGTGACAACGCTGACAAAGCGGATGGCGGAAGATCTGACCGATTATATGCGGGAAGTGGGAATCCGTGTAAAATATCTGCATTCGGATGTGGATACGTTGGAGCGGACGGAGATCATCCGTGATATGCGTCTGGATGTGTTTGATGTACTGGTCGGCATCAATTTGCTGAGAGAGGGATTGGACATTCCGGAGATCACACTGGTTGCGATTCTGGATGCGGATAAAGAGGGATTCCTGCGTTCCGAGACGTCTTTGATCCAGACGATCGGGCGTGCTGCCCGAAATGCCGAGGGACATGTGATCATGTATGCGGATACCGTGACGGATTCGATGCGCATGGCGATCGAAGAGACAAAACGGCGTCGGAAGATCCAGATGAAATATAACGAAGAACACGGAATTACCCCGCAGACGATTAAAAAGGCAGTGCGTGATCTGATCAGCATTTCCCAGAAAGTGGACAGTGCACAGATGAAACTGGAGAAAGATCCGGAATCAATGAGCCGTCAGGAACTTGAGAAACTGATCGGTGAAGTGACAAAGAAGATGAAGAAAGCAGCGGCAGATCTGAATTTCGAGGCGGCGGCAGAGCTGCGTGATAAATTACTTGAATTGAAGAAGACCTTACAGGAGATGGAGGAGTAAGAATAAAGAATGGGTACAAAGATGGATGCCAGACAGTATATTCGAATCCGTGGCGCGAATGAAAATAATTTAAAAAACATAGATGTAGATATTCCCAGAAATGAGCTTGTTGTGCTGACAGGACTGAGTGGATCTGGAAAATCTTCCCTTGCATTTGATACGATCTATGCAGAGGGGCAGAGACGGTATATGGAATCCCTGTCTTCCTATGCGAGACAGTTTCTCGGGCAGATGGAAAAGCCGAATGTGGAGAGTATCGAGGGGCTGTCTCCGGCAATCTCGATCGATCAGAAATCAACGAATCACAATCCACGTTCCACCGTTGGGACCGTGACGGAGATTTACGATTATTTCCGTCTGCTTTATGCGCGGATCGGAATCCCGCATTGCCCGAAGTGTGGAAAAGAGATCAAGAAGCAGTCGGTAGATGAGATGACCGATCAGATCATGGGACTTGAGCAGGGGACAAAGATCCAACTGCTCGCACCGGTCGTGCGGGGAAGAAAAGGAACGCATGTAAAGTTATTCGAGCGGGCAAAACGCAGCGGATATGTCCGTGTGAGAGTTGACGGGAATCTGTATGAATTGTCCGAAGAGATCACGCTCGATAAGAATATCAAACATAATATCGAGATTATTGTGGATCGTCTGATCGTGAAACCGGGGATTGAAAAGCGGCTGTCAGATTCTATTGAAAATGTCTTGAATCTGGCGGAGGGGCTGCTGGTTGTCGATGTGATCGGACAGGAACCGCTGAATTTCAGTCAGAGCTTTTCCTGTCCGGACTGCGGGATCAGTATCGATGAGATTGAGCCGAGAAGTTTTTCATTCAACAATCCGTTCGGGGCATGTCCATCCTGTTTTGGACTCGGATACAAGATGGAATTTTCAGAAGAACTGATGATCCCGGATCCGTCCAAAAGTATCAATGAGGGAGCAATCGCGGTGCTTGGCTGGCAGTCCTGTGCGGATAAGGGAAGCTTTACAAATGCGATTCTTCAGGCACTGTGTGAAGAATACAAATTTGATCTGGACACTCCGTTTGAAGACTATCCGAAAAAGATCCATGATGTTTTGATCTACGGTACGAATGGAAAGGCTGTCAAAGTATATTACAAAGGGCAGCGGGGCGAGGGCGTCTATGACGTGGCGTTCGAGGGACTGATCCGGAGCGTGGAGCGGCGTTATCGCGAGACGCATTCCGAGGCGTCGAAAGCGGAGTATGAGACGTTTATGAATATTACGCCGTGTTCGGAGTGTAAAGGACAACGTTTGAAGCAAAGCGCACTGGCAGTTACCGTGGGTGATCGAAATATCGCCGAAGTAACGGCGCTTTCGATCGAAAAACTGCAGAAATTTCTGGAAAATCTGGAATTGACGCAGACACAGCATTTGATCGGAGATCAGATCTTAAAGGAAATCAAGGCGCGTACCCGGTTTTTGATGGATGTGGGACTGGATTATCTGACGTTGGCGCGTGCAACCGGAACCTTGTCGGGCGGAGAGGCACAGCGTATCCGGCTGGCAACACAGATCGGTTCAGGTCTGGTCGGCGTTGCCTATATTTTGGATGAGCCGAGTATCGGTCTGCATCAGCGAGACAATGACAAACTGCTGATGACGCTGAAGCGCCTGCGGGATCTTGGGAATTCGCTGATCGTGGTGGAACATGATGAAGATACGATGCTGGCAGCCGACTGTATTGTAGACATCGGTCCGGGTGCCGGGGAGCATGGCGGCAAAGTTGTAGCAGTGGGGACGGCGCAGGAATTGATGCAGTGTCCGGGGTCGATCACAGGAGAATATTTAAGCGGTCGGAAAAAGATCCCGGTACCGGAAGTACGGAAAAAGCCGACCGGATATTTAAAAGTTGTCGGAGCAAGGGAGAACAACCTGAAAAATATTACCGTGGAGTTTCCGCTCGGAGTGATGACCTGTGTGACAGGAGTTTCCGGTTCCGGAAAAAGTTCCCTGGTCAACGAGATCCTTTATAAGAAGCTGGCAAAAGAGCTGAACCGTGCCCGGACAATACCGGGGAAACATAAACGGATCGAGGGACTGGAACAGGTGGATAAGGTGATCGACATCGATCAGTCACCGATCGGACGGACTCCGCGGTCGAATCCGGCTACTTACACCGGTGTATTTGATTTGATCCGGGATTTGTTTGCGGCAACGCCGGATGCGAAAGCGAAAGGATATAAAAAGGGAAGATTCAGTTTTAATGTCAAAGGCGGACGATGTGAAGCATGTTCCGGTGACGGTATATTGAAAATTGAAATGCATTTCCTGCCGGACGTATATGTGCCGTGTGAAGTGTGTGGCGGAAAACGTTATAATCGGGAGACTCTGGATGTGAAGTACAAAGGAAAAAGTATTTACGATGTATTGAACATGACTGTGGAGGAAGCAGTGAAGTTTTTTGAAAATGTGCCGAGTATCCGGAGAAAGATGGAAACACTGAATGACGTGGGGCTTTCCTACATCCGATTGGGACAGCCATCTACGGAACTTTCCGGCGGTGAGGCACAGCGGATCAAGCTTGCGGCGGAATTGAGTAAGCGAAGTACCGGAAAGACAGTGTATATTCTGGATGAACCGACAACCGGTCTTCATTTTGCAGATGTTCATAAATTAACGGAAATTCTGCGGCGTCTGGCAGATGACGGGAATACTGTGATCGTGATCGAACATAATCTGGACGTGATCAAAACCGCCGATCATATCATTGACATCGGACCGGAGGGCGGCGATAAAGGAGGTACGGTTGTGGCGACCGGTACGCCGGAAGAGGTTGCGAAAAATAAAAATTCCTATACAGGGAAGTATATAGATGAAATTCTGAAGAAACAATAGATAGCAAAAAAGACTTTCCATTTATGGAAAATTTTATTATACTAGTAGAGCAACTTGGGTGAATGAAGAGAAGCAGACGGATGAAAGATACATTCGTATGGGGGAACTGCAAAGCGATACAAAAGAAAAGCAGAAAGATACGAATGAGAAAAAAGATGGGTGATAAGGGTGCCTTTGGGAGAGGCGTAGATAGAAGGGAGAGTTTGTATGTCTGTGGATATCGGAATAGATTTGGGAACGGCGAGCGTTCTCGTGTATGTGAAAGGAAAAGGTGTCGTCCTGAAAGAACCATCGGTTGTTGCCTTTGACCGTGATACGAATGTGATCAAAGCGATCGGAGAAGAGGCGAGACTGATGCTCGGGAGAACCCCGGGAAATATCGTGGCGGTGCGTCCGCTCCGGCAGGGCGTGATCTCGGATTACACGGTCACGGAAAAGATGATCAAGTATTTTGTGCAGAAAGCGATGGGGCGTCGGATGTTTAAAAAGCCGAGGATCAGCATCTGTGTGCCGAGCGGTGTGACAGAAGTAGAAAAGAAAGCCGTGGAGGAAGCTACGTTCGCCGCGGGAGCAAGAGAAGTACATTTGATCGAGGAACCGGTGGCAGCTGCGATCGGCGCCGGGATCGATATTGCAAAACCATGCGGGAACATGATCGTCGACGTAGGAGGCGGAACTTCGGATATTGCGGTAATCTCGCTCGGCGGAGCGGTCGTGAACACTTCGATCAAAGTAGCAGGGGATGATTTTGACGAAGCGATCGTGCGCTATATGCGGAAAAAGCATAATCTGCTGATCGGAGAGCGCACGGCGGAAGATATTAAGATCAAGATCGGAACCACTTACCCGCTTGTGGAAGAAGAGACGATGGAAGTGCGCGGCAGAAATCTCGTGACAGGACTGCCGAAGACGGTTACCGTCACTTCGTCAGAGACGGAAGAAGCGCTCCGTGAGACGACCAGTCAGATCGTGGAAGCGGTGATCGGGGTTCTGGAACAGACGCCGCCGGAATTGTCGGCGGACATTCTGGATCGGGGGATCGTTTTGACCGGAGGTGGCGCGATGCTCAGAGGTTTGGAAGAACTGATCGAAGAACGGACCGGGATCAATACAATGACTGCGGAGGAACCGATGAAAGTTGTGGCGATCGGTACCGGACAGTTTGTTGAGTTTATGAGTGGTAAAAGAGACTATTGATAAATATGGGGATAAGCAGGTCACCGGCGAAGTGACCTGCTTTTCTTAAGGAGGAAACATGGAGACGATAACCGGATATGTAGACCATATTGTGTATCGAAACGGTGAGAATGGATATACGGTGTTCAGTCTGGAAAATGAAAACGGAGAAGTGACCTGTGTGGGAAACTTCAATTACATTAATGAGGGCGAGCTGCTGGAACTGGAGGGGGAGTATGTGAATCACAACATTTACGGAACTCAGCTTCGTGTGAGCAGTCACCGGGTAAAAGAACCGGAAGATCTGGTGTCCATCGAACGGTATCTCGGCTCCGGAGCAGTCAAGGGAGTAGGCGCCGCGCTGGCGGCACGGATCGTCCGGCGGTTTAAGGAAGATACCTTTCGCATTATAGAGGAGGAACCAGAGCGGCTTGCGGAGATCAAAGGAATCAGCGAGAGAAAAGCCCGGGAGATCGCGATACAGGTGGAAGAGAAAAAAGAGATGCGAAAGGCAATGCTTTTTTTGCAGAAATATGGCATTTCCACGTCGTTAGGTGTAAAAATCTACGAATATTACGGTGCGAAACTTTATCAGGTGTTGGAAGAAAATCCTTATCAGCTGGCGGATAATATTGACGGAGTTGGATTTAAGACGGCGGATGAGATCGCTGCACGGATCGGGATCCACGCGGATTCCGATTTCCGGATCCGGAGCGGTCTTTTCTATGTGCTCCAGCAGGCTGTCGGAGAGGGACATATTTATCTGCCACAGGATGTACTTGCGCGAAGAGCGATGCAGATTCTGGGAGTGGAGATCTCAGAGGTAGAGAAATATGTGATGGATCTTTGCATTGACCGAAAGACGGTAATGAAAGAAGAAAACGGAGAGATCCGTATTTATCCGGCACATTATTATTATCTGGAACTGAATACGGCGAAAATGCTGCATGATCTTGATATCGACTGCGAGATGCCGGAAGATATGATCGAAAAACGATTGAAAAAAGTAGAAGAGAAAGAGAAGATCACGTTGGACGCACTTCAGCATCAGGCGGTGATCGAGGCGATCAAACATGGCCTCCTCGTGCTTACCGGAGGACCGGGAACCGGAAAGA
>OLPX01001164.1_pt1 | contig 19813 bp, 20 predicted proteins | sample 1672491 | NCBI WGS metagenome assembly OLPX01 (sample SAMEA3136692, study PRJEB25190) | human gut metagenome | biome: human gut; feature: human-associated habitat; material: faeces | place: Austria | collected 2013 | reverse complement strand
CTCCTGGGGCACGCGGACCGGCCGCTTTTTGCGGGACGTCGGAGGGGAGGAGGTTGAAATTGATATTTAGGCCATGTTTGTGGCATCGTATGAACACTTGACGAGGTTTTTTCGAGTCTAGTGAGAATACATGGCGAAACACTCAGTGAGGTCTTTCACGAACTTAGTGTTTATGGTACAATTACGAAAACGGATTTAAAGGGGAGACAAGGATGAGAGCTGGTTTGAAAGAGGAGCTGAACGATTTTTGGCGGGAGTACCGGAGGTTTGCCTGGGCGTTGGGGCTTGTGATTCTTTTGGTGTACGGCGGGCGCGTCATCCACGATGATTTTTTCCTGGACAGCGAGATCATGATTCTGAATCCGGAATCCATGTGGTATCTGTGGATGGGGAGCAACCGGTTCGGCATGGTTGCCACAAGCCGCATTTTCGGGCTGCACCGCCTCAGCCCCTGGATCTCCAATGTGCTGATGGCCTGTACCATGTGGTGCTGCGGGATAACGCTTGCGTTCTGCGCGCGGGAGTGGACGGGGAAATGCCGCCGTTACCGTGTGTTCACCCGCCTGTTCCCCATTCTGTTCGTCACCGCTCCGGTATTTGTGGAGCAGTATCTGTTTGTTTTACAATCCTTTGAGATAAGTTTTGGGATATTGGCGGCAATTTTGGCGGCATTTTGCAGCGACCGCTTCTGCCGCGGCGGGCAGAGCCGGATTTGGGGGATTCTAGGCCTTGTTTTGCTGGTATGGTCCTTCGGAACTTATCAGGCTATGGTGCCGCTATACATCTGTCTTGTGCTGACCGCGTTCTTTCTGGGGTATCTGAATGGAAAGGCAGCCACCGCTTTGCGGTATGCGCTGTGCCAAGTCTGTTTTTTCACGGCGGGCATTGCCCTGTATCTTGCAGCGGTCTGGGTGACGCGGCACATGAGCGGCACGGATTCCGTCTATGTGTCGGGCATGGTGAGGTGGAAGATAGACGGCGGTTCTGCCGGTTTAACGGCGATCCGGGACAGTATGAAAAATATTTTTATGAGCACCTCCGTATTTTACCGGAAATACTATACTCCCGCCATGGTGCTGTGCCTGATTCAGGCCGGCTGGTACGGTTGGAACAATAAGGATGGCGCCGGCAATTTTGGGTGGTTTCTGCTGGGGGCGGCGCTGCTGATTCTCTCGCCGTTCTACATCAATATTGTGACGGGATCGGCCCAGCCGGTCAGAACGCAGCTGGTTTACCCGATTACGTCGGCGCTGTTCCTGGCGCATCTGACGGTTCTGCCGGAGAAAATGCCGGAGGCGGCAAGGCTTTTGCGAAGCGGAGGCCGGGCGCTTGTGTCCGCTGCCGCTGCGGCGTGCGTGTTCTGCAGCGCAAGGCAGGGAACCGCCACCGCCCAGCTTTTTCAGACCTCCTACGAGGTGTACCGCAACGACGTTTTGACCGCGGTTAGAATGTACCCGGACATATGCCGGGTTGCGGACACGGACAGGATTCAGGACACCGCGGTGATCTTTACCGGAGGAAAAAGCGCCGGGATCAAAGGGCCGGCGGTGCTGGGAGAGCTAGCCGGGCGCTCAATGTTTGAGGCGGAGGCCCACACGCCGGTGGGGGTATCGGCCAGAGTGGGGCGTCTGTTTTCCATTTTGGGCATGGACATGCAGGTGGTGTCCGGGGACCCGGAACTGTACCTTCGGGCGGTTGAGTACATGGAGTCCGCACCGTCATGGCCGGCCCAGGGCAGCATCCGGAAAATGGACGACGTTGTGGTCGTGAAATTGTCGGATTCCCCGGTTTAAAATGAAGGTCAGTCGGAAAACAGCTTTTCCAGCAGTGCCTTCCGGCTGTTGATGAACATCTCCATTACCTGGTACACCTCGGTCTCCTCGTAGGCGATGGGGTGGAGGTCGCCGTCGTCAAAGCAGAGGATCTGCGCCCCGGGCAGCCCTAGGAGGATGGGGGAGTGGGTGGCGATGATGAACTGGGAGCCCTCCTTTGCCAGGCGGCCGATCATCAGGAGGGCGGTGAGCTGGCGCTGGGGGGAGAGGGCGGCTTCCGGCTCGTCCAGGATGAAGATGCTGTTGCCATGGAAACGGTTCTGCATCAGGGCCAGAAAGCTCTCCCCATGGGACTGGCAGTGGAGGGAGCGGCCGCCGTAATAATCCAGGTAATTGATCCGCCCGATGCTCTCCGCCGCGTAGTCGTCCACCTTGCTTGCCACGTTGTAAAAGCTTTCCGCCCTCAGGAAAAAACCGTCCTGGGGCTTTTTTACGCCCTTTCGCAGACGCAGGGCGGAGCTGAAATCCGAGTGGGTGTCCCGGGTGGAGAACTGGAAATTTCTGGTGCCCCCTTCGGGGTTGAAGCCGTAGGCCACCGCCACCGCTTCCAAAAGCGTGGACTTGCCTGAGCCATTTTCCCCGGTAAAGAAGGTTACGGGGCAGGGAAAGTCCAGATTTTCCAGACTCCGCAGGGCCGGGATTGCAAGCGTGTAGGAATCGGCGGGCAGGCGGTCCCGCAAGACCTCCAGGCCGGTAATGTAGTTGGTGGGAAAACGGGAATCCATGGGCGGACCTCCTTGCGATGGTATGTATTATAGAACAGTATAGCGCAAGGACGGGGCGGTGGCAAGAGAGACGGGGCCTGATTCGGCGCTGGTATTGTTGCGGTTCACCGTAATATCACGCGAGGAGTTTTTGGTGAGTGGAGCGCAGCGGAAGCCACAGAAAACCTTGTGTTTGCGGCCCGGATAGGGTATGATGTACATAACAAAAACAGGGAGCTTGGACAGATACCAAATGAGAAAACAGGATGATAAAATCAGCCGGCTGGTGAATATTGCCCGGCTTTATTATGAGGAAGATAAGACGCAGAGCGAGATCGCTTCCCGCTATCAGATCTCCCGGCCCATGGTCAGCAAGCTGTTGGAGGAGGCCAGGAAGCTGGGGATAGTGACGATCCGCATCAAGAACCCCACGGAGGGTTCGGGGGACCAGGAGGCACTGGTGGAGCAGATCCGCAGGACCTTTGGGGTGTACGGCGGCGTAGCGGTGGCGGACGGGGCCAGCGACAGCGCCACCAACGCGGCCGTTTCCCAGACCGCGCTCTCCTATCTGGAGAGTCTGGAGGAGGACAGCCTGGGGGTGGGCTGGGGACACATCATAGGGGACCTTGTGACCTATGTGGAGCGGGAGAACCGGACGCTTAAGGTGGGGAGCCGGGTGTGCCCGCTGATCGGCAACGGGGGAGTGGGCCTGAAGAATTACCACTCCAATGAGCTGGTGCGGGTGATCGCGGAGCACAGCCAGGCCAAACCAGAGTTTCTCTACTCTCCGGCCTGCATGTCCTCGGAGCAGGAGCTGAGCCTGATCCGGGAGCTGGACAACTACCGGAACGTTTACAACGACTGGGAACGGCTGGATGTGGCGCTGGTGAATATTGGAAATTTTCCCTCTGTCCCGGATTTTGCCACGGAAGCCAGGTTTGGGGACCTGCTGGTGCGGCGCAAGGCGGTTGGCAGAATCCTGAATTATTTTGTGGACGTGGAAGGGCGGGTGATTCACTCCGACATGGACTTTGCCGTGCAGATTCCGCTGGAGCTGCTGGGCCGGGTCCGTCATGTGGTGGGAATCTGTTCCGCCAACACCAAGGGGCGGGCGCTGAGGGGCGCGCTGCGCACCGGATATATCAACCATGTGATCGCGCCCGAACACGTGATGCGGGCGGCTATGGAGATTTGAAGTTACATATGTAACTAAAATGCGCAGACAGCGGAATGCTACTATGCGCATTTTTTTTGTGCATATCAGTAAAAATATAAGAAAAATTATTGGATTTATTGACATTTACATGTACAAATGGTACGCTTGTGCTATGGAAAAAGGCGGAGAATACCTGAAAGGAGGTTACATATGTTACTTTCGAAGCCGGAAATTGAAAAAATGTTCCACAAGGTGGCGGAAATCTGGCAGGAGAACAAGGATTATCTCAGCGAGATTGACTCCCGCTTCGGCGACGGGGATCACGGGGTGACCATTGGCAAGATCGCGTCCCTGATCGAGAAGAAGCTGGCGGCCTGGGAGGACGACGATATCGAGGAATTTTTGGAGGACCTGGGGGACAGCACCATGGAGATCGGAGGCGGCAGCGCAGGCCCTCTGTACGGTACGCTGATCGGCGGCCTGTCCGGCCCCTTGAACGGCGGCGGGGCCATCGGCGAGGGATTGTTAAAGGAAATGTTCACGGAGTGCCAGTCCGCCATGGAGGACATCACCAATGCCAAGGTGGGAGACAAGACCATGATGGACGCGCTGATCCCGGCGGTGGCGGCGGCTGAGGCGGCTGAGGGCGACTGCCTGGCGATTCTGGAGGCGGCGAAGGAGGCCGCGGCCAGGGGAGTAAAGGAGAGCGAACAGTACGTTTCCAAATTCGGCCGGGCCAGAAGCTATAAGGAGCAGACCATTGGGACGCCGGACGCGGGCGCGGTGAGTACGTCGCTGTTCTTTGCGGGGCTGTGCGACGGGCTGAAGTAGAAGGTTGTGGAAGGGCTGCGCGGCAGCCCCGGCCATTTCTGAAAAAGCAAACCACCCCAAAGGCAGACGTTTGAACCGGGAAGGCCGGGAACGGGCCGGATGTCTTTTGGGGAATAAAAGAGGAGAGGTAAAGCGCTATGAAAATGAAAAAATTTATCAACGATCCTGAGAATTTGACTCCTGAGCTGCTGGAAGGTTTTGCGGAGGCCCATAAGGACCTGGTGCGGCTGGGCGACGAGCGCATGGTGATCAACCGCAAGCTGGACGAGGCGGACCGGGTGACCATCGTGACCCAGGGCGGATCGGGCCATGAGCCGGCCATCAGCGGATTCGTGGGCGAAGGTATGGTGGACATTTCCGTGGTAGGCGATGTGTTTGCGGCCCCGGGCCCCAAGGCCTGCGTGGATGCCATCAAGATGGCCGACAAGGGCAAGGGCGTGCTTTACATCGTACTGAATCACGCAGGCGACATGCTGACCGGCAACATGACCATGAAAAAATGCGCCAAGGAAGGCTTAAACGTGGTTAAGGTTGTGACCCAGGAAGACATCGCCAACGCGCCCCGCTCCAATGCGGACGACCGCCGGGGTCTGGTGGGCTGCATTCCCACCTACAAGATCGCGGGTGCGGCCGCGGCCGAGGGCAGGAGCCTGGAGGAGGTCGCCGCGGTGGCCCAGCGCTTTGCGGACAACATGGCAACGCTGGCCGTGGCGGTAAACGGGGCCACCCATCCGGCCACCGGCAGCCTCTTAGCGGACCTGGGCGAGGATGAGATGGAGATCGGAATGGGCCAGCACGGCGAGGGCGGCGGCGGACGCCAGCCCATGAAATCCGCGGACGAGACGGCGAAAATTATGCTGGACGGCCTGCTGGCGGATCTGGATATCAAGGACGGCGAGAAGATCATGCTGATCTTAAACGGCACGGGAGCCACCACCCTGATGGAGCTGTTCATCGTTTACCGCAAGTGCGTTTCCTATCTGAAAGAGAAGAATATCGAGATCGTGGCCAACTACGTGGGCGAGCTTTTGACGGTTCAGGAGCAGGCCGGTTTCCAGATGTTTATGGCGAGAATGGACGACGAGCTGCTGCATTACTGGAACGCGCCCTGCAACACGCCTTACATGAAGAAATAATCCGGGGAGGAAAATGATTATGGCAGCCGAATATATGCATATTGGAATTCCGGTGCTGAACCGGAAAGAGGGAATGACCTACAACGAGGCCATGAAGTTCTGGGTGAGCAACGTGGACGATTATGATTTCAAGATCGAGTACCTGAAGTTCGAGGAAGGGACCCCCTTCCCGGAGATTCTGTCCAAACAGCCCCATGTGGCCTACAAGGTAGACGATCTGGAGCACTACGCGGACCAGGCGGACCGGGTGATCTTCGGCCCTCTGGAGCTGGGCCCGGGCGTGCGTCTGGCATTTGTGATCTGGGACGACGCCATTGTCGAGCTGTACGAGGAAAAGTAAGGAGACGGATCTATGCTTGTAAATATGAATGAAATCCTGCGTTACGCCGAGGAGAAGGGCTGCTGTGTGGGCGCATTTGATACGCCGAACCTGGAGATCCTCATGGCGGTGCTCCGGGCGGCCGAGAAGCGGAACGAGCCCGTGATCATCCAGCATGCCCAGCTCCACGAGCCGGAGATGCCCATCCGCATCATCGGCCCCATTATGGTGCGCATGGCAAAGGAGGCCAGCGTGCCCGTTTGCGCCATGCTGGACCATGGCGAGGACATGGACTACGTGAGGACGGCTCTGGAGCTGGGGTTCTCAGCGGTGATGATCGACGGCTCATCCAAACCCTACGATGAAAATGTGAGCCTGACCCGGGAGGCCGTGGCCCTGGCCAAGGAGTACGGGGCCAGCGTGGAGGCGGAGATCGGCATCGTCACCGGCCACGAGGGCAGGGAATTCCACATTGAGGAGCCGGGAGCGGCCTACACGGACCCGGAGCTGGCGGCCCGCTTTGTGAGGGACACAGGGATCGATGCCCTGGCCGCCTCGGTGGGCACGGTGCATGGCTTCTATGCCACCCAACCCAAGCTGGACTTTGACCGGATTGAGAAGATCAAAGAGCTGACCGGCCTGCCCCTGGTGATGCACGGCGGTTCCGGGATCAGCGCAGAGGACACCCAGCGTGCCATCCGCTGCGGCATCCGCAAAATCAACTATTTCTCCTACATGTCCAACGCGGGCGTGCGCGCCGTGAAGGAGCTGCTGGCCGAGAAGGACGTGAAGTATTTTCACGATCTGGCGGGCGCGGCGGTGGATGGGATGGAGAAGGATGTGCTGAGTGCGATGGGGATGTTTGCGTTGGAGTAAGAGAATAAGGAAAATGAGCAGAGAGAAGTCTCCGGGCGGCGCCATTGTGGTGCTGCCCGGAGACTTTCCATATATTGGAATTGCTTTACATTCAAAAGCAGAATCGCTATAATGAGTTTTAGAGCAACTTGTTGATTAAATTGGGGCTGGAGAGGAGGAAATAAGATGACGATTGAGAATATTGGGTATATTTTGGAGGTCTTGAAGTGTGGAAGCATCTCCTCCGCGGCGAACAAGCTGTTTATGTCCCAGCCGCTGCTCAGTCAGAAGATTCGTAATATTGAACAGGAGCTGGGGATTGTGATTTTCAACCGTTATTCCACCCCGATTTCGCTGACCTATGCGGGAGAAATTTTTGTCAAATATGCGGAGGAGATCATAGAGAGCAAGTGCAATCTCTGCAAGGAAATAGAGGATATCAATGGGGGGCATTCAGGCAGGCTGCGCATTGGGGTGTCCACTCACCGGGCCCTTTATACTTTGCCTCAGCTGTTGAGTGAGTACCGGAAGGAGTATCCAGCGGTGGATGTGAACATTATGGATTATTCCCTCACCACTTTTACCGATGCGCTTTTGGCGGATCAGGTGGATCTGGCCATGATCAGCCACGGAAAGGTCAATAAAAATCTGGAATATACGTTTTTGCGCCGGGACAAGGTCATACTGGTAGGCGGTCTGAATACACAGATTGCACACCAGTTTCCGGTGGGAGAAACAATCAGTATCAAGCAGGCGGAGAACGAAAAATTTGTTTCAGTCCAGGAAAAGTTCGGTTTCCGTATGAACCAGAGTGAAATCTTTAAGGCGGGGGGAATCGATCCGGAGATTGTGTTGGAAACCTTTAACATCGATCTGGCCTGCCGCCTTGCGATTGTTTCGGATTTTGTCTCCTTATGCCCGGAGGCCCATCCATTAGAAACGGAATTTCTGAAAAAGGATAGTTTTTATTGTTATATAAAGGAGCAGGAATATACGCGTAATTTCAGTATCTGCTACCGAAAGGGAATCTTTCTCCCGAAATATATGCGGGCGTTTATCGAGATGGCCGTAAAGCTTTACAGGGAGCCATAAATATAAAATGATCGAGAACCTTATGTGCGTCATCTGACAAAACATAAGGTTTTTTTATATTTAGTATAAAGAAATTCCGCCTTCTGCCAACTGATTGATAATGATATAATTTTAGTCAAGATATCTGACTAATAAAGGGAGGAGGAAGGGAATGTATAAGTACATTGTAAGACGGTTTCTGATGATGATTCCGGTTTTGCTGGGCGTTATTTTCATAGTCTTTTTTATCATGAGTCTGACGCCCACCGATGCTGCGGAGGTGATTTTGGGCAATGAGGGCACGCCGCAGGAGATTGAGCGTCTGCGGGATGAGATGGGCTTAAATCGGCCGCTTCTTGTTCAGTATGGCAGCTATGTGGTCAATCTGCTGCGTGGGGATATGGGAGTTTCCTACAAAAACAACATGAGTGTGTCGGCCCAGATTTTCGAGAAGCTCCCGAATACCTTGATACTGGCCAGCAGCGCGGTATTGATTGCGATTGTGATCGGAGTTCCGGCGGGGATCATTTCGGCGCGGAAGCAGTATACATTTTTTGATCATACAGCTACGGTGGTGGCTTTGATTGGCGCTGCCATGCCGGGGTTCTGGCTGGGGCTCATGGGAGTATTACTGTTTTCCGTGAAGCTGGGATGGCTGCCTGCGGCCGGGATGGGGGAAGGGCCTGGCGGGCTTCTCAAAAGCCTGCTGCTGCCTGCGTTTACGGTAAGCAGCAATACCTGTGCTATGATCATGCGACAAACCAGATCCTCTATGCTGGAGGTGATTAAACAGGATTACGTGGACACTGCCAGGTCTAAAGGATTGAAAGAGTCGGTGGTCACCATCCGGCATATGCTTCACAACGCGTTGATTCCGATTATTACGGTAATCGGATTGCAGTTCGGAGTGCTTTTGGGCGGTTCGGTGATTTCGGAGAACGTGTTTGCCTGGCCGGGACTGGGGAGATTTGTGGTAGATTCCATCAAAAACCGGGACACGCCGGTAGTGTTGGGCTGTGTGGTGGTGATCGCGGTGCTGTTTTCGCTGGTGAATCTCTGTGTGGACCTGCTGTACGCTTATGTGGATCCGCGCATTAAATCCCAGTATTCCAGACGATGAGGGGAGGGGACGCAGATGATGAAACAGCAGAAAACTTATCATGCAGAATTGACTGAGGATGGTAGCGGAAGAACTCTCACGCAGGAAATCATCAGAAGATTCCGCAAGAACCGGATGGCGGTAGCCGCGCTGTGCGTAGTAGCCCTCCTGCTTCTGATTTCCGTTGGAACCGTGGTGGTAGACCTGGTGACGGGAAAAGAAATTTACCGGCAATTTGTGGTGGGGCAGGATTTGATGATGAAATTAAAAGGACCATCCTTTCAAAGCCCGGCGGACTGGTTCGGGAGGGACGAATTTGGAAGAAGTATTTTTTTCAGAGTTCTCTGGGGCACCCGGTACTCCCTGTTTACAGTGGGTATGGCAACAGCGGTTGGAGGAATCCTGGGGGCGGTTGCCGGTTTCTATGGTGGCAAGCTGGACAATATGATTATGCGGGTAATGGACGTGCTGCTGGCAATACCGTATGTGTTGTTTGCGATTGCGATTGTGGCGGCTCTGGGAGCCAGTATTGTAAACTTACTGATTGCAATGACCATTCCCAGGATTCCCAGTATGGCCCGGGTGGTTCGGGCGGCTGTGATGACAGTTAAGGACCGCGAATTTGTGGAGGCAGCCCGGGCGGCGGGTTCAAACGACTCGCGGATTATTGTAAAATATATACTTCCAAACGCAGCCTCCTCCATTATTGTGCAGTCTACGTTGAACGTGGCACAGTGCATTCTGGGAATTGCCGGCCTGTCCTATCTGGGGCTTGGCGTCCAGCCGCCGCTTCCGGAGTGGGGCGCCATGCTGTCCTCGGCAAAGTCGTTTATCCGGGATGCCTGGCACATTACGGTAATTCCTGGTCTGGCGATCACGGTTACGGTGCTGGCGCTCAACATTTTCGGCGACGGTCTGCGGGATGCCCTGGATCCCAAACAGAAGAACTGAAGGAGGGCTTAGATGGAGCGTTTGTTGGAAATCAAAAATTTGACGATTCGGTTTGATACAAATGACGGCATCGTGCGGGCTGTGAATGGAATCGATTTGAATATGCACGGCGGGGAAACCCTGGGACTTGTGGGGGAGACGGGGGCGGGAAAAACCACACTGGCCAAAGGCATCATGCGTCTGACCCCATGTCCGCCTGGAAAAATTATGTCGGGGGAAATTCTGTTTGAGGGCAGGGATCTGCTAAAAATGAGCGACAATGAAATACGCCAGATCCGGGGAAAACATATTTCCATGATCTTCCAGGATCCGATGACCTCCTTAAACCCGGTGATGACCGTGGGGGCGCAGATCGCCGAGGTGATCGCAACCCATGAACACTTGTCGGAGGGAGAGGCCAGGAAGAAAGCGGAGTCCATGCTGGAGATGGTGGGGATCACAAAGGAGCGGTATGGGGAATACCCGCATCAGTTCTCGGGTGGAATGAAGCAGCGTGTGATTATTGCGATTGCATTGGCATGCAATCCACAGCTGTTGATCGCGGACGAGCCCACCACGGCCCTGGACGTGACGATCCAGGCCCAGGTGCTTGAGATTATGCGGGAATTGAAAAATAAACAGAATACCGCAATGCTTTTGATCACCCATGATCTGGGGATTGTGGCGCAGAACTGCGACTACACAGCCATTGTTTATGCGGGTAAGATCATAGAGTACGGTTCCGTGCTGGAGGTTTTTAAAAAACACCTGCATCCCTATACTGAGGGACTCCTCGGGTCGATTCCCAATATGGCGGTGGATGTAAAGCGTCTGACGCCCATTGAGGGGCTGATGCCCGATCCCACCCGTCTGCCGGAAGGATGCGCGTTTCATCCGCGCTGTAAATATGCAGGTAAACGCTGCGCTTTGGAAGCGCCTGAACCCGTCCGAATCAGCGAAACTCACTATGTTCGCTGCTGGCGGCAGCATAAGGAGGTGAAGCAATAGAATGGAAGAGAGACAGGAACTGCTGCAGGTGGATCATCTGAAAAAATACTTTCAGACGCCGGGAGGGCTGCTCCATGCGGTGGATGATGTGAGCTTTTCGATCCGTAAGGGGGAGACGCTGGGGGTTGTGGGGGAGTCCGGCTGCGGCAAAAGCACGCTGGGCCGGGCTATTCTCAGACTGCACGAACCCACCTCAGGGGAGATTTACTTTAAGGGGGAGAATATACGGAACCGGAGTAGAGAAAAAATGAAGGAACTGCGCAGGAATATGCAGATCATTTTTCAGGACCCGTTCGCTTCCCTGAATCCCCGTATGACGGTCAGCCAGGCCATTGCGGAACCGCTGCTGATTCAAAAAATTTATACGGACAAGGAAAAAGCGCAGATAGCCCGCCTGGTTCGTGAGATGATGGATCTGGTCGGCCTGGCTCCCAGATTGGTGAATACATATCCCCATGAACTGGATGGAGGGCGCAGGCAGAGGATCGGAATCGCCAGGGCGCTGGTGTTGAATCCAGAGTTTATTGTGTGCGACGAACCGGTATCCGCGCTGGATGTGTCGATCCAGGCGCAGATTCTCAATTTAATGCAGGATCTTCAGGACAAACTGGGGCTTACCTATCTGTTTATCACGCACAATTTGAGCGTGGTAAAGCATCTGTCGGACCATATTATGGTGATGTACCTGGGCCAAATGGTGGAGAAGGCCCCGGCAAAACGATTGTTTGCTAATCCGCAGCATCCTTATACCAAGGCCCTGTTGTCCGCAATCCCGGTTCCGGATCCCGAGTTCAAATCGGAGCGGATTATTCTGCAGGGAGAGCTGACCAGCCCCATCAATCCAGGGGAAGGCTGCCGGTTTGCCAGACGGTGTATTTATGCCAGCGAGATATGTTTTAAACAAAACGTAGCGCTAAAGGAAGTAGAAGACGAGCATTTTGTGGCCTGTCATCTGATGGATCAGGCCCCGGAGCAGGAAAGGAGAAGGAAATTATGAAAAAAAGATTGGCAGTAATTTTGGCGGCGGTCATGGCGGTGTCCGTGATAGGCGGATGTTCAGGTGGGACTACTTCCGGCACTGCAAATACGGAAGCTGGTTCGGAAAATGTGGCAGGGAGTGAGATTAATTCAGAAAATCCTCAGGGCGAGGAGGCAAAAATCAAGGATACTATCAAGATTGCGCTGGCGTATGATATTACCTCCCTGGACCCCCATATCGGTAAGGAAATGCGGGCCTGTATCATTTCGCAGCAGATCTTCGATACTCTGGTGGAGTGGGATCCGGCAGGAGGGATCGGCTCTGAAATTATGCCCTGTCTGGCAACTTCGTGGGAATACTTGTCGGACACCGCGGTTCAGTTCAAGCTGCGGGAAGGGGTTAAATTCCATGACGGCAACGTCATGACCGCTGAGGATGTGAAATATTCCATTGAGCGCTGCATGAATTCACCACAGGTGGGATATAACGCCACGGCGTTGGAATCAGTGGAGATCGTGGATGAAAATACGGTGATTATCAACACCAAGGAGCCCTATGCGCCCTTGCTGGCGAGCCTGACTATTACGCCGTTTTCGATTGTCAGCAAAGCGGCTGCTTCGGCGGATGAGGATAATTTCGGAGCTCATCCGGTGGGAACCGGGCGCTATCAGTTTGTTTCTTATGAGACAGGCGCGTCCGCAAAGCTGGAGGCGTTCGAGGACTGCTGGAGAGGCGCTCCCAAGACCAAGTATCTGGACATGGTGATTGTTCCTGAGAATGCCCAGAGGACTATTTTGCTGGAGACCGGGGAGGTGGATATTGCCTATGAGATCCTTCCCAATGACGTAGAGCGGGTGGAACAGTCGGAAAATCTGAAAATGGCTACTACAACGGGAAGCAAGTGCTATCTGGTCAATTACAACACCCAGGCAGAGGGAAGGCCCATCGGCAACAAGCTGGTACGTCAGGCCATCGAGTGTTGTATGGACAAGCAGCTTCTGGTGGATATGGTGCTGTACGGCAAGGGATCGCCGGCTTATAACATCGTGTCTGAGAACAATGTGGCTTACCAGCCTGTTGAAGAACGGCCCTGTGATCTGGAGAAGGCCAAAGCGCTTTTGGCAGAGGCGGGATATCCGGGCGGAGGCTTTAGCCTGAATATTTGGCTGGATACAAATGATGTCTGGCTTCAGTACGCTCAGATAATGCAGGCGGAGTTAGAAAAGGTTGGAATTACTTTGAATATTGAGACGATGGAATCCTCGGCGTTGGCTAGCCGTGAAAAATCTGACACGGACAACTATGATATGAGCGTGCGGTTTATCAATTCACTGACAGGAGATTCCCGGTTTACAGTGTACAACCTGCTGTTTTCAGAGTCTGCCAGCAATAAGTCTTATTGGAAAAATGACAGGGCGGATGCACTTATGCTGGAAGGAAGGGCTATTCTGAATGTGGAGGAATCCAAAGATATTTACAAGGAACTTTACGGGATTATCCGGGAAGAGATGCCTTGCCTGCCCATGTGGTTTGACGAGATTTTAGTAGGATTGAATAAAAATGTGGAAGGCTTTATGCCGCGGGCGGACGGTATCCATGTGTACGGCGGAGACGTAGTCTGCTATGAATAAGGACTCGGAATAGCTGGAGGAAAACTGATGAGAGATTTAAAATCATATTTGGACTATCCGGTATCGATCGACCGGCTGATGGACAACCTTCATCACATCTGCATGTGGGAGCGCCTCTCCGGCACGGAGGAGGAGCTGGAGGCGTTCTGTTACATGGAGAGAGAATTAAAAGAAGCCGGGGCGGAGACGGAGATGATTTTCCATGACGCCTATATCAGTCTGCCCGTGTCGGCAAAACTGTACATCAATGGGCAGGAGTATATGTGCCACACTGCCTCCATGGCGAAGAGCACGCCGCCTCAGGGAGTAAAGGGGACTCTGGTTTATGTGGAAGGAGGACCGGAGGAGATCACAGCGGAACGGTGCAGGAACAGGATCGTTATGCTGGGAGGCGGAGCTGGTTTTGAGAAGATCCACAAGGCCTGGAAGTCGGGGGCCAGAGGCGTGATCGGATGCCCGGGCGAACATTTTCATGAGAAGATTATTTCCAATGCCTGGGGATCTCCAACCCCCTCTACCCGTGATCTGATTCCCGAAATCCCGTATGTTTCCGTGTTGGAAAAGACACGGGATGAGATTGTGGAGCTGGTTAAAAATGGGATTTATGAAGCCTGTATCATCACGGAGGTGGACACCGGATGGAGAAAGATCCCACTGTTATTTGCAGATATCCAGGCTGAGCAGAAAACAGACCGGTATGTGATGCTCAGCGGGCATCTGGACTCCTGGTATTACGGAGCCACGGACAATGGTACGGCCAACTGTATCCAACTGGAGCTGGCGCGCATAGCGGCACAGCACCGCCGGGAAATGAAGAGGAATATCAAAATTGTCATTTACTCCGGCCATTCTCACGGGCGCTATGCAGGCTCGGCCTGGCATGCGGACAATTACTGGAATGATCTGCACAAAAACTGCGTGTTGAACATGAACTGCGATATTATCGGCGGAAAAGGGGCCACAGACCTGAGCCGATCCATCATCATGCCGGAAGTCCGTGGAGTGGCGGCCGATTTCATAAAGGCTTATACAGGGTGCGAGTTCAGGGGCGGGCGCTGCGGACGGAATGGAGATCAGTCCTATTATATCAATGGAGTTTCCAGTGCATTTTCATCGTTTTCAAAGCAGCCCAGGCCGGACGACCCGGAAAACCATTTGCAGCAGACACGCTCAGGGGCATATGATTTTGGCTGGTGGTGGCATACCACGGATGATCTGACTGACAAGGTAGAACCTGAATATTTCCTGCGGGATGCCAGAATCTACATATCCATTGCCATGTATTTTGCCTGTAATCCTATTATACCGCTGGATTTCCGGGAAACAGCCCGGGAGCTCTGCGATGTGGTGGCATATTGGGCGCAGCGGGCTCAGGGGAGATATGACCTCTCAGAGCCTCAGCGGCTGGCCGATTGTCTTCTGAAGCGGTTGGAACAGCTGTACGGGGGCGAACTGAGAGAAACGGAACGATTCAATAATTTACTGTTGGCTCTTGGGCGGATTTTGGTGCCGCTTAATTATACGACGGGAAATATCTATGAAAATGACAGCGGAGTTCCTCTTCCGCCCATGCCGTCTCTGAAGTTGATCGACGAGCTGGTCCGGACGCCGGTGGGAAGCAGCGATGCCTATGATATTGTGACGGCCCTAAATCATAAACGGAATTTTGTGCTGGACAGTTTTGAACGGGCGATCGAGTTGACGCAGCATTATATGGATGGACTGTCTGAGGAGGTCTGATATGGCGTTGAAACAAAGAGATTTCGATGAAAAATGGAAATGTTTTGCAGCACAAAATGAGGAGCGCTGGATCCGGGAATGGTTGGATCTGGTGAGACAGCCAAGTGTCAGCGCTACAGGCCAGGGGGTTGAGGAATGCTGCAGGATGATCGCCGGACATATGAGGCAGATCGGGCTGGAGCCGGAGATTTATCCGGTCAGGCCGTATCCGGTGATTGTGGCCAGGCATGGGGACGCGCCTGAACGTCCCACCGTGCTGATTTATGCCCATTATGACGTGGTGGAGACAGGGGATCCGGCCTTGTGGAAATCGCCGCCTTTTGAGCCGGTGATTGTGGACGGAAAGGCGTTCGGGCGGGGGACTGCGGACAATAAGTCTCCGCTTATGGCCCATTTGAAGGCCTACGAATTCTGGAAAAGCATGGAGGAGGAACTGCCGGTTAATTTAATCTTTTTATTTGAGGGCTGTGAGGAGTCGGGGAGCAGAGGATTGCCGGAGTTTTTGAGGGAGCACAGAGCAAGACTGAAAGCCGATCTGGTATTTTTCAGCGATGGACCAAAGAACGAGCGGGATCTCCCGATCATCGCGCTGGGGGCGAAGGGGAACATTACAATTAAGCTGGAGCTGCGGACCATGAAGCAGGATGCACATTCGCGGTATGCGCCGGTTCTGCCCAGCGCGGCCTGGCAGATGGTGGAGCTGCTGGGAAAGCTTAAGGCGGGCGACCATGTAAATGTCGAGGGTTTTTACGACGGGATTGTTCCGCCCGGACAGGAAGAAATGGAGATTTACCGGGCTCTGCCTCCGGTTGAGCGGGAGATGGAGGAAATTTATGGAGTAAGACCCATGTGCGGGGCAGATGAAAATTATTATGTAAGGCTCAACACCACCCCTACATTTAATATCAAGCAGATTTCGTCCGGGGATGGCAGAGGGGTGGTGACCAGCACGGCAGAGGCGCTCATCGATATCCGGCTGGTGGAAGGACAGGAACCGGGGGATATATTGGAAAAAGTGCGCTCTTATGTGGAAACTCTGGGATATCGCAATGTGACGGTGGAGTCGGACGGCGGTGTTCTTCCGTCCAAGACGCCGGTGGACAATCCCTATGTCCCGGTGATCAGTCAGGTTGTCCGGGAGGTCTACGAGGATTTTGTAATCTATCCCTGCCGCCCGTCCACCGCCCCGGATTACCTGTGGACAAAGATTTTGGAAATACCCGCAATCCAGGTGCGCTGGTCCGATGCGGACTCCAACAATCACTCGCCCAATGAACACCAAAGCATTGCGGGGTACCTGAAGGGGGTTGAACTGACTGCCCGGGTGATCCGGGCGATAGGGGAGCTGAAGGGAGAAAACAACTAAAAGGATGTTGCGTTCCCACCGGGAAATTCTTGCATTTCCCGCCCATACCCAATATAATAAACATAGCTGTGTTACGATGAATTATTGGGGGAAATGGAGCGGGATGGGAGAGCAGGAAGAAAAAGAAGTCATGGAGCTGGCGCTGCAGGCCGGGCACCTGCTTCTGGAGAACGGGGCGGAGATTTTCCGGGTGGAGGAGACTATGGACCGGATCTGCCGTCACTACGGGGTGCGGTCGGGGAACGCCTTTGTGCTCAGCAACGGCATTTTCGCCACTGCGGGCAGCGAGCGGGAGCGGTATTTTGCAAAGGTGCAGCACATCCCGGTGAGCGGCACCCATTTAAACCGGGTGGCGGCGGTGAACCAGCTCTCCCGGGAGATTGAGAGCGGGAGGTACACGGTGGAGGAGGCGTCGCAGGCGCTGGAGGACATAAGGAACATGCCGGGCAAGCGTAAGATCACCCAGGTTCTGGCCTCCGGCGTCGGCAGCGCGGCCTTCTGCTACCTGTTCGGTGGAAATATGGGGGACACGCTGTGCGCGCTCTGCGCCGGTCTGGTCCTCTATTTGTATGTGCTTTTTGTCAGCGCCCCGCGGCTGTCCAAGATTGTGGGAAATATCGGGGGCGGGGCGTTGGTCACGTTCATCTGCAGCGGTTTTTATCTGCTGGGGGCAGGGGCGCATCTCAACTTTATGATCATCGGCTCTATTATGCCGCTGATCCCCGGGGTGGCGTTTACCAACGCAATCCGGGATATTGCGGACGGGGATTATATTTCCGGTTCTGTGCGCATGCTGGACGCGCTGCTGGTGTTTTTCAGCATCGCCATCGGCGTGGGTATGGCGTTTTCATTTATCAGCCGGGTGACGGGAGGTGCGTTGCTGTGATACAGGAAATTTTGGCGGCCATGGTGGGAACCATTGCATTTTCCCTATTGTTCGGTGTGCCGCGGAAATATTATGCCTACTGCGGGCTGATCGGAGGCGCGGGCTGGGGCGTGTACAGCGCGGCCGGTCTCCTCTGGGCTCCGGCTCAGTCGGCCTTGGCGGCCACCATTGTGGTGATTCTGCTGTCCCGTCTGGCGGCGGTGAAGGAACGGTGCCCGGTGACCATTTTTTTGATTTCCGGCATTTTTCCGCTGGTACCGGGGGCCGGGGTCTACTGGACCGTGTACTATATGGTGACGGACCAGCTCTATCTGGCGGTGCAGACGGGCTACACGGCGGTGAAGGTGGCGGTTGCCATTGTACTGGGGATCGTGTTTGTGTTTGAGCTGCCACAGGGGTTGTTCCGGGCGTTGGTGGGGCGGAGACGGTAACGGTGCCGGGATACCGGATGGTGGCGCCTGGCGGACGGATGCCGGAGGGGCTGGGGCGCCTGGCCGCCGGAGGGCCGTGCGGATACTGAGGGGAAATGGACAAAATGCGGAGGAGATCGTATGGGATCGGGAGTGTTTGACTTCAGGAGCAAGGAAGAGCGGGAACGGGATTACAAGGCGTTTTACAAGCGGGTTTTCCCGGGCGGGGAGGTCCAGAAGGAGCGGGTGAGAAGCGTGCTGGCGGAGCGCCTGCCGGGTGAGGAGATTACCTTCCTGCTGATGTATTACATAACGCTGAAGGACGCGATGGTTTTGGACGACGAGCTGGATTTTTACGAAGCGGCCGCCCAGGCCCAGCGAAAAATGAGCGTGATCAAGGTAACGCCGCAGATGCTGGAGATTATCCGGGAGGTCATGGAGCAGGACGGAGCGGGGGGCTGAGGGGCAGGCTTGAGTCCGAGGTGTGGCCGGTTTACAGCTACTTAAGCGAGGACTGGCTGTGGACGGATTTCGCGGAGGATTCGGCTTACGGGGAGCTGTGCAGGAATCCGTTGAACCGCATTGAGAACCCGGATTTGATCGAGGTGGGACAGCGAATTGAGATTCCGCTGCATGTGCTTTTGGAGCGGGAGACGTATGAAATCGGAAATGAGTGATGGGCGGAAAAAAGATAAATTTTCCGGAGAAGGGTTATGATATATTCATTTTATCATAACAAATAGGAGGAATTTATCTATGAAACGAAAAGCAGCTTTGGGGACCGGGATCCTGGCCATGGTCCTGTGTCTGGCGATGGGTTTTACCGCGTACGCCCAGGGGTGGGAGCAGGATGGAAACGGCTGGTGGTATTCGACGGACAGCGGTTATCTGAGCAACGGATTCTCCCAGATCGACGGAAAATGGTATTATTTCGGCGGAGACGGCTATATGTGCACCGGTTGGGTGCAGGATGGCGGAAAGTGGTATTACATGGACGGTTCCGGCGTGATGCTGGCAAATACCACTACGCCGGACGGTAAATACTGGCTGGATGCGAACGGTGTCTGGGATGAAAAAACAATCGGCTCATCAAACGCAGCCTCGTCCCTGGAACGAAATACCATGAAGGCTACGATCGACGGAGTGGAGGAGACATTTTATCTGACGTCCACAGGCGGAACGGCCGGCGGTTATAAATATTATTCGGCTTACGCCCTCAAGGCGGACGGTACACTGGGGAAAAAGCTGTCAATTAACATAAATCCGGACGTTTCATCCGGCACCACGGCTAAAAAGGGGGACAAAATAAAGGGTTTTAGTTTGTCCTATAAAACCTCCCCTGGGGGCTTCCAGTATAGCGCCAGGCCTGGAAAAGGGGATTACACTATCACAATCACGTCCAATGAGTCAAATGGTTCCCACGTGGAGGGGACATTTTCCGCAACCGCCAGGATGATTGACGGAAACGGTAAGGTTTCCATCACTGGCGGCTCTTTTAACGTATATTTCGGGGAGCAGGTGGCTTCGGTAGCGGCGCTGGTGGACGCTAATTCCGCAGGCGGCGGTTCTTACGCGGGATCGGACGGATACGATACAGGCTCGTCCGACGTCCTCGGAAGCGGTTTTTCCAATGATTATACCTGCCGCAGCTGCAACGGCGACGGGCGCTGTAAGAGCTGTGCGGGGCGGGGATATAAGAGAAGGAACGGGGATGGGAAGGAAGTCGATTGTCTCAGCTGCCGTGGTTCAGGAACCTGTCCGATCTGCAACGGGTTTGGAAAAGTTTACTAGAGAATCTTGCGCCGCCGGAGCAGATGGAAAAGGTAGCATCTAATATAAGTCTGTGGGGAGAGATTGATT
>OLPX01001158.1_pt1 | contig 19851 bp, 14 predicted proteins | sample 1672491 | NCBI WGS metagenome assembly OLPX01 (sample SAMEA3136692, study PRJEB25190) | human gut metagenome | biome: human gut; feature: human-associated habitat; material: faeces | place: Austria | collected 2013 | reverse complement strand
AAACCCCCGCCACATCCGCCTCCCGGACGGCCGCTTCAAATTGCTCCGGTTCCTCTGTGGAGACGTAGAGGCTGAAGGGAATGGTTGGGGTTGGGGCGGGCGCGGCAGGCGCAATCAATCCGCCGGACGGCGCCGGGCGCCGCCACTGGTCCAGCACCGCCTGCTCCAGGGCTTCCAGGCCGGCCCGCCGCAGCTCATTCTGCGCCTGCACCGGCATGAACAGACCGCCTTTCAGCTCTACCTCCAGATTCGCAAACGCAAACGATGTATTTCCAGTTTTCCCCAGTTGTTTGAGAATCTTATCCTCCGTCAACGGTTGATTTTGTGCTTTCTGAGGCGCCTGTCCTTCCACCCGCACCTGCGCCAAAGAACCGCCGGGGCAAACGCCGCCAGCCAGGGAAAGTTCCAATTCAGAGGGTTTTCCCTCCTCCAGGACAGCCCGGCCGTTTATGGCTTCCTTCAGCTCCGCCTCCACGTAGGTCTTGTCCAAATAGTCGAACAGCTTCTGGTTGCCCTCCCGGAATGCAGGCTTCTCTTTTAAAGCCACCATATCCCGCCCGTTGTGCTGTTTATAATATCCCGGGGTAAAGCCGCCGCGGTCAAAAAGGTCTGAGAGAACCTTCTTGTCCTCCGGCTCCACAAAATATCCCTCCGGACCATATTCCAGGAAGCGGTCCACATATTTTCGATAAATACTGACCACTCCGGCCGTGTAGCGCGGACTCTTCATCCGCCCCTCGATCTTCAGGGAATAAATGCCCGCTGCCGCCAGGTCGGGTATCAGATCCAGCGTGCACAGGTCTTTCAAACTCATCACATTGCGTTCCTGCTTCCGGTTCAGTGGTTCGCCGGGCTTTTTCCCATTTTCCCGCACCTCATAGGGCAGGCGGCAGGGCTGCGCACAGCGCCCGCGGTTTCCGCTGCGGCCGCCGATCAGGCTGCTCATCAGACACTGGCCGGAATAACAGTAACAGAGCGCTCCATGGACAAAACTCTCAATCTCCACGTCCACCTGATCCCGGATCCGCCGGATCTCATCTAAAGACAGCTCCCGCGCGGTAACCACCCGGGACGCTCCCAGCTCCTTTAAAAGTCTGGCGCCGTTAACCCCGGTGATGGTCATCTGCGTGCTGGCGTGGAGATCGATCTCAGGAAAATTTCTGTGCATAAAATCCATCGCGCCCAGGTCCTGGACAATCACCGCGTCCAGCCCTTCCCGGTAATAGGGAAGCAGATACTGGTAAAGCTCCCCCATCTCCTCTTCCTTGAACAGCGTATTCACCGTCATATACAGCCTGCGGCCGTGCAGATGCACGTAATCGATGGCTTCCAGCAGGCCGTGCTCATCCGGGTTGTCCGCATAGGCCCTGGCTCCGAACCGGCTGCCGCCCATGTATACCGCATCCGCTCCCGCCGCCACCGCGGCTTTCATACTCTCAAAGGAACCGGCCGGGGCCAGCACCTCCAGTTTCTTTTTATGCTCCATCTCTTACCTCACTTTTCCCGGCCTTTCACCGGAAAGAAAAGATGTCCCACGTTGCGCTATGAGACATCTGTTTCTACCATGGTTCATTTGTATGTGACACTTGCAAATCAAAAATGTACCTGTAAGCGGCGCCCATCGGATCATCCGATCAACGCCTTTTCCGCTTTCTTGCCGCCTTGGCCGCCTTAAGCGCCTTGCGCGCCAGCTCCGCCTGGGACTCCTTGACCGGCGTTTCGGATACCGCTTCCGCGGAAGGCACCGTCTCCAGGTTCACGGACTCCGACGGATCAGAAATGGCGGCCGCGGCTGTCTGTAACTCTGCTTCTGACGGCTCCGTTTTTAGCAGCTCCGATACCGCCGGCGCGGCAGATTCCGTTTTCGACGCCTCCGGCTCCTCGATGACCTTTGCCGCCCCAATTTTCTCCGGCTCCGCTACATCCTCCGCCAGTTTCAGTTCCTCCGGCTCTTCCGCGTCCTCCGCCTGTTCCTCCCCGGCGGATTCCACTTCCCGGTCCTCCGCTTCCGCTACAAACCGTGCATCCCCATGTCCGGCTCCGTCGTCGTCATCGTCCCCTTTATCGCCGGCCTTCACCGGGGCCGTGTGGCCGGACTCACGGCCGGAACTGCTTTTCTCGCTGCTTTCATCCCGGACGCGCAGCGCTGAGGCCGCGGCCTCCTGATCTCCGCGGTTTTTCGCGGCTTCCCGCAGCTTCCGCTCCAACCGGTGCTTCTCCCGGGTCAGCTCCTCCAGCTCCCGCTGGCGCTCCTCCAGGTCCTTCAGCACCACCTCCAGCTTCATCTGCGTGCTGACCAGCTCGTGTTTCAGGCTGTAAGTCTCACGCTCCAGCTCGTCCCGCTGATGCTCCACCTCCCGGCTGTGTTCCATCGCCTTAAAGTAGTCGTCCGCCATATTCAGCTCCGCCATCACAGTCTGGTATTCCACACTCTGCTTGGTAAAACCGGGGATCCGGCGCAGAGTATTCACTTTCTCGTTCACGTAGCTGGCCGCTCTCTGCAGGTATCCCTCATCCTCGCTGCCGCCCAGGGTATATATCTTGCCATCGATCAGTACCTGTGTATAATTCTTGGAATCCATCTGCCATCTCCTGAAATTTATTCTCGCAACCGCGGCGAAGCATCCGCCTGCGGGCATTTACCGGGCCATGCCCGATATTCCCTCATATGCCGCGGCGTCAAACCCCCTAGCGCTCACTTCCCCGCCACAGGCCTCCGACTCGCTTATCCTATTCCGCCATAGGCTTGTCTTCTGTATTAATACCGTTTCGTATCCCTTGCCATCCATCTGTTGCCGGTAGCAAAAGCTGCGTTCCTTATTATGCTTTGTCGGCAACCACAGGTTGTCGATAAGGGATACGTTTCCTTATTATGCTTTGTCGGCAACCGCAGGTTGTCGATAAGGAATACGTTTCCTTATTATATCATAACACCTATTCAATTTCCAGCCCCAAGTGCCGGTAGGCCGCTTCCGTGGCCATCCGCCCCCTGGGCGTGCGGTTGATCAGACCGTTCATCAGAAGATAAGGCTCGTACACATCCTCCAGCGTCCCGGAATCCTCCCCCAGCGCAGCCGCCAGGGTGTCCAGGCCCACCGGTCCGCCGGAAAACTTCTCAATCATCATCAACAGAATATTCCGGTCGTTCTGGTCCAGCCCCAGCTTGTCCACATCCATGATATCCAGGGCAAAGTCCGTCACCTCCCGGGTGATCACGCCGTCATACTTCACCTGGGCGAAATCCCGTACCCGCTTTAACAGGCGGTTGGCAAGCCGGGGAGTTCCCCGTGAACGCCTGGCCAGCTCCAGCGCGCCGGATTTGTCGATCTCAACCCCAAGGACCTTGGCGGAATTCAGGATAATCACCGTCAATTCCTCCGGCGTATAAAATTCCAGCCGCTGCACCACGCCGAACCGGTCCCGCAGGGGCGCGGTCAGAAGCCCCGCCCTGGTGGTCGCTCCCACCAGCGTAAAATGCGGCAGATCCAGGCGGATGGACCGGGCGGACGCCTCCTTGCCCAGCATAATGTCGATGGCGTAATCCTCCATTGCCGGATAGAGCACCTCCTCCACCTGGCGGTTCAGGCGGTGGATCTCATCCACAAACAGCACGTCCCCCTCCTGGAGATTGTTGAGAATGGCCGCCATCTCGCCAGGCTTCTCAATGGCCGGACCGCTGGTGACCTTCATGCTCACCCCCATCTCATTGGCAATGATTCCGGCCAGGGTAGTCTTGCCCAGGCCGGGAGGGCCGTAAAACAGCACGTGGTCCAGGGCCTCGCCCCGGGACCGCGCCGCGTCGATATAGATTTTCAAAGTGGATTTCAGCCGTTCCTGACCAATATAATCCTTTAAATGCTGAGGCCGCAGCGTCGTCTCAATCCGCTCGTCCTCCGCCGTGACCTCCGTGGTAATAATCCTGCGTTCCATCCTTTTTCAACCTCCTGTCCGCCTGTTAAAAGGACAGATAACGCAGGGAAGCCTTCAGCACATCCTCTGCCGTCATCGTCTCTGTCACTTCCACCTGCTTCACCGCCTTGTTGGCCTCCATATTGGAGTAGCCAAGAGCCACCAGGGCCTGAACCGCCTCCTTGGCAGCCTCCCCCATGGAGGCGGTCCCCAGAGCCGCTGACGCGCCTCCGTCGCAGGGCAGCGCCAGATTGCCCAGCACTTCCTCCATAGAGATCTTGTCCTTTAAGTCCAGGATCAGCCGCTGCGCGGTCTTGGGTCCGATTCCCGGCGCGCGGGAAATTGCCTTGGCGTCCCCGGTGACAATGGCCATCCGCAGGTCGTCCGGCGTCATGGTGGACAGAATTCCCAGCGCGGCCTTTGGACCCACGCCGTTGACGCCGATCAGCTGCCGGAACATGTCCCGGTCCTGACGGTTCAAAAAGCCGTACAGACTCATGGCGTCCTCCCGCACCTGAAAATATGTATACACCGTCACCTCACGGCCGATTCCCGGCAGACGGTCCAACACGGAGAGCGGCACATGGATTCCCATGCCAACGCCTCCGGCTTCCACCACAATCACATCTTCCTCTATGGCCGTCAGCGGCCCTTTTATATAAGAAATCATCGTATTCTTCCTGTTCTGTCCTCAAATTTAGCCGGGCAGGCTCCGCCCGGCCTTATGCCTCCCATCATATCATAGACACGTTTCCGATGCAAGGGGACATCGAACAGGCATTCGCTTTTTCCATCTCCAAATTCAGACAATAATGCCCCGCCGGGGCGCGGACGGGGCATTCTATTCCACAATCGGCTGCCGGGGCATCTCATCCCGCAATCGCCCGCAGGCTGTGACGGCCCACTGCAGCCAGCAAAATGCCGGAGCCGCCATTTCCCGCGCCTCCGGCATCTCACTGCAGATGATCCCTATAAAATAACCCTTAGGCCCACATTTTCAGCAGGAAAAGAGAAATAATCCCCGCGGCAAATGCCAGCTGCGCCCTCTGCTCCTCCGTCCATTCCCTCCGGGCAAGGCAATCCTCAAAGCTGATCCAGCCCCGATCGCCCCCGCTATCCCGCACTGCAAAGCGGAACACCGCTCTGGCGTCCGTTCTCTCCAGCTCCAAGGCCGCAGTTTCCACCGTTCCCAGCTCTCCCACGGCTCCCGCCGTTCCGGTTTCTCCGCCAATCTCAGCGGCATCCGCGCAGCAGAACACGCCGTCCGCGCCAAACTGCTCCCAGCCTCCCAGGCGGGTCACCAAAACGTCCTGCATGGCTTCCCGCAGCGGCACGCTCCCCTCTTTGCACCACTCGCTGAAGAGGGAGCAGCGCTCCCCGTCCCCGTCGGCCTGAATCACGCCGACCCGGCTCAGCCCCAGCCTGTGTCCGGCCAGCTCCAGAGCCCGGGACAGAGATTTCATCGCCTCCCCGGTCCCGTACAGCGCATCAAAGACCTCCCTCGCCAGCCCGTCATAGCCGTCGTCCTCCGTGTCGATATGGGTATTTCCGGCTGCCGGCTCATTTTCCTCGTCCGCAATTTTGGGCTCATCCCGGTACAGGACGTATTTATCCGTATCCCGTTCCTTGGCAGCCAGCAGGGCCCGGCAGCCCTTCCGGTACAGCGTCTCGAAATCCTCCCCATCCCCGGGACAAAGGCTGATGCCGATGCTGCATGAAAACCGGAACCGTACCACATCCCGGCCAATGATATCCTGCAAGGCCTGCTGGATTTCCCGCCCCTGCGCCCGGGCTGCTGCTTCCTCCACTCCGGGCGCCAGGATCAAAAACTCATCTCCGCCCACCCGGATCAGCACCTCCCCGCCGGAAAACAGACGGCGCAGGCGGTTGGAAATCTCCTGCAGCACCACATTTCCAAAGCTGTGTCCGTAGCGCTCGTTCACCTCCCGGAAATTGTCCATGTCGATCATGTACAGCGCAGCCGCCCTTCCACAGCCCTGCTTTTCCAGCAGCTGCCGCGCCCGCAGCTTTCCGGCGGTCTGATTGTAAAATCCGGTGAGTCCGTCCCGCTCCGCCCGGTTCTGCAAAAACTCGGACCGCCGTTTTTCCTCCCCAATGTCAGCGATCACGGCGACCACCCGCAGGGGATGTCCCATCTCGTCCATTTGAGCCGCGGCCCTCACCCTGCACCAGCGGTAACGGCCGTCCTTGTCCGCCACCCGCAGCTCCTTTTCACCATAAGGTTTTCCCCCGGCCATGTCCCGCTGCAGGGCTGCGCACTCTGCCAAGTCATCCGGATGGATGTGGGACCCCATGGAAATCTGTTTCATCAGTCCGTCCTGGACGGGCTGGTAGCCGAATTTCTTTTCCCAGTTGTCCGAAACCGTAAGCCGTTCCTTCTGTATATCCCACTCCACGATAATATCCTCGGTCTGCTCCAGGATCAGCTGGTAGCGCTCCTGCATCCGGCGCAGCTCCTCCTGGGCGCGCTTGGATCTGGTCACATCCACAAGCATATGAAACAGGGCGGAATTCCCCTCGTCGTCCACCGTGAGATATCCCCGGTCCAGAAGCCAGACCGTGCTCCCGTCCTTTCCCTGGGCGCGGTATTCCATTTCCACCACATTTCCCACCCGCAGCTGTTCCCGAATCTGCCGCAGCACTTCCTCCCGATCCCCGGGATAAATCAGATTCCGGTAGCGGCTGTGAAACTGTTCCCGGATCTCCGCCTCGCCGTAACCCAGAAGCCGGCAAAAACCGTCGTTCAGCTTCCGGATCGTCATATGCGGGTCGCACAGGCACAGGAAAGTGCCTCCCAGCAGATCGTTCCAGGCCCCGGCCCCCGCCTCCGGCCCGGCCTGATCCCGGCCTTTTTGCGCTTCCCCCTCTATTTTCCAGACAAGCAGAACCTTTTTGCAGTACAGGGAACCGGCGTCCACACGCAGCATGGAACAGCCGCACCGCCGGAAGCCCTGCGCCCCCCGCTCCCATACCCGGAAATGGATCTCGCGGCCCATCTGTTCCTGCTCCAGGAAACCGCCCATCGACTCCGTCATAAACGTAAGCAGCGCCGGCCGGTCCTCGGGAAGCACGGACTGCTCCGCAAAGAGGCGGACCGAATCCTCAAACCGCCGGCCGGACCGCAGCGTATCAAAAACAGGGTCGGACAGATATTCCAAATGATAGAGTCCGGTCTGAAAATCCACCTCCATCACCGTGGCGTCGATGCCGCCAAGCAGCGTCAGGTACTTCGCCTGAAAGAGCTGTCCCACATCCCTGCCGTCCTCCCTGCGATCCTCCAACGGTTCCGCCTCCACAAGCTCGCTCTGCGGCAGCTCCTGGTCCGCATAGCGCAGCGTCAGCTCGCGGAAGGAATCCCGGACATTTTTAAAGCTCTCCAGAAGGCGGGGCGAAAACGCACCGCACTCCCCGTTTAAAATCATATTAAAGGCGTGCTCCGGCGGGATTGCCCCCCGGTATACCCGGTCCGTGGTCAGCGCGTCATAGCAGTCCGCAATTCCCACCACCTGGGCACACATCGGAATCCTGTCCTTTTTAAGCCCCTTGGGATACCCCTTCCCGTCCCAGCGCTCATGGTGGTAAAGGCAGATATCGCTGGCATACTTGAGATAATCCCGATCCCCCATCCGGTCCAGCCGTGAGAGGATCTCACAGCCCTTTACCGCGTGGGTTTTCATCACCTCAAACTCCTCCGCGGTCAGGCGGCCCGGCTTGTTGAGAATCGCATCCGGTATGGCGATCTTGCCGATATCATGGAGGGAGGAAGCGCTGACAATCATGGCGATGCGCGACTCGTCCAGCCCCAGATCCGGGCAGTTTGCAGCCACGTCCTCCAGCAGCACCCTGGTGAACAGCTGGATTCGCTTGATGTGCTGCCCGGTCTCCGCACTGCGGTACTCGATAATGGAGGAGAGGGCGTCGATCACCGCCGCGTTGGACTCTCTCAGCTTGCGGGCCTGTTCCCGGATGCAGTCGTCCTGATCCAGATGGCGCTGGCTTAAGGATACGATATTCCGGATTCTGCGCCTGACCAGATGGGGCTCGAAGGGTTTTCCGATAATATCCGAGGCCCCCAGGTCAAACACCCGAATCTCGGACTCCACACTGTCGTCCGCCGTAATCACCGCCACGGGAAGTCCGCGCAGGGAGGGGTCCGCCTGCCGTTCCTCCATCACCTCATATCCGTCCCGGACCGGCATGATCAAGTCCAGCAGCACGATTGCGATGCTGTCCCGGTACTGGCGCATCAGAAACAGCGCCTGTTCGCCGTTCTCAGCCTCCAGCACGTTGTAGTCCTCCTCAAAAATACTACGCAGGACAGCGCGGTTGATCTCCACGTCGTCCGCCACCAGTATGGTGTCTCTTCTGTTCATCTGATCCCCTCTTCCTGGAACGATCCTTCTCCCCCCGGCCTTCCACATGTATATCCTGCCTGCCAATCCGGGACAATAAAAACGGGCGCCGGAAATACCGCTTTCTCCATTTCCCGTAATAATTGATTTCAATTCATACCGTTCAGACATTCATTGTTATTATAAGCGTTTATAGCACTCATTTCAATATAAACAAGTGCTTTTAGCACTCATTTTTATGTCTGACATGGCCTATCATAAGAAACGGAGGATATTGTCATGACTGATAACTTCATTGGCGAACGGTTCTCCCAATTAAGGGAGGCTCGCAACGTTTCCGCCCGGAAAATGAGCCTGGACTTAGGCCATAGCACCAGTTACATGAATGCGATCGAAGCTGGCAGAAAGCTTCCGTCCCTATCGGAATTCCCCTACCTGTGCGAATACCTGGGAATCAAACCCCGGGAATTTTTTGACGATCGAAAGCCCTCCCTGAAGCAGATGCGGGCAATCGAGGCAATCTATGAGATGTCCGAAAAAGACGTGGCGCTTCTGTTGGAAATCATCGAGAAACTTAATTTATCCGGCACCTCCAAGCGCTGACGCGCATTTGACTGGCACAATGCTTTGAACGGCTTCGCTCCTCGACGAGCGGGCCGTTTTCCGTTTCGCCGCGGGCAGAGGGGGAATTCGGAACGAACTTGATTTTTGTCCGGGATTCGATTAGAATGAAGGGGCACAGAGGAGAATGAACGGATATGATACGGATTGAACACCCCATCGAATTTCAGGATACATACGATTTGACGCGGATCGGCAATTTGGACGAGCTGCTCTTTTTTGATATTGAGACCACCGGATTTTCCGGGGACACCTCCAGCCTTTACCTGATCGGCTGCACCTGGCACCGGGACGGCCGCTGGAACATGACCCAGTATTTCGCCGACGGGCCGGAGGCGGAGCGCCAGGCGCTGAAGGAATTTTTTGAAATGTTGAAAAATTACCGCGTGCTGGTGCATTTTAACGGGGACGGCTTCGACATCCCCTATCTGCTGAAGCGCTGCGCCCACCACAAGTTGGATTATAACTTTGACGGCGTCGCCAGCCTGGACATCTACAAAAAAATACGCCCTCTCAAAAAGCTTCTGGGTCTGGACAGTTTAAAGCAGAAGGCCATCGAGCGCTTCCTGGGAGTGGACCGCACCGACGTGTTCTCCGGCGGAGAGCTGATCGAAGTTTACAAGGAATACCTGCGCTCCCGGGACGACCGCCTGTTCCATCTGCTGATCCTGCACAATGAGGACGACTTAAAGGGTATGCCCTGCATTCTGCCCATTCTGAATTACCCGGATCTGCTGGAGGGCCCTCTCTCCCTGACCGGTCACAGCCGCACCAGCCTGCGCGACATCTTCGGCCAGGAGGCTCCCATGCTGGACCTGTGTTTCGAGAGCCCCTGCTCGGTGCCGGTGGACTTTGAGGCGGAAAACGGGCGGGTGAACATGAGCCTGGAAAAAAATCTCCTGAAGTTCCGGATTGAACTGTACCAAGGAGTTTTAAAATTTTTCTACCCCAACTACAAGGACTATTTCTACCTCCCGCTGGAGGACACCGCGGTGCACAAAAGCGTAGGCGAATTCGTGGACAAGTCCGCCCGGGTGCGGGCCACCGCCAAGACCTGCTACACCCGCAAGAGCGGCCTGTTTGTCCCGCAGTTTGAACCGCTGTGGGAACCGGCCTTAAAGCGGGAATTAAAAGACCCCGTAAGCTTCGCAGAGTACCGCCGCGAGCTGCTGGAGCCGCCGGAGATTGCGCAGCAGTATGGAAGGCAGCTTATGCGGTATGTGACTGGGAAGAGCAGGGGGTAAACATCTAAACGATCGTTCATCAAAAAAGCTGCGCCGCAAGCCCCGGAATCTCCGAAACGCTTGCAGCGCAGCTTTTATTCGTATGCAATGGGCCGCTGGACCGTCTGTCAAACCGCTTCCATCTTCTCCGCCATCCTCTTCGCAACCACAATCAACGCAATGGCCGCCACCGCCAGCGCCGCGGAACCGATAAAGCCCATGGTATACTTCCCGGTCGTGTCATAGAAGTAGGCGCTGATCTTCGGTCCCACGAAAGCGCCGATGCCGTATCCGATAAAGATCAGACCATAGTTCCGGTTATAATATTTCGACCCGAAGATCATCCGCACCATAGGCGCGAACACCACCAAGAGGCCGCCGAAGGAGAACCCTACCAGCACCACGCAGAGGATGAAGAACGGCAGACTGGAGGCCTGGGTCAGCATCAGCATGGAAATGCCGTTGATGATCATCAGCAGAATCAGGCTGTTCCAGCCCTTCAGGACGTCGTAGATAAACCCAAAGCCGATCCGCCCGCACATGTTGGACAGGGTCATGATGGAAACACACAGGGCCGCGGTCATGGCGGTCTGGCCTACCTGGCGCTGGGCGATGGGGCTGGTAAAGCTGACCATCATGGTGCCCGCCGCATTTGCAAAAATAAACATCAGAAGCAGCACCCAGAACACCGGGGTCCTGCACATCTGTCCCAGACTGTAATCCCTGGTTTTAAGCACCTTCGCCTGCTCGGCGGACGGCTTCCAGCCTTCGGGCATCCAGCCTTCCGGGCAGGGCACGATCATCCAGGCCACCGCGCCCACGCCGATCAGGAACACGATTCCCAGAATCCGGCAGGTCATCTGCGCCCCATAGCGCTCGATCAGCGCCTGGGCGATGGGGCTCATGATGAACGGTCCGCAGGACGCCCCGGCCTGTACCAGGCCGGAAATGGACCCGGATCGGTCCGGAAACCATTTTAACGCCGTGGGCAGGCAGGCCGGATAAATCATACCGCCGCCCGCGCCGGCCATCAGTCCGTAAAAAATGTAGAGCTGCGGAATACTGCCTGCGAAGCCGGTGAGAAACCACCCGCCCGCAAACAGGCACAGTCCCATGTAAATGGTCATTCTGGGGCTGAATTTCTCCGCAAGGGACCCGCCGATAAAGCCCACGGCGCAGTAGGTAAACATGTAGATGGTGTAGGCCAGGGCGAAATCCGAGTCGCTCCAGCCGAATTTTGTGGTCAGCGGGATACAGAACAGACTGAAGTAAGCGGTTGCCGAGGTAAACAGGCTTTGCAGCCACACCCCCGCGAATACTCTCCAGCGCGTTGCCTTTGTTATCTTCATAGCATTTTTCTCCTCATTTATTGTGTCATATCTTTAAATCTCTCAATCACGGATATCTAAGCGCGCTCCATTTCCTGACGGCGGTGCCGCTCGTTCAATATATTCATAATCCCGTCATACTCCCGGTCCAGCTTGTAGAAGGCCAGCAACCCCAGAAGCGCCAGGAACACCACCATGGGCGCGTAGTAGAACATGATGCGGATTCCCCGCATGGCCGACTCGCTCTGCACCGCCAGAGAACCGTCGTACCCGTAGGCGCCCAGCACCCAGCCGATAAAGGCCGAAGCCAGGGCAGAGCCGACCCGCACGCCCAGGGATGCCGCCGAGTAGACGAATCCCTCGGCCCTGGTGCCGGTCCGGTACTCCCCGTACTCGATGCTGTCCGCGATCATGCCGAACTTGGTGGCGGAGACACAGGCCACGCCCATTCCCCGCAGGATCAGTCCCAGGTACATGGCCGTCAGGGAGGTCTCCGCCGTGAGCATCAGGATCACCTGTCCCAAAAGCCCCATGCCTACGCCGCCGTACAGCGCCACGTTCCGCTTGCCGATGCGTTTCACCACGGGGATGATCAGCAGGGGGACAATGATGGCCGCAAAGGTGGAGCACATCATCATAGAGCGGTTTCTGCCCTCGCTTTGGATCACGTACTTGGCAAAGTACAGGTTCATCCCGTAGAGACTGGTCATGGCGGTATAGAAAATGTTGACCATCAGCATGATGAACCAGTATTTGTTGGCGCACAGGATCTGAAAGCCCTGCTTTAGGGTGATGGAGGACTTCTTTCCCGTCCGCTGTTCCATCACGCCGCTGCCCACCCGCTCCTTGCAGCCGTAAAAGGTGAACCAGAACAGGCCGATGGACACCAGCCCGATCATCAGGAAGGTTCTCTGCCACCCCTGCGCCCCGCCGCCGAAGAATTCAACCAGATCCGGCGCGTAGGAGCTGATCAGAAATACGCCCAGAGCGCCGAAGCTGGCCCGGCAGATGGAGAGGATGGAACGCTCGTTCTGGCTGTTGGTCATCACGCTGCTGAGCACGCCGTAGGGTACGTTCATGGAGGTGAAAATGGTGGTGGCCATCAGATTGTAGGAGATAAAGGCGTAGATCACCCGCCCCGTCTCCCCCAGATCCGGCACGGTGAAGAGCAGCGCGCTGCCCGCGCAGTAGGGAATTGCCATCCACAAAAGCCACGGCCTGGCCTTTCCCAGAGGGGAGTGCACGTTCTCGATCACATATCCCATGAGCATGTCCGAGATGCCGTCAAAAATCTTACTCAGCAGCAGGATGGTCCCCACCGTGGCCGCGCTGATGCAGGCCACGTCCGTGTAGAAGAACACGATGTAAGAGCCGATCGCCCCGTAGATAAAGCAGAAGGAGAAATCCCCGATGCCGTAGCTGAAATATTCCATCAAACCGATTGTTTTCGATTTGGGGACATTTTGAATCCCAAAGTTTCCCATATTCATTTCCCCGCCTTAAGCCTGCAGCGTTCCCAGATCCAGGGCCACGGCTCTTCCGTTGAATTTTCCCGCCGCCCGGCTGGTTCCCATCCAGTAGACCATGTCGGAAATATCCTCCACGTCCAGGAAGGGCACGCCCTCGTACATTTCCCGGTAGTCCTTGAAATCATTGCCCGTGGACTCGTTGATGAACTCCACGTAGGACTGGGTCTCACACATGGGGGTCTTGACCTTGGTGGGGCACAGGGCGTTGACGATGATTCCCTTGCCGCCCGCTTCCTTGGCCAGGGTTTTGGTCAGGCCCAGAACGCCCCATTTTGCCATACAGTAGGTGGCAAGTTTGGGCGTTCCGTAGAGGCCGCTGGTGGAGGATATGTTGATGATGCGGCCGAAACCCTGCCGGATCATGTACTGAACCGCGTATTTGTCCGTGCGCCAGGTACCGATTAAGTCGATGTTGATCACCTTTTCCACCTGCTCGTCGGTCAGCTCCCAGGTGTAACCGAAATTAATCACGCCGGCGTTGGCAATCACCACGTCCAGGCGGCCGAACCGCTCCCAGGCCGAGGCGAACAATTTCTCCATGTCCGGTGTGCTGCAGATATTGGCTTTAACCGCCAGCACTTCGGCCCCCAGCTGTTCCAGCTGGGTTACGGTCTCCTGGTAACGCCCATCCCCGGGGTCCAGCATATCCGCCAGCACCACGTTGAAACCGTTCTCCGCAAATTTCGCTGCGTGGGCCCGCCCCTGGCCCATGGCTCCGCCGGTGATCAGGACGACTTTCTTTGATTGTAGATTCGTTGCTTCACGATTTGTTGCTTCACTCATATTGGTTCACTCCTTATGTATGGTTTTTTGATCCTGTCTTGGATGGTTGATATCCGACGGCCTCCGGGCATGGGCCATTTTCCGTCAGGGCACCAGCACGATCCGGTATCCGCTCCCGGACTCCGCCATGGCAAAGGCCTCCTCCCAACGCTCCAGCGGGAACACGGCAGACACCAGCTTATCCGCACGGACCGCGTTCTGGGCAAACAGGGTCATCAGGCGCTGCCAGGACTGATGGGAACTGCCCATGCTTACATTCAGCCGGATCTCCTTCATCACCAGCTGGTCCATCGGAAACTCAATGGGACGGCCGAACAGCCCCAGCTGCCCGATCTGCCCGCCTCTGCGGCAGATATCAATGGCGGATTTGAGGGCGGGCACAGCGCCTGAGCACTCCAATACCGCGTCTGCCCCGTAAGGGTTGTGCTTTAAAACCAGCTCCTTTAAAGCCGCCGGATCCGCACAGCAGGCGTCCGCCCCGTTCTCCATGGCCAGATTAAGCCGCTCCTGATCCTTTGGAACGCCGCTTACGATCACGAAAGCTCCCGCGGCCTTGGCCATCTGGGCCGCGGCCTGGCCCAGCGCGCCTGGGCCCATCACCACCACCACATCCCCGCCGCGGATCTCGCACTGGTCGAACACCAGGTGGGCGGCGCAGGACATGGGCTCGCAGACCGCCATATAATTCTGATCCCGGTGATTGTCCGGGATCCGGTAGCAGATGGAGGCCGGGATCACAATGTAATCCGCCATCGCCCCATCAAATCCCGATCCCACAGAACGCCGCTGTTCGCAGCGCATCAGATATCCGCTCTTACAGGCCGGACACTGGCCGCAGGTGGAGGTGGCTGTCATGGCCGTCACCTGATCCCCCACCGCGAACCCCCTCACCTGCGCTCCTGCTTCCACCACGTCCCCGAAGAACTCGTGCCCCAGTATCACCGGCGGATAATACAGGTATTCGTCCCGGCGGATGTGCACATCCGTTCCACAGATCGCGCAGGCCCTCACCCGAACCAACAACTGGTCTCCCGCAGGTTTTGGCACTGAAACCCGTTCCAGCTTCAGCCCGTCCGTCCCGAGGGCCGACTTCACCAGCGCCTTCATCCTTGTCTCTTCCATCTTCCTTCCCTCCAACTGGATTTAATCGATTGGATTTCTCCTATTCCGGTTTCTTTTTGTCAAAAAAATAACAAACCAGGGTGAAAAAATTGCGTTTCCCTCTGCCACGGAATATTCCATCCGCCGGGAAACGGCTGTTCACTCTGCTATTACTATAAGGATTCAAGGGGTTTTAGAGTCAAGAGAAAAAAACAGACAAAAAATGCAGGACATTTTTTACAATCCTGCACAAAAGAATCTTCGTATGAATGATTAACAATCCCGCTCAGATGATCGTTACCGGATGACCGCGGCAAAAAGGGTGGCGTTATTCGCTCCAGGGCCGTTTGATGGGCAGCCAGACGATGTGCCAGTTGAAATACTCATCCCCGGGTTTCGTCATACACACCACCTGGGTTACGATATCCCCCTGCAGCTCCAGACCGTTGCTTTTCAGATAATCCAGGCTGTCCTTTAAGCTGTTCAGGGACAGGTACTGGCCGGATCGGGAGGGGAGGCAGGTGTGCACACAGAGGCATGGCGGATAATACTGGACCTGGTCTGTTTCCTCCACCTCCAGAAACCGGGCGTACTCCTCGTTGAGGCCCATGCCGAAGTCAAATCCGGTCTCCCCCTTCCGTATCTCTTCCTCATAGAACACCGCGCAGGAGTAGACAAAGGGCGTTTTTCCCGCCCACTCCTCGATCAGCTTCAGCTCCTCTTTCGAGCGGCAGAGCGTGTAGTTTTTCTGGGTATTCATGCGGTAAATGCCGGGCCGCTCCTCGATGCGGTATTGCCCCACGCTGTTTACGGCGTCCTCCAGCATGGCCTGGCTCTGGCGGATGCGCTTAAGCAGATTGATCTGGCGGACAATCTCCCGCTGGATTCCGGCCTCCTGCAGACCCATCTGCGCCTGAATCCCGGACAGCTCCCGGCTGCGGAACAGGTCCGCCACCTCCTCCAGCGAGAAGCCGTAATTCTGGTAATGGCGCGCCCGCAGCAGCATGTGGAAATCCCAGGTATTGTAATAGCGGTAGCCGGTCTCCGGGTCCCGCACCGGCTGAATGATGTTCCGGCTCTCATAGTACCGGATGGCCTCCGCCGATATCCCCAGAAGCCTGGCCATGGTGCCGATGCTGTATTTCTGATACATGGTTGCTCCCCTATCCAAACTCTCAAATCGTTTGAGAGTTTACAGACATATAAGTGGGCGGTCTGTCCCACCGCCCACATGTCCCGCCGGTTCCTGGCAGGTAATCTCTACGACTAAATACCAAACTCCTCAAACAGCTTCTCCTGATACTGCCGGTCCCCGGCAGCCCGGATCATATCCTGTGTTCGGCCGGCGCGGGCGAGAAGCAGAATCAGCTCGTTTACACGTTTCTGGCCCAGCTCCAGCCCTATCGCTTTGCCTTCTACCCTACCTTCTGCTTTGCCTTCAGCCTTCCCTTCTTCTCTCCCATCCGCAATCAACTCATCAATCGCATTATACACATCCATCCGCTCCTTTCCCTCACCTCCGGGCAGCTCCAGCATTCTAAGCAAACGCTTCTGCTCCCCCAAAAGCGCCAGCATGGCGCGCACCGAATCGTCGTCCATCTTCCGCAGCTCTTCCCGGTGATTCTCCAGATATTCATAGAATTTACGCTTATCCTTACGGTTATATTTTAACACAGTGAAAATAGGTTGTAAACTGCTCCTGAACCGCTCCAAATGCTGCATATTATTCAGTTCCACCAAGTTCAGCCGGTAATCCGGGAGCACCTCCTTTAACACCTCCCACTCCTTGGAATCCCGGTCCATTTCCAGCATATCGTACAGGGACCTGGGGCCGTCCCAGGGCTTTGCGCCGTGGTATACGGTCAGGGTTACCACCGGCATAATCCGGTCGTCCCTGGTAATACCCGAGAGAAATGCATCCCCCTCCAATCTGTCCCCGCACTCCCTATGGCGCCGCTTTAAGGCCTCTACCTGCTCGGTATATTCCAGGGCGTCGTAGAGCATGCTTCTCACCGGCATGGCATAGTGCACTTTGTCCTGATTTTCCTCCGCCAGCAACACAAAGTACGCCCCGAAGGAGGCTTTCTTAATCACATCCCGGCTGCGCCTGATCAGCCGCCGCTTTCCGTCAAGCCCCACGATCGCGATACCGTTCTCATCCGGCACGTCCGACAGGTCCTCGGGCTTTAGCACCTGCTTCCCCCGGAACACAGTGCCGTTGTACAGGTCGGCAAACCGCACGGAGTTGCGCATGAGCTTGTTCACGCTGTAATCTTCTTCCGCCACATTATCCGCTCCTTCTCTTATGAAATTTTCAACCAAATCAAGGGGAAATATGGCAGACCTGCCAGATTATCCCGAATGTCTGCGGGAAACGACCTTCCCGCGCGTTGTAATCTGAGAATATCACAGAGGGGCCGGAAATGCAAGCGGTTTTAGAACGACAATGCAGGCCGCGCAAAACCTAAAAACGGAGCGGCCTCCCTCTACAGGAATCCACCGCTCCGCCGTCATTTTTTCTACTTATCCCCAATCACAGCCAGAAGATCGGGATAAACACCATCGCCGCCGCCAAACTGGCCAGCCCCTCAAGCAGTCCCCAGCGGAAAATATCCCTGGGCGTATAGTGTCCGCCTTCCATGACAAAGGCCATAATCGGCGTGGCCATGGGAGTCAGGCAGCAGATTCCGCTGCCGAACAGCGCAGCCATGACAAATGCGTGGGGCGCGATGCCCATGGCCTCTGCGATGGCGATGCCGATGGGCGCCATCAGGGCCACCGCCGCGTTGTTGGACATGAACTGGGTGATCACGCCGGTCACCAGGAAGATCACGAATACGATCAGAAGCGGTGAGGAGTCCGCTCCCACCAGATTCATGATGGAATCCGCAATCACAGCGCCCAGGCCGCTGGCCTCCACGCCCTTTGCCACCGCGGTCATGCCGCCGATCATAAACACCGTGGACCAGTTGATGCTGGCAAACATCTGCTTTTGGTTCAGGCAGCCCGTCAGCACCGCTGCCACCGCGCCGATGGCAGCACAGATGTACATGGGACATACCGGCGAGTTCACCACCATGCCGATCACCGTGAGCACCAGAATCAGACCGGAAGTGATCATTTTCCCGTTCAGCTTGTCCGGCAGACCGGCGGACTTGGCGGCCTCCGCCTCATCCGGCTTTACAAATTTGTCCGGCAGCACCCTGCCCATAAAAAACAGCAGAATCACAAAATAAATCACCGCCCTTGGAAGTCCCACCGTGGTCGGCGAGAAGAACTCCCAGCCCTCGTAGCCGCTCTCGATGAGAATGGAGGCCGTGGTGGAACACATGCCGGACCCTGCCAGCGTCATAAAGGTGCCAAAACCGATTCCCGCAAACATGGGCAGCAGAACCCGGTTGATGGACAGGTTCGAGGCCAGGCAGATGGAGCAGAGAATCGGGTAAAGGATCATCAGGGACGCGGAACCGCTGCACACCGAGGACATGATTCCGCCCGCCAGAATGGCTACGATCTGAATACTGCGCTCCCCTCTTCCGGTGAGCTTTACGATGGAATTTCCCATCCAGCCCGCAAATCCTGTATGGAACATACCGCCGCCGATGATCATCATACCCGCCATCAGCACGATGGAGGTGGACGCATAATAGGTAAACACGGACTTAAACGCCACCGTGCCCGTCAGCGCCACCGCAATGGCTCCCACCGTAGCCACCACCGCGTTGGGAAAGCGCGGGCTGAAAAACATATACGTTACAACCAATAATATTACCGCCGTCAAAACTGCCTGCATTGTCATGGCAAATATCCCCCTTTATCTCTTGTCTAATTTCCCGCTTCCATAAACTCCCTGAACTGTCCCGTCAGCTGGTCCACAAACCGCTTCCATTCTCCCGGATCCACAAACGGATTGGTTCCCGGCTCCCGCAGCATCTGCTCCCGCTTGGCCAGCGTCTCGTTCTGCCGCGGGTGGTTCCCCAGCACCACGTCCACCGGGTATTCCCGCACCTTCTGCAAGGACTCCAGGAACGTCTCCCGCATGGAGAGGGGAAGCTTATCCTCCAACAGCTTTTCCCGGTACAGCGTGTTGAACCCGGCTCCGCCGAAATACCCCACATGGTAGGTCCGCCCGTCCTCGCAGGTGTCGAAGAAAAAGCTCATGACACCCGGAGAATGTCCCGGCGTCAGCACGCAGCGGATGCTGGTATTTCCCAGCGTCAGCACCTGACCGTCCTCCAGCTCCAGATCCGGCGTAAACAGCGTGGCGTAGGGGTTCGGGCATGCCTTTAAATAGACCAGCTCCGGCCGCTCCCGCATGATGTCCGCTCCGGCCCGGCTGATGGCCAGCTTGCAGCCGTAGAGGTCCCGGAACTCGTCCGCCGCCCCGATGTGGTCAAAGTGCTCGTGGGAATGGATCAGATACTTGATGTCCGCCGGGTTGAACCCCGCTTCCCAGACCGCCTGCACCAGCAGATGGACGGAGTGCTGGAATCCGCTGTCGAACATGATCAGTCCGTCCCCCGTGTCGATCAGGTGGGAGCAGACCTTGGAGTCCCCGATATAGTAGACATTCCCCACAATTTTAAACGGTTTCACGTAATACCTTGCCGGGTGAGCGTAATAGTCCAGATTTTTAGTCTGCTGGAACGCCTCGATTTCCTGATAATTCTTTTTATATTTTTCTAAATCCATTGCAATCCCCTTTCCTTTTCTTCACGCTTATTATAAGATAGACCTATATATAAATCAAATTCATTATAACCATGATATAATAGCTAAAAGTAATTAATATAAAGGAGCATTTGCTGTGAATATCAAGGATTTCGAGTACATTGCGGAGATCGCGGCTCAGGAGAGCATTTCCAAGGCCGCCGCCCGCCTCTACCTCTCCCAGCCCACCCTGACAAAATTCCTGAAAAAGATCGAGGCGGAATTTGACACGCCCCTGTTCTACCGGGTAGGCAAGAAAATGATCCCGACCCCC
>OLPX01001157.1_pt1 | contig 19867 bp, 17 predicted proteins | sample 1672491 | NCBI WGS metagenome assembly OLPX01 (sample SAMEA3136692, study PRJEB25190) | human gut metagenome | biome: human gut; feature: human-associated habitat; material: faeces | place: Austria | collected 2013 | reverse complement strand
GCTGGTATAACCGAAAAAGGATTCATAGTGCCATCGGTTATATGACACCGCAGCAAAAGGAGGATGAGGAATTAGAAAAATCAGCATAAACTTTCAACTTTTTGTGTCCAAAGTATTGACATAGGTCCACACCAGGGGGTTTAAGGAGGTGGAAATACAGCCGGTCCTCCACAAGAAAAACAGTCTCATGTACAGATAACCAAAAACAAGGCACACCGCCATTCTCCACCATGGAGAGGCGGTGTGCCCTACTTTAGATTTAAAGACTGTTGATAAATTTCATGGTTCGGATGCTAAGTGTGAAGTATTAGGCGCATGGGAAGCTTAACAGATACACCAATAATACAGGTGGAATCAGAGTGGTATCCTATTCTCATTTTAGGAAAAGCTGATTTTCTCAAATTTTAACTTTACATTCTCTGATATTCGTGTATATAATAGGGCTATACATAGATTGGCTGGCAGTTTTCTTGATACTGCCGGCAGTCTGTTAGTCCCTGAGCAATTCCCAAATCTGGAATAAACCCCGAATTTGAATGAACAGAAGATAATTTAAATATAGACAGAAGGCGTACACCGGCTTTTTTTGCGGGTGAAGAATTGAATTTAATAAGGAGAAATACTATGCGTGAAAAACTGCAGACCCTGCCTCTTTCAGAACTAAAGGAAATGGCCAAGAGCCGTGGAATTAAGGGCATTAGTTCATTGAGAAAGGCAGAAATCATTGATTTGCTCTGCGCTGAGGCGGAGAAAAACCCGGAAGTGAAGCCGGTGGAGATAAAAAGAGAAGAAAAGGCTGAAACGCCCCGAAGCCAGGAGGCATCCCGCAGCCAGGAGGCATCCCGCAGCCAGGAAGCGTACCGTCCCCAGGATCAGTCCCATGCCCCTGAGCGCAACCAGTCAAGGGGCCAGGATTATCAAGAAAACAGGAATGACAGCAGAGGAACGGATAACCGCCGCCCTGTTTCAAGAGGGTACGACAACAAATATACACAGAACAGAACCCAGTCTCCCAAGCCCCATGGAAACAGTGGCATGAATAACAGCATGAGCCAGAACAGCACGCCTTCCCAGAGTGAGGGTGAGCGTTTTACCAGAGCGGACAACAGGAGTGACTCAATCGGTTTATCCAGCCAGGACATGGCTGAGTTAGACAGCGGCATTGAGGCAAACGGCATACTGGAAGTCATGCCGGACGGATTTGGATTCATCCGCTGTGAAAATTTCCTTCCAGGTGAAAACGACGTCTATGTGGCCCCATCCCAAATTCGCCGTTTCAATCTGAAGACAGGCGATATTATAGTGGGAAACCGCAGGGTGAAGTCTGCAACGGAGAAGTTCGCGGCCCTGCTCTACATCAAGACGGTAAACGGCTATCCGTTAAGCGCCACGGAGACAAGGCCCAATTTTGAGGACCTGACCCCCATCTTTCCCAACAGGCGCCTTCACATGGAAACACCTGGGGAGAGGAATACAGTGGCCATGCGTGTCCTGGACCTTCTGGCTCCCATCGGCAAGGGACAGCGCGGTATGATCGTGTCTCCTCCAAAGGCAGGTAAGACAACACTGCTAAAGCAGGTGGCAAAGGCAGTCACAACCAATAATCCGGACATGCATCTGATGATCCTTCTGATCGACGAGCGCCCTGAGGAGGTTACAGACATAAAAGAAGCCATTGTGGGACCCAATGTGGAAGTCATTTACTCTACCTTTGACGAGCTGCCTGACCGTCATAAGAGGGTATCCGAGATGGTGATCGAGCGGGCAAAGCGTCTGGTGGAGCACGGACGTGACGTTATTATCCTGCTGGACAGCATTACCAGGCTGGCAAGAGCATACAACCTGACGGTTGCACCCAGCGGCCGTACATTATCCGGCGGTCTGGATCCGGCGGCCCTTCATATGCCAAAGCGTTTCTTCGGCGCGGCCAGAAATATGCGCGAGGGCGGAAGCCTGACCGTTCTGGCCACTGCGCTGGTGGAGACGGGAAGCCGCATGGATGATGTTGTGTATGAGGAATTTAAGGGCACCGGCAATATGGAGCTGGTGCTTGACAGGAAACTGTCTGAGAAACGTATTTTCCCGGCCATCGATATATTGAAGTCCGGTACCAGACGGGATGATCTCCTGCTTTCCCGGGAGGAAGCGGAGGCAGTGGATATCATCCGCAAGGCCACTAATTCCCTGAAACCTGAGGGCGCAGTGGAAAAGGTACTTGACCTTTTCGCGAGGACCAGGAATAACAGGGAATTTGTGGAGAATGCCAAGCGGATTCGGTTCTTCTAGGGATATCAGGCTATGTCTCCGCGTTCCTTTAAAAGGTCGCGGATTTCAGCCAGAAGCTCTTCCTGTGTGGGACCAGCCGGCGCGGGCGCCTCTTCTTTGGCCTCTTCTTCATGGCGTAACCGGCTGCTGATGACGGCAGCTGTCTTAATCATAAAGAACATGCACACGCCGATAATGAGAAAATCCAATATATTTTGCAGGAAGCTGCCATAGAGTATGGCGGCTTCTGCTACTTCTACCCCGTTTACCGTGGCCGCGGGATGAATGACATACTTGAGTGTGTTGAAGCTTGCGCCGCCGGTCAGGGCGCCCAGCAGGGGCATCAGAATGTCATTGACAAGGGAAGTTACAATCTTGCTGAAAGCGCCGCCGATAATGACGCCTACAGCCATGTCGATGATGTTTCCTTTGAGGATAAATGCCTTGAATTCTTTCATTACGCTGTTAATGTTACTCATTGGTAAAGCCTCCAATCATTTGTGATGACTTAAGTTTACACGAAATGTCCGTAATCTTCAAGTGACAGGTGCAGGATAGGCCGGATTTCCCGGCTTTACATTGGCTGTGGCGGGTGCTAAAATAGACTGGACATAGAGCAAACGGTATTTGACAATCGAGGTATGAATCATGGAGACAAAAAGAGTTATGATAGAGGACAGGAACCATATAAAGGATGAGGAACTGGGGGAGGCAGCCGGTATACTGCGTTCAGGGGGCCTGGTGGCATTTCCCACGGAGACCGTATACGGTCTGGGCGGCAATGCCCTGGACGAGGATGCGGCAGGGAAAATTTACGCCGCAAAAGGAAGGCCCTCGGATAATCCTCTTATTGCCCATGTATCCTGCATGGAGGAGGTAGCGCCTCTTGTAAAGGAGATCCCGGAGGCAGGCAGGAAGCTGATGGAGGCTTTCTGGCCAGGTCCCCTGACCATGATATTTCCCAAGAGTGACAAGGTCCCCTATGGCACAACAGGCGGTCTGGATACCGTGGCAATTCGTATGCCGGACGACCCGGTGGCAAACCGGCTTATTGCTCTGGCCGGAGTGCCCGTGGCCGCGCCCAGCGCCAATACATCCGGCCGTCCAAGTCCCACTACGGCCGACCATGTATGGCAGGATATGAACGGCAGGATTGAGATGATTATTGACGGAGGTCCCGTGGGAATCGGGGTGGAGTCCACCATTGTGGATGTTTCATCCGCGGTACCGGCTGTTCTGAGACCGGGGGCCATTACCATGGAAATGCTTGAGGCGGTGCTGGGGGATGTGAGCGTGGACCCGGCTATCCTGGGCCCTCTTTCTGCGGATGTCAGGCCAAAGGCGCCGGGAATGAAGTATAAGCATTATGCGCCTAAGGCCGACCTTACACTGGTGGAGCCGGAGGACGTTGACCGGGAAAATGGACTGGATGAGAAACAGCTTCAGGCCATGATTGGCAAGGTGCGGGAGCTTTCCCGCGGGAAGATTGAGGCCGGCTGCAAGGTGGGAGTCATCTGTACGGACGAGTCCAGGCATTGCTATACAGACGGCGCGGTACGCAGCATAGGCGAACGAAAAAGCCAGGCATCTGTGGCCCATAATCTTTACGCTCTGCTCAGGGAGTTTGATGATTTGGGAGTGGACTACATATTTTCGGAGAGCTTCCCGAAAGACCACCTGGGACAGGCCATCATGAACCGTCTTTCCAAGGCAGCGGGATATAAGATTGTGAAGGTGTAATGCGTCAGTCAGGAGGAGATATGGAAAAACAGACCTTAGGGGAGATTGCGTCCCAGAAGCTTTTGGAGATGATACAAAAGGATGGCTATACGGCAGGAGATAAGCTTCCCACGGAAGCCGAGCTGGTGGAACTTCTGGGGGTTGGCCGCAACACGGTGCGGGAAGCCCTTAGAATCCTTATGTCCAGAAATATCGTCACCATACGCCAGGGTTCAGGTACCTTTATTTCAGATAAAAACGGTGTATCCGATGACCCCCTGGGGTTTGCCATGATAGAGGACCGGAGAAAACTGACAGAGGACCTGATTCAGGTGCGTGTTATGCTGGAACCTCCCATTGCGGCTCTGGCAGCCCAGAACGCTGCAGAGGAGGACATCCGCGAGCTGGAGAACATCCTTCTGGGCCTGGAGGAGCAGATGATGCGCAGGGAAGACTATTCGGACAAGGATTCGCAGTTTCATGCCCAGATTGCAAATTGTTCCCATAATCTGGTCATGACTAACCTGGTGCCGGTTATCACAGACGGCGTCCGTGTATTTGCCGGCGCTGTTCAGGAAACAGAGTATGAGCAGACCCTTAAATCCCATCGCAGGATATTTGAGGCCATCCGGGACAGGAAACCCGTGGAGGCGCAGCAGGCTATGTATTTCCATCTGATGTATAATGACAACCGGTATAAAGGCGAAATGCGGGATGGGAAGCAGGGAATAAGGATTGAGGAATAATGAAAAGCAGGGAATAGAATTGATGCTGAGACGCCTCGGGTACGGCCCTCAGAATGATTTACCATGAAAAGACCGGACATCCGGTCTTTTTTAAGTGCCGGTTTTCTGATGAGGATAAATTTTCTGGTGGAATGGAAGTTACGGAATATTCATCCTATAAATATTTGCGTTTTTACGGATTTTGTATTGACTCTATTCATCAAATGTGGTAAAAATAAAATATATTCATAGGATGAATTTGTGATAATCCTTCAGGAGGAAAACGGCATGAAACAACTGTATGATGTAATCATTATCGGCGGCGGCGTGGTGGGCAGCGCCATTGCCAGGGAAATGTCCAGGTACCGTTTGAAAATAGGCGTGTTGGAAAAGAATCTGGATGTATGCTATGAGACCAGCGGCAGAAATTCCGGCGTGGTCCATGGCGGATTTGCCTATGACACAGGCTCACTGAAGGCCAGACTCTGTGTGGAAGGCAATCGATTCATGGAACAACTGGCCGAGGAACTGGATTTTAAGTTCATCCGCTGCGGTAAGGTGCTGGTGGGCAATACGGCGGAGGATATGGAAACCCTGAAACGGACCATCCGGCAGGGGGAAGAAAATGGGGCTGCGGGGCTGGAGCTCATTGGAAAGGAGCGGCTTCATCAACTGGTTCCGGCTGTGGCAGGGGAATTTGCCATGTTTTCGGCTAACAGCGGAATCGTGGACCCATTTAATTATACCATAGCTCTGGCTGAGAATGCACATGCCAACGGGGCAGCGTATTATTTTGACCATGAAGTGACAGGAATACGGCGGGACAGCCAGGGCAATTATATTCTTACGACGTCAAACGGCGAATTCCATACCCGGTGGGTCGTGAACAGTGCCGGACTGGGCTGCGGTAAAATATCCGGTATGCTGGGTATCCGCGGATATAAGGTGATTGGTTCCAAGGGAGATTACATTATTCTGGACAAGCGCACAGGACCGCTTCTCCCCATGCCTGTATATCCGGTTCCCAGCAATACTTACATGGGAATCCATGTGACCAACACCACAGACGGCAATGTTATTATTGGTCCCAACGCGGAGATGGTAACGGATTTTACATACTATGGCGTCCCGCGGGAAAATATGGATTACCTGGCTAAGAGTGCCTCAGACCTGTGGTCCTGTATCCATAAAAAGGATTATATCCGCAGCTATTCCGGTATTCTGCCTAAATGGGTGGATGAGAACGGTGTTATACAGGATTTTAAGATAGAGATAAGGGATGACATTGCGCCCCGCGCCATTAATCTGGTGGGCATTGAGTCTCCGGGTCTTACGGCGGCAGTCCCCATTGCCCGTCATGCGGTCTGTCTTATGGAAGAAAGGGAGAAGCTGACGCCCAATCCGGAGTTTAATCCTGTGAGAAAAGGAATTCCTCGTTTTGCGGAGATGACAAAAGAGGAACAGGAACAGATGATAAGGCAGAATCCTGATTACGGTCAGGTCGTCTGCCGGTGCGAAAAGGTAACCAGAGCGGAAATCCTGGCAGCCATCCATAATCCACTGGGGGTTGACACCATGGCAGGGATTAAATACAGGACCCGTTCCATGATGGGGCGGTGCCAGGGAGGATACTGCCAGATGCGTATTGCGCAGATGATAGAAGAGGAATCGGGAAAAAAGGAAACGGAAGTAAGGTATGCAAGAAAAGATTCACAGATGTTTTTCGGCAGAGTGCGGGAGGAGGTGTAGGGAATGGAGATTGACGTTCTCATTGTCGGCGGCGGACCGGCGGGACTGGCCGCGGCTACCCGGTTATACAGGAAGGGAATACATAACATATTGATTGTGGAACGGGAAAAACAGTTGGGAGGAATACTCAGGCAGTGCATCCATGATGGCTTTGGACTGACCCGTTTTAAAACCACATTGAGCGGGCCGGAATATGCCCAGAGATTTATCGATGAGGTGGAAGAATCAGGAATTCCTTATATCACGGACGCAACCGTGCTGGAGGTGACAGAAGACAGGACTGTGACCGCAGCGACACGCCAGGGGCTTAAGGTGTGGAAGGCCAGGTCCGTCATCCTTACCATGGGATGCAGGGAACGGACCAGAGGCGCTTTGGGAATTCCGGGTGAGCGGCCGGCCGGTGTGTTTACGGCCGGGGTTGCCCAGGCTTATATTAACCTCTGCAATGTAATGCCCGCAAAGGAAGTGGTCATCCTGGGATCCGGGGACATCGGCATGATTATGGCCCGCAGGCTTACGCTGGAAGGCGCCCATGTCCAGGCCGTGTTTGAGATCCAGCCATATCCCAGCGGTCTGCCCCGCAATGTGGAGCAGTGCCTGAATGATTACGGCATTCCGCTGTACCTGAGCCATACGGTAACGGCTGTCCACGGGGACAACCGCCTGACAGGCGTCACGGTGTCCCGGGTGGATGAACACTTAAGACCCGTTCCGGGAACAGAAAAGGAATACAAGTGTGACACCCTGATACTTTCCGTGGGCCTGATTCCCGAAAATGAACTTTCTCTGGACGCTGGTGTTACCCTGGATGACAGGACAAAAGGCGCTGTGGTGGATGAACATTTCCAGACGGATGTGGAGGGGATTTTTGCTGCAGGAAACGTGCTCCATGTCCATGATTTAGTGGACTTTGTTTCCATGGAAGCAGAGAGCCTGGCGGATTCAGCTGCGGAATATGTGCAGAACGGATGCCTTACCCCCTGTCCCATCGAAATAGAAACGGACAGCCATATTAACCACACTGTTCCCCAGAGAGTGAGCGGCGCAAGGGATTTTAAGCTGTCCCTGAGGGTAAACAGTCCCTTGAAGGAATGCAGCATTGAGGTAAGGCAGGACGGTGTATTGGTGGCGTTAAAGAAAATGAAGAAGGCAATACCGGCCGAGATGATTGAACTTACCGTTAAGGCTGATAAACTGGTGTCCCTGAGCCGGCTGGAGGTGAGCGCTGAATGTTGAGAGAATATACATGTATCATCTGCCCCAACGGATGTGATATAAGGGCGCAGATTGAGGAGAGGGAAGACGGAACCAGACGGATTTGCTCCGTGGAGGGCGCCGCGTGCCCAAAGGGCAGGGCGTATGTGGAGCAGGAAGTGACGGCCCCCCAGAGAAATATTGCCACATCTGTATTGGTAAAGGGCGGTATACTACCCCTGGCCAGTGTGAGGCTGACAAACCCCATCCCACGGGACCGGATTTTCGATGCAATGGATGAGATAAAAAAATGTACACTGACCGCCCCTGTGAAAGCGGGAACCGTTGTCATACCGCATCTGCTGGGGTATGACGCGGATGTGATTGTGACTAAGCCGGTGCCGGAAAACGGATGCAGGTAAAGTTGGGACTGATGAAAAATAAAGAAGAGTCTGCCATTGTTTTTTAATGGCATTCTCCTCTTTATTTACAATATTATTATTTCAATCCTCAGGAATTTTCCTGACGAGCTAATTGTAACATATAGGATATTAGTTTTCAATAAAATTGTTAATAAATAATATTCGCTTATATTTGACACTCCTGATAGATTATGTTATTCTTGTTTTAAGAAGCAATCGTGTTACAGGGTGTGTTGGCCTCATTCTATTAAGAATGGGGGTGATGCCTATGAAAAATCATTTTGATTTTAAGGATATGATGACCTTGGGTCTATCCCTTTTGGCATTGCTTACATTCGTTTTTACGTTTTGTAAGTAGCTACATAGAAAAACCACCCTGATACTTGGCAGTTGAGAGGGTGGTATTTCTATCTTCATATTCAGCCAACCCCTTGTGGGCGGTTGCTTCTTTTTAGGTTTATATAATAACAGATTTTGGTAATTTATTCAAGGTTTTTCTAATATTGAGTTTCGGTTTATTGATGATAGTTCTGTAATCAAATATACTTAAAGCGTATTTAAATTGTATAATGTCTGCTTTACAATGATTAACATTATCCTATAACCCTAAGAAACCAGTACGAAAATACAGTTTATATTTATGCTTCTAAAGACTCACAAAAGTTTACATTACTCAATAAAGGCCAATTTACAGGAACACCTCCTTAACCTGACGGGCGGTCTGCTATATAAAGTTTTTTGAAATTACTAGATTTCGAACTCCTTAAACAACTGTTCCTGATACGTCCTATCCGATGCTGCCCGGATGATGTCGTCCGCCCTTCCAGCGTCTGCCAGCTTTACAATCAGTGCATTTGCGCGCCCCAGCCCCTGCTGGACGCCTTTCTCAATTCCCTTTTCCATACCGTCTTCAAACAGCATTTGACCTAAAACAGTCATTCCGATCCTCTCCTTTATCATCTTTAATTCATCTCTGTCCAAAAATTTTACCGCCAGCGCATACAGCACTGACTGCATCCTTTTTCAGTCCTCATCCCCTGCATTAAGTTCCACACTGGAGAATCTCCATGCCCTGGTAAATCCGCTGGCTCATTTCCATCTTTCCCGACATCATGGGGGGGGGGGAGAGAAGCGGGGGAAATACATCATGGCGTCTCAGTATCTTGCCCCGGTTGATTTTCCGCCTCAGCTTTTCAAAGACCTTGTCCGCGTTCCTGTCCCTCAGCCGCACCACTTCTACTCTGTACACGTTCATTCCGTTGACCAGTTCCTTTTTCGGGATTTTTACCCGGGATGTGCATATCACAGTTGTGGCGACCGGAACATCATATGTTAGCCCTATGTAAGCCTCATATTCACGGAACCGTCCTTCATGATGAAATTGAAGTCTTCTTCCAGCCTGCGCATCTCCAGATGGACATGCTCTGTAGGCGCCACGCGGGCTATCCGGCCCTTTACACCTGCATAGGGAAGCAGATCTTCCCCGAAAAACTGTGCCGCTGTTTTCATTACCTTGTCCTCCAGCTGGCTGAACCCGCTGGCCCCTGCTGATTCCTGTTCACGCAGGTATGTTCCTCCCATACAGCCTCCTTTTCCGGCAAGTCATATAAGAACCTATCCCCATTATAGCGTTTTCTGATAAACCAGACAATAGCTCCTTTGCCTTTTGGTGAATTAATGGTGTGATTTAAACGTGGAAATCATTGCCCGACTCATGTGGGACAGAATGTTTAGATAAATCTTTAAGATTCAGATATTTTCAGATATCGTAAAAGATATAGGATAATGAGTGATAGTTACTTATATTCCGCTACCGTCCGGTTGTTATAATATAGCATTTATCCCGGAAAAAGGCAAGGTCCCATAGAGTGGCCAATGCCAAGATTTGCTCAACTCTGTTGATTAAATATGCTCGGAATGTTATAATCCATTCACAGACAGAGGAAAATATAAGCAGCAATCAAGCAGCCGTTCCTGAATGTCCAAACAGGAGGCGTATACAGCGGACTCAGCGGGGGAGGGGAGGGGTGCTGCGCGTGTGCAGAGACAGCCGGGGACTGCGAACAGGATAAAAGGAGGAAAAAAGATGACCGGAAAACGTGCGGATTATATAACGTGGGATGAATATTTTATGGGGGTGGCCCTGTTGTCGGGAAAACGTTCCAAGGACCCCAGCACTCAGGTGGGGGCATGTATCGTCAGTCAGGACAATAAGATTCTGTCCATGGGATATAATGGATTCCCAAAAGGGTGTTCGGATGACGAATTTCCCTGGGGCAAGGAAAATGAGAAGGAGGACCCCTACAATTCCAAATATTTCTACTCCACACACAGCGAATTAAATGCTATCCTTAATTACAGAGGTGGAAGTCTGGAGGGAAGCAAGCTCTACGTGACCCTGTTTCCCTGTAATGAGTGTGCCAAGGCCATTATACAGGCAGGAATCAGGACCATTGTATACAGGGAAGACAAATATGCGGACACGCCGGCGGTGAAGGCGTCCAAGCGCATGCTGAATGCGGCGGGAGTGCGCTATTACCAGTACCAGTCCACAGGCCATAAAATCGAGCTAGAGGTATAGTCTCATGAAGATACTGCTGACGGCTGTCAATGCGAAATATATACATTCCAATCTGGGAATTTACAGCCTGAAGGCCTACGCGGACCAGGCATTGGGGGCGGGTGAAGCGGGCGCCAGGAATGACCGGGCAAAAAAACGGGAAACCGGGACATGCCGGGAGGGCCCTGCAGAGCCGTTTATTGAGCTGGCCGAGTACACCATTAACCACCAGCCGGATCTGATTCTTCAGGATATATTCAGAAGAGAACCGGATGTGATTGCCTTTTCCTGTTATATCTGGAATATAGAATACATCAGATACCTGGTGGCGGATTTGGGGAAAATACTGCCGGATGTTCCCATATGGCTGGGAGGCCCGGAGGTGTCCTTTGACGCGGCTAAAGTGCTTCGGGAGCTGCCGGAGGTAACGGGCATTATGAAGGGGGAGGGGGAGGAGACCTTTGCACAGCTGGCCGGATATTATGTGGATAAGCGGTGCGAAAAAAGGGTGGGCGGTGGAAAACGTCTGCCGGAGAGACAGGCCGGTCTGAAAGATATACCCGGGCTTTCCTTTCGCCTCCCCGACGGTTCATTGGCAGATACCGGTGTCCGCCAGGCCATGGATATGAGCCGGATACCGTTTCCTTATAAAAATATGGATATAAAGGATTTGGAGCACCGCATCATATATTACGAGAGCAGCCGGGGCTGCCCCTTCTCCTGCAGTTACTGCCTGTCCTCCATTGATAAGAGCGTACGGTTCAGAAGCCTGGAACTGGTCCTTGATGAGCTGGCCTATTTCCTTGCGGCCGGAGTGTCTCAGGTAAAGTTTGTGGACAGGACCTTTAACTGCAATAAAAAACATGCCATGGCCATTTGGAAGTTTATACAAAGTCAGGACAACGGAGTCACTAATTTTCATTTTGAGATTGCCGCTGATTTGCTGGACCAGGAGGAAATGGAGCTTTTGGGCCAGATGCGTCCCGGACTGGTCCAGCTGGAGATTGGCGTCCAGTCCACCAATCCGGACACGCTTAAGGCCATACGCCGCAAGACTGACATAGACGAGATACGCCGTATTACCGGCGCAATCAATAAAGGGCATAACGTCCATCAGCATCTGGACCTGATTGCGGGGCTGCCGAGTGAGAATCTGGAATGCTTCCGCCATTCATTCAATCAGGTGTATTCCATGGAGCCGGAGCAGCTTCAGCTGGGCTTCCTGAAAGTACTGAAGGGTTCTTATATGGAAGAAATGGCGCCGTCCTATGGTCTCTGCTATTCCTCCAGGCCGCCCTATGAGGTCCTGTCCACCCGCTGGCTGTCCTACAGAGACATTCTGGAGCTAAAGGGAGTGGAGGATATGACAGAGGTGTATTATAACAGCAGACAGTTCGTCCATACCCTGGCTGAGCTTGCGGGAGCATACGGTTCGCCTTATGAAATGTTTCTGGATATGGCTGCATTTTACCGGGAGAACCATCTCACCGGCATCAGCCACAGCCGGATAGCCAGATATGAGATATTGTACAGCATCATAGCCGGACATGGGGCTACGGGGATGGATGCCTCTGCCATGGAACGGTTCAGGGACCTTCTCATGTATGACTTATATCTCAGGGAAAATGTAAAAAGCCGTCCCTCCTTTGCCCGGGACCAAAGCCCCTATAAACAGGCTGTCCGGCAGTTTTTTCAAAGGGAGGAGGAATCCCCCCTGTATCTTACGGATTATGAAGGGTATGATTCCAGGCAGATGAGTAAGATGGCCCATATTGAGGCCATGGGAGACGGAACCCTGGTGCTGTTTGACTACAGGCACAGGGACCCGCTGACGTACAATGCAAGGGCGGTCAGGATCAGGTGATGATCCTTGCAATGTTGTAAATACAACAAAAATGTTGTGATGAAAGGATTGGATATATGCCGCAGAAAACCATTTTGAAGCGACCTGAGACTGGAAGAAAAGCCGTCAGGGAAACAAAAGCAGAACTCACCGCCCGTATTGACCGTATCCTGTCTGCACTGGACAGGGAATACGGTACGCAGTACCGCTGTTATCTGAATCACAAGACTCCCTGGCAGCTGCTGATTGCGGTCATTATGAGCGCCCAGTGCACGGATGCCAGAGTGAATATTGTGACAGCTGATTTGTTTCAAAAGTATGATACACTGGAAAAGTTTGCTATGGCGGATTTAAAGGAGCTGGAGCAGGATATTCATTCCATTGGGTTTTATCACATGAAAGCTAAGAATATCATTGCCTGCTGCCGGGACCTGGTGGAACGGTTCGGCAGAGAGGTGCCAAAGTCCATAGACGAGCTTACCTCCCTTGCCGGCGTGGGACGTAAGACAGCCAATGTCATACGCGGGAACATATACAACGAGCCCAGTATTGTGGTGGATACTCATGTAAAGCGCATTTCCAGGAAGCTGGGCCTTACAAAAGAGGAGGATCCGGAGAAGATAGAGTATGCTCTGATGAAGGTGCTGCCAAAGGACCACTGGATTCTGTGGAACATACATATCATCACCCTGGGGCGTACCATTTGCGTTGCGAGGCGCCCTAAATGCTGTGAATGCTTTCTGCGGGAGGAATGTCCGGGCAGGGAGGCGTAAGATTTTATAAAGTTTTTCTCCCTGCCAGCCGTCCGCCCTACCTCCGGCTCTGGTACTCAGAGGGAGATTTTCCATAATATCGTTTGAATGCGGCGCTGAAATAGGCCGCATTTTCATATCCTACCCTGGATGAAATCTCATACATTTTCATGTTGGTATTCTCAAGCAGTCCCCTGGCTTTTTCCATCCGTATCTTAATCAGATAATCCGTAAAGGTAATTCCTGTCTCGCTTTTAAATACAGTGCTGAAATAGGAGGTGCTTAAGCATACCGCTCCGGCCACCTCTTCAATGGAAAAGGCGGAGGACATGTAGTGGTTCTGGATGTACAGGATGGCCTGGTCTATGAGCTTTCCGTAACGGCTTTTGTTGATGCGGATGCTGTCGCAGATTTTATACAGGTTCTGCTCCAGGTTTTCGATGCTGGACTCCAGGGTGCCTCCGGCCGCCACCTTTTTAAATTCTTCGATGGGATTCTGAAATATATCCTGAAGGTTAATTCCGGATTCGCCTAATTCTTTCATCAGATGGGTATAAAAGCTTCCCAGAGAAAATGTCATATACAGATAGCTCTCGCTTCCCTTCTGATAGAGCCATGTTTTTAACTGCTCCAGCTCTCCTGTAATCCCCTCCTTATTTTGTTCTTTGATAAAAGTAATAAGCCTGGTGTCCGGTATGGGATATCCCTGGCTGTTTTCCGGTTCATTGTAGATATAAGACTCCACTTCCTCGTAAAATATATCTGCATTGGAACCCTTGATGAAATGAAGCTTGCATGCTTCACGGCAGGTTTTGACACTTTTGTGGAGTTTTCGGATACCCTGTACAATGCTGCCCGAAGCAATGCTGACATCACAGTAGCTTCCCTCGTGGGGAAACTGCCTGCGTATGGCGTCCACCAAAATTTTCCGCTGGACGGACAGCTCCATCCTGGACCGGGAGGCGAGGCAGACGCTGTAGCTGTACTGATGGGATTCCAGCAGATAAGAGCTGTCCCTGAACAAAATCTGGTTCAGGGCTGAAAACCTGCGCTCTGACACGTACCGGATGTCGTCGGAAAGCTTGCGTAGGCTGTGCTCGTCCAGCTCCACCTGCAGGAAACAGCACCATGAATCAGGAGCCAGGTCCAGCTCGTTCCAGACAACGCCTTCCGGGTCGGCTGTCTCCTGGACCGCCAAGTTGCGCAGCTGCTGTGTGGCCATCAGGCGCTTGTCCTGGTGGAACTGCCGGCAATGGGAAACCGCATTGGACAGAATGCGGTTCATGGTATCCAGGTCAATGGGTTTCAGTATGTAATCCAGGGCCCGCAGATGCATGGCCGTCCTGGCATATTCGAAGTCATCATAAGCGCTGATGATGAGAAGCACAATGTTTGGATTTAAGTCCCTTGCCAGCCTGGACAGCTCCAGTCCGTCAATATAAGGCATACGGATATCCGTGATAAGGATGTCAGGCGGGTTATCCTTCATCTGGTTCCAGGCATCCTGTCCATCGGCAGCAGTACCGGAGAGACAGATACCCAGTCCCTCCCAGTCAATCTGCCGGGACAAACCTTCCAGTATGATTTCATTGTCATCACAAAGCATTGCCTGGAGCAAATATATCATCTCCTTTCAGTTTGGGAATCTTTACAATTACCTCGGTGCCAAAATCCGGCTCTGATGTGATGGTCAGTCCGTAGCTGCTGCCAAAGAGGATGTGGATGCGTTCATTGACATTGTAGAGCCCGTACCCCGAATCCCTGCGGTCCGGGTGGACGGCTGTACCCAGCTGTTGCTGCAGATTTTCAAGAGTCTCCTGGTCCATTCCCCTGCTGATGTCCTGAACCGACAGCACAAGGCTATCCTCCTCCTCGTAAATGCGCACCCGTATAAAGACCTTCTGTCCGGGCATGGGTATTGCGTGGGCAATGGCATTTTCAGCCAGGGGCTGTAACAGCAGCTTAAGGGTCCGGTAGGAATAAAGCACAGGGTCGCATTCAATGGCATATTCAAATTTCCTGCTGTAAATCATGTTGGTGATAAACAGGTAGCTGCTTATGTGCCGAAGCTCCTCCTCGATGGTGATGACTTCATTTCCCTTGCTGAGAGAAATCTTAAACAGCGTGGACAGCTCATTGAGCATTTTCTCCGCGTCCCTGTTCTTGTCCATCCTCAAAAGCCACATGACAGAGTCTAGGGAATTATAGAGAAAGTGGGGCTGTATTTGAGCCTGGAGGGCCTTCAGCTCCGAGTTTTTAAGTTTTTTCTGTTCCTCATAAATCTGGCTGATTAGTTTTTGGATTCGCTCCAGCATCTGGTTGAAATTCTTGCCCAGCCGTCCGAACTCATCAGAGGAGTGGTAGTTGTACCGGACGGAGAAATCCCCATTTTCCACCTCCTCCATCATACGGTAAAGAATCTGTACTGGTTTGTATACGGACTGGGATATGAGCATGGCCACATACAGGGATGAGAAAGCAATAATCAGCAGAACCAGCATGACAATATGGGTGATGTCCTTGCTGCTCTGGGTCAGAAAGCCCCGGTCTATGATGCCCGCAATTCTCCAGTTGGAATTCATCAGGGTACGGCTCACCACCAGGTATCCGCTGTCAGGCACTACCATGGATTTTCCCACGGCAGTGCCTGTGGATTCTAGAATATGGGATACAAGGCCGGGTGAAATGTCGATGGGATAATGGAGATCGTTGCCTGCATTGGAGCGGAACAGGATGTTTCCCTCCTGGTCAATGATACAGATAACCCCGTTGCTGAGACTGTGTTTGATTTTCTGGGTGATGGCATCCTCCTTGATGTCGGCCGCCACAATGCCGTTGACCATTCCTGAAGCCTTGTCCATCACCGGCTGTCCCACTGTGATGAAGTTATCGCTGATGGAGCTGCGGACAATGAAGCTGCCTTCATGGGAAGGAAACCAAGTGGCTTCCCTGCTTCCCGCAATGGTTCTATACCAGGTGGTTTCTCTTTGGTCTTCTGATTTGAACGAGTAGTAGTTGGATTTGTAACGTCCTCCGTTCTGGCCGAACACATACACCCCGAAGATATCCTTGCGGTAGGTGGAGATAGAGGCCAGCTCCATGCTTCCGGTCAGGTCATTGGAATACTGGTCCCGGATGGAGTCAAAATCCATACGCAGGTATTTCTGCATCTTGATGTCGCCTGTCAGCATGTCGCAGAGGCTCCAGGCATCATTGAGAAGGCTGTCAATGTCGTCGCAGACCAGATCAATGGTTTCGATGGAGGATTTCTCGGTCATGTTAATGATGAAATTAGTATAGAGATGGTAGGCGGCAATTCCCACCAGGAGCACGGGGATACAGGATAGCGTCACAAAGGAAATTTACTCTGGGGAATTTCAAGAATCTTCTGCGTTCTTCCTTTCCGCTGCTGATGGCTGCCCTGGGGCAGACGCTGATTATTCTCACGGGAGGTATTGACTTGTCCCTGGGAGGAATCGTGGCCCTGTGCAACGTGGTCTGCGTCCTGTCCATGAACCCGGACTCTGCCTGGGGGTTTGTTCCTGCCCTGGGGGCAGCGGCAGCGGTGGGGCTGGCCTGCGGGGCTGCAAACGGTGTTCTCGTCACAAAAGGGCGTCTGGCCCCAATCATTGTCACCATAGCAACCACAGCCGTATTTGACGGCATGGCTTTACTGCTCATGCCCAATCCGGGGGGAAGTGTACATAAGGCTTTTGCCAAATTCCTGACCCGGGGATATTCCGGCGCGGCTCCCTTTCTTCTGTTTATCCTCATCCTCTGTCTGGTGAGACGTCTTGCCAACAGCACGCCCTACGGCAAGGCATTGAGGGCCATTGGGGGCAGTGAAAATGCGGCCTACTCCACAGGCATCCGGGTGGGAAAGATAAAATTCCGGGCCTATTGTCTGGCCGGACTCCTGTGCGCGGTGGCCGGAATATTCTTAAGCGCCCAGATGAATTCCGCCGATGCGACTATAGGCAAAAATTACGCCATGAACGCCATCACCGCCACGGTGGTGGGCGGAACCGCCATGACAGGCGCGGTGGAGGACCCGCTGGGGACCATAGCAGGCGTGTTCATCATTTCCATCATAAACAATATGCTGAACCTGTTTGGCGTTTCTTCATTTTACCAGTTCATATGCCAGGGCCTGATACTGATTGCAGCCCTGTCGCTCAGCGCGCTGCATAAGAGGCGTTAGGGACTGTGGGGACTTATTATTTAAGGATAGAAAGGTAAGGTGAAAGAAAATGGGAGAAGAAAAGAGCAGACAGGCTTCCAATCTACAGTTCATTCAGAAAAACGCAGGCAGTTCACAGGTTATGGTTTATGTTATACTGGTGGTATTACTGCTGGCGGCCCAGATTATGTCTCCGGGATATCTAAAGCCCACCCATGTGGCCGGAATCCTGAGGCTGGCCTCCTTTATGGGAATCGCCGCAATCGGACAGAACCTGACCATACTGACAGGAGGAATCGATTTATCCATTGCCAATACCATCACGTTTGCCAATGTGATTGCGGCCCAGATCATGATGGGCCGGGATGAAAACCTGGCCGCCGCGCTTTTGGCGGTTATTGTCATGGGAGCAATGGTGGGATTTATCAACGGAGTGGGAATCCACTGGCTTAAGATACCGCCCTTTATCATGACCCTTGGCGTGGGTACGGTCATCCAGGGCGTGTTTCTTATTTACACAAAAGGCGCCCCCAAGGGCAATGCGTCCCCACTTCTAAAGGCCGTCTGCGGCCAGAGCTTCATAGGCATCCTCTCCGGTATTGTGGTCATATGGGCTGTCATGGCAGCCGTGACCATTGTGCTTTTGCGGAATACTCCCTATGGAAGGAAGATATATTCCGTGGGCACCAACGAGCAGGCGGCCAGGTTTTCGGGAATACACACGGGAAGGGTGACATTTTCCGTGTATCTGATATCCGCGGTTATAGCAGCTGTCTCCGGTTTCTTCCTGGTGGGATACACGGGTACCAGCTTCCTGGATGTGGGTACCAGCTACAATACAAAGACCATAGCGGCCGTCATCATCGGGGGAACCGCCATTACCGGCGGAAAGGGCGGATATATCGGAACCATAGCGGGCGCCATTATCATGACTATACTGGATGATTTTCTGACCATTGTCAATATTCCGGAGGCAGGGCGTCAGATTATGCAGGGCGTTATCATCGTACTGCTGGTACTCATATACAGCAGGGAAAAGCATAGGAAGTAGTGCTCCATCCAGTCAGAAACAGTTTACGGGACAGTTCACGAAACAGTACAGGAAACAGGGGGAACCATACATGTTGAAAGATATAACTGAGTTTAGCGCGCAGACAGAGTCAGGAAAGCTATCGTCACGTCAGGCGGAGCACGTACTGGATTACATGCTGGAGGGACTTCCGAGGGCCGGACGTATCCTCTTAGTGCCGCCGGATATCACACGCTGTTATTCCTATGGGGGTGTTATCACCTCCTATCTGTATCACCGTCTGAGCATGGAGGCCGAAGTGCGCGTTATGCCTGCGGTGGGGACCCACAGGGCCATGAGCCGCGGGGAACAGATCCGGTTCTTTGGGGAGGACATCCCGGAGGAGGTTTTTTTGTACCATGATTGGAGGAGGGACACGGTTCCTGTCGGCACGGTACCGGGCGCCTATTGTGACAAAGTGTCCGGAGGCAGGTATACCTGGGATATCGGGGTGGAGGTGAACCACTGTGTGGTGGACGGAAGCTTTGACCTGATTCTGTCCATCGGCCAGGTGGTTCCCCATGAGGTCATCGGCATGTCCAATTACACCAAAAACATACTGGTGGGGCTGGGAGGACGGCCCATGATTAACGGTACCCATATGCTGGGTGCTCTCTGCAATCTGGAGACAATTATGGGAAACACGGACACGCCGGTGCGGGCGGTGTTTGATTACGGGGAGGAACATTTCCTTCAGAATGTGCCTCTGGCCTATATACTGACGGTCGCGTCGGAACAGGAGGGGAGGACCGCCCTTCACGGCATCTTTACCGGCGCGTCCAGGCAGGTCTATGAACACGCGGCTGCTTTGGCAAAAAGACGCTGCATCACACAGGTGGAACGCCGGGCAAAAAAGGTGGTGGCTTATCTGGAGCCGGAGGAGTTCTCCACCGCCTGGGTGGGAAACAAGGCCATTTACCGCACACGGATGATGATCGAGGACGGCGGGGAATTACTGGTCATTGCGCCGGGAATAAAGGGGTTTGGCGAGAATCCGGAGGTGGACGGGCTCATACGCCGTTACGGCTACAGGGGGACGCCCTATACCATGGAGCTGATGGAAAAAGGGGTGTTTCCCGGCTCTGCCATGGTACCGGCCCACATGATACACAGCTCCTCTGAGGGCAGGTTTACCATTACCTATGCAGTGAATCCGGAACATGTGTCCCAGGAGGACATACGCCGGGTTGGATATGAATTCATGGATGTGAAGGACGCCCTTGCCAGATATCCGGTTTTGGGGATGGAGGACGGATGGCAGGTGATGGAGGATGGGGAGGAGGTTTATGTGGTGAAGGCGCCGGCCCTTGGGTTGTGGAGGGGGTGATAGACAAAGGATACGTCCGCGGAGCGGGGCAGGGCGGGCAGCCGGGACGGGGACTGGTTCCG
>OLPX01001155.1_pt1 | contig 19929 bp, 20 predicted proteins | sample 1672491 | NCBI WGS metagenome assembly OLPX01 (sample SAMEA3136692, study PRJEB25190) | human gut metagenome | biome: human gut; feature: human-associated habitat; material: faeces | place: Austria | collected 2013 | reverse complement strand
AGTGCCTGATTTTGTCCTTCAACCACGAAGGCTTTGTTCAGGAACGAGTCGCACTAATGTTCCATATCGTGTCCAAGTGCCGGTTTGGTCTGTTCCTTCAGCGTTTCGTTACAGCCTGCGTCTGTACATTTATAAGAAGTGACTCCATTCTCTGTACAGGTTGCATCTTTCACGGTCTGCTGGAAATTGTGTGGTTTCTTCGCCACGGTAACCTGGAAGCTGCTATTTAAATTACCTACCGATATTTTTACTGTATGTGTGCCGGTTTTGTCCGAAGAAAATGTCGTATCCACATCATATAAGCCGACTGCCATAATAGAAGTACTGCCTCGTTTTTAAGTTACTGTTAAACCGTTCAGTCTCAGCTTTTCACCGTAATAATAATCCTTTTTCACACTGTCCGTGTTCAGGATCAGCTCCAGTGGTTTCAGACGAAGTGGATTGCCTGTACTGCTGTCGTTCGTCAGATAACCTGCGCCTCCGTAACCAATTTTATCACAATTAAAATTCTCTTCTTTACGAACCTGTGGTGCATTTCCCTGCTCTACCTTTGCAGATGTATTTCCCGTATAATTGGATTCATCCGCATCTGTTCCAGAATAAACAATGCAATTATCCGCTGTCAGACCCGAACTCATTCCTACGAATGTGCCAAACAATCTGTTGTATGCATAATCTGAAGTCTTCTCTGTTTTCCGGAAGCTCCAGCAATTATTCATTTTAGACTTACTGTATGCACTTCCGATCAGTCCTCCTGTATAGCTTCCCGGCGATTCCGTATCCGTACACCAGTTTACAATCTCGCCTCCCTCTCGTCCACTATAGGTAAGTGTTCCGCTGTTATCCATATATCCAACAAGTCCACCAACGTTACCTTTGACACTTCCATTTGGAGATTCTATATTCATAGCTACATTTCTTGTAATACATCCGGTTATACTGCCACCATTCACCATGCCGGCAATACCACCGGCATATACTTTTCCGCTATTTCCCGGTGTAAATATAATCTTACTGTCTACAACTTCACACCTTTCAATTCTTCCACTTTTGTTTACTTTACCTGCGATAACTCCTATTCTGTAAATACCGCCACTTACACCTTGGGGATTCAGATTTTCATTTTCGATAATCAGATCCTGCACTGCACCGGAAAGATTGGTAAACATTCCATAAAAGGATATACCTGTTATATCAATATTCGAAAATTTATGTCCGTTTCCAAAAAACTGTCCAGTAAACTCACGAGATACCGGATTAAATAATGTCGTTGAAAAATCCAGGTCTGCTTCCAGTGATATTATTGCATTCGAGAATTCTTCGCCCCTTGAAAATTTATCATAGTCATCAAGCGTTTTAATCACATACGGATACTCCACGGTTCCATATCCACCGGATAATTTCCCCGCTTTAATGGTAAATGTATACGTGTGCAGTTTGATCTTCTGATCTGAAACAGTACAGTACATATCCACTTTAATCTCTTTGCCTTCTGCCAGATTCTCATTAAATGTAAGTTTATTACCGTCCACCTGAACCTGATTGTCAGATGTTTCATAACTGTATTTACATACATTTCCAAATATCTTGCTGTACTTGCTTCCAAAATACGCATCCAGAATCTGTTCTGACTCCGGCAGAGAAGCGGAAGATCCCGGTTCCACATCCATCTGGCTGTCCTTCAACGTACGGTTCGTTGTACCACCATCTCCCTGATATAACACTTTCTGATTTTCCACCGAACAGAAATGTTTATTCAGATCATAGAACATCCGGGCTGTCGTTGTTACATTCGTTTCCAGTACCGTCTTTAAATTATTCTTGATCTCGGACTTTGACAACAGGATATCATGCCCTACCTGATAGCTGCCCAGATTATTTTGTCTGATATAAGTATTCTGATATAAGATCAGTGCCATATAATAGTAATTTGCCAGACAATAGCTGTAATACGTCTGCGCTACAAACTGTTTGATCGCATCCGCAATCTGGCTGTCGCTGTAGCCTGCCAGCTTATAATATGCACATAAGATATCAATGACTGATCCCGGATTCGTCTTCTCATATTTTCCCTGGATATATTTTCCCATGTTGTTCATCAACGAATAATAATCACCGGTATATTCGATACCTTTCAGTTCATACACTCTGTCATACGCATTTTTTATAATTTCATCTTTCTTTTCTCCCTGTGATGAGTCTTCCGTATAAGCTGATTTCAGCGTAGTTTCACAGCGCGCGGTTGCTTCCAGAAACTTATTATAAAAATTAAAATAGTTATTCAGATAGTCCTCATAACTTCGTTTCTGATCTGTCTGTTCAATCTTTTTACCAAGAGCTTCGATCTGACCTTTGATTTCCTCCGTATTCTTCTGCTTATCGCTTTCCAGCTTATTCAGGGAAATGCTCTGCTTATCAAGAGAACTCTGGATATTGGCAAGTTCGAATTGTACCTCGCTTAAATCCACTTGATTTACAATAACCGTACTTCCCGGCGATTCATTACCGCCAATTCCTAACATCTCTTTTCCGATACTTTTAAACGTACCAAAAAATGCATCCCCTGCATCCCAGTTTTTTTCTTTTGCTGTCTCATATGCATTCATTCCACCGCGGACAACGCAGCCCATTCTCTCAGCGATTCCTAAGATATCAAATGCTTCCACCTGCTACATCTGCGTCACCGACGCTACGCCCGCCAGCATGCAAACGATCAGCAGCGTGCTTATAATCCTCTTCCACGCTCGTTTTCTCATGTGATTCCTCCTTTATATATACCCGCATTAAAGTTTCTGTACATAAAAAGACGAAAAGCACAAAATCCTTTCACTTATATAATCAATAATTTTCACACTACTGAAATTTTCCAACTTGTAGCACTATGATACCGAGATTTACAACATAGCAATGTTGGATATATATAATTTACAAGTTTCATCTTATAAGTTAAAATATAAACATGATTTTTAAGAAACGAGGAAAGCAAAATGGCAACTACAGAAGAACATTGCACAGGCTGTGAGAACGCCTGTCCGATCAATGCATTAAGCTGTGCAAGGGGACGCGCTCTTCACGGAATTGCTGAGACAGCAACGAAAGAAACTCTTGTCCGGAAGCTGATCCGCTGCGGTGCACGCGCCGGACAGATTGCAGATGATCTCGACAGTTGGGGACTGGAAGAAGATATGGTAATCAATGGTTTGAACAGTGAACAACAGACACAATTATCCGATGCTCTGGATAAATTAGACGAATTATGGAAGAAGAATTTCGGGTAAATCAGAGAATAAAGAACTTTTCGTTTCCATAGCAAGAGAAAAAATGAAGAAATAAGAGAAAAGGCAAGGCACGATTCTTAAGAGTCATGCCTCGCCTTTTTATTTTTTATTTTTTTACCGGAAAGTACATACTTTCCTTAATTTCATTCAATCTCTATGCTCAAACTCTAAGCTGTCGCTTTCTTATCGTCCGTTTTTTCAAGCAATTTCTTCACTCCCTGAATAGCTACAAGCACACCAAGAATCAGCAGTAATACCGCAAAGATAAGCTGTAAAGTATTTCCAACATCCAGTCCGGTTGTCATGAATGCTTTGCTTAATTTAACGATTGTCATGCTAAGTGCTGTAAATGTAACTGCCATCATGAATACCATTGGTCCCCAGAGCATGAATCCCTGACGTTTTGTTTTCTTTAAGAATACAGCGCAGGCTACCAGTGCAAGTACAGATAATAACTGGTTTGCTGAACCAAACAGTGGCCAGATCTCTGCATATCCGACTTTTGTAAGCAGATAAGCAAGTACTAAAGTAATGATGGTTGCAAAATATTTATTTGTTACTACTTTTAAGAACGGACTCATGTTGTCCTGATCTACATCGTCATCAAGGAAGAATTCCTGGAAAGAAAGACGTCCTACTCTGGCTACAGAGTCAAGTGATGTCAGTGCAAATGCAGATACTGCAAGGTTGATAAGTGTAAATACAAGGCTATGTGGTAAACCAACCACTGACAGGAAGTTTGCGATTGCTCCCGCAAAAATCTGTGGCTGTGTTGTCAATCCCTGTGCTGCTGCTTCACCTTTTGCAAAAGAAGCAACTGCGATCAGTGCTATAACTGCAAGCATACTCTCCATTAACATTGCTCCGAAAGATACAGGAAGCATGTTTTTCTCATTCTTGATCTGTTTAGAAGCAGTACCGGAAGATACCAGTGAATGGAATCCGGAAACTGCACCACATGCGATTGTTACGAATAAGATTGGGAACATATACTGTCCGTCAACATTAAAGCTTGTAAATGCTTTCAGGTTGCAGGATGGATTTGATACAAATACACCAATAACTGCTCCAACGATCATGAAGATCAACAGATAACTGTTCAGATAATCTCGCGGCTGAAGCAATGCCCATACCGGCGCCACACTGGCAACCAGGATATATGCAAAAATGATGACATGCCATACTCCAAGGCTTAAGTATACCGGGAAACGAAGTCCAAGTGCTACTGCTAATACTAATAATACAATTGCTACTGCTGTGTTTACCCATTTGTTGAATTTTGTATATTTCAGGAACATTCCAAGTCCGACAGCTTCAATGATAAATAACATAGAAGTTGTTGCTACAGCTCCGTTTGCAACTACTTTTGTAATCTTTCCGGCTTCATCTGCATTGAATCCGTTAAATGTTCCGGCTACAACATCTGCAAATGCTGCTACAACCAGAATACAGAACAGCCAGCAGAATAGCAGGAATAATTTCTTTCCTAATTTTCCAATATACTCTTCAATAATGTAACCGATTGTACGTCCTTTGTTCTTAACAGATGCATACATAGATGCAAAATCCTGAACAGCGCCGAAGAATACACCACCGACCAGGATCCAAAGCAGAACCGGAAGCCATCCGAAAATAGCTGCCTGGATTGGTCCGTTGATCGGACCTGCACCTGCGATTGATGCGAACTGATGTCCAAATACTACGTTTGTGTCAGCAGGTACATAATCAACTCCGTCTTCCATCTCATATGCCGGAGTTTTGGCATTCGGATCAATGCCCCATTTGTTTTGAAGATAACGGCCATACAGAAGATATGCTCCTCCGAGTACAACAATGGCAATTACCATCATCAATATTCCACTCATAAAGTAATTCCTCTTTTCTTTTTATTATTTATTAGTAATCTATATAAAAAAACGCCTTTGCTGTCCTTTCGGACAACAAAGACGGAATTTTCCGTGGTACCACTTTGTATTATTGTAATTATTGCTAATTACAATCACTTGTTACTGTCTACCCAAAATATTTTATGCAGATTCTTTATTATAATCTGTCTGTTCAACTTCTGAATAAAATTTTCTTTAAACAGTTTCTTCTGTAACGTGAAGATTACGTCCCTGCCTACTTTTTATGCTCTTCCTGATTCCGTCTGTTCAGCGGGATGCTCCTGGGTGATATCACAAAATTCCTTCTGCCGTTTCACACCATCCAACGGCTCTCTGAAATCCGGATTACTTCGTGACGTATCCCTCTCATCGCATTTCTTATGTATATGTTTTTATTGATTTATTTTTTATACATAATGTTTTACTCTTTTTTGTTTTGAATTTCAAGATTATATTTCAACAACTTTATTGATTTTTCCAAGTGTTTTTTATGCATATTTATAAAATTCCCGTTAACAATATACTTTTCTGTTCCATTTACAACATGCGTTTGCATTATTGCAATCAACAATATCTAATAATATAGCCTTTATATTGGGATTTGCCTTACATAATATAAAAGGGTATAATAAAGCGTAAACTATAATATACATATTCTACTGCTCCGACCTGGAGTTTACAGAATATGAAAAAGTATAATAACAGGTGATATTATGCAAATAACTTACATTAACCACAGTGGATTTTTGGTTGAAACTGCGAACTGCTACTACATTTTTGACTACTATAAAGGGGAGCTTCCAAAACTTGATAAGAGTAAAGAGGTTATCGTCTTTTGCAGTCATTTTCATCCGGATCATTTCAATCCAAAGATTTTTAAGATTCTGAATGATATGGAAATGACTTATCAGGCAGTTTTAGCGAAAGATATCAGCAAAAAGAAGTACCCGGCAGGAGTGAAGATCACAACTGCTCATCATGATCAGGAATATATTCTTGACAACGGTACGCGCATCCATACACTGCTTTCTAACGACAGTGGTGTCGCATTTATCGTCAAAACAGACGATGGCACGATCTACCATGCCGGTGACCTGAATGACTGGTATTGGGAGGGTGAGCCTGATGAAGACAACCGCCAGATGACCTCTATGTATCGTGCTGAGATTAACAAGATCAAGGGCGATTATTTTGATGTTGCTTTCGTCCCTCTTGATCCAAGGCAGGAAAGCCACTATGCAGACGGAATGATTTATTTTCTGGATAATATAGACTGCAAAAATGTTTTTCCAATGCATTATTGGAATAAGCCGGATATAATCACCAGATTCATTACCGAATATCCACAATACCCATCACGAATCAGAAATACAGAATTAGCAAAAGGAGAAGAACTATGAGATTTAAGATGATTCACGAAAACTACAATGTGTCCGACCTGGACAGATCCATCAAATTTTACAATGATGCACTTGACTTACATGAAGTAAGAAGAAAAACTACAGACGATTTTATCATTGCATATTTAAGCAATGATTCCAGTGATTTTGAACTGGAACTGACCTGGCTTAAGGAACACCCGCAGGCATATGATCTTGGCGAATGTGAATTTCATCTGGCATTTAAAGCAGATGATTATAAAGCAGCTCACAAGAAGCATGAAGAAATGGGCTGCATTTGCTTTGAAAACCCGGAAATGGGCATCTATTTCATTGAAGATCCGGACGGGTACTGGCTTGAAATCCTGCCTTAAACAAAACGAAGGGGGTGTCGACATAATTAACAAGTTATTTCACGGCACAACTCTAAAGGAAAAATGCACTGCCTTTTCAGACAGTGCATTTTAAACGTTGCAACTGGCTGTCATTTTACAGACCCTATAGCTTTGCGTCTCAGCCTTTCGACTGATTTGCCGACGAATCTTTTATTTGTATTATATTGTATATTTTTCATTAATTCTGTCTATTATAAATATTTCATCATTGTTGGCACAAGAATGTTCATATCAACAGGCTTTGCAACATGAGCATTCATTCCAACAGAAAGAACTTTTTGTGTATCTTCTGCGAAGGCATTGGCAGTCATCGCAATAATCGGAATCCCGGCTTTTTTCGTATCCTTCATCTTTCGGATTGCTAATGTGGCATCATATCCGTTCATAACCGGCATCTGAATATCCATAAGGATCATCTTGTAATAACCGGCATCCGCTTTTTCAATCATGTCAACGCATGCAACACCATCATTTGCGGTCTCAACAATACAGCCTTCTTCCTTCAATAGTTCTGTTGCAATCTCCGTGTTGATCTTATTATCTTCGACTAATAAGATTCGAACACCATTCAAGCAATTCTTATTGCTCAGATTACTATTTTTCTTCACTATAGAGTCTTCTTTTGATGCTTTCCTGCATGGAATAGTTACTGTAAATGTGGAACCTTTACCTTGCTTGCTTTTCACTTCTATAGTTCCATCCATGAGTTCAACAAGCTTTTTCGTAATGCACATTCCGATGCCGCTGCCCTCAATATGACTGGATGTAGTGTTACGTTCTCTTTCAAAAATTTCAAAAATACGCTTTTGAAATTCCTCAGACATACCAATTCCATTATCGGTAATAGTAACGATCATATTGCACCAATCTTCTCTTTCGCAAGATTTCTGTATAACATTACAGGATATCGTACCTCCTGTATTTGTATACTTTATTGCATTGCTTATAATATTAAGACAGACTTCTGACAGGTGCGGTGCATCCATATATACATACGGATACATGATTTGTTCTGCCAGAGAGATCGTCTGGTTTTTACTTTCTGCCTGTTGTTGGAACATAATGACACAATTTTCAAAGCATTCATGGACATTCGAAACAGTGTATTCCATTTCGACCTTGTTATTTTCAATTCTTGCAATGTCCAAAACATTACCTAGCATCGACAAAAGTTCTTTTCCGCATATTTGGATTTCTTCAAGATATCTGCCAAGTTTATCTGTTTCTTTCAAATGTCTGGATGCGAGATCTGCATAGCCAATGATCGCATTCATAGGAGTCCTGATGTCATGAGACATATTATACAGAAATGATGATTTTGCTTTATTTGCACATTCTGCTTTTAATTTAGCTTCCCGCAATTCTTCCTCTTGCTTTAATTCCCGCATTTTTTCATCTGTCACATCTCGATTCGCAATCAGCACGGATGTAACATTTCCATTTTTATCATAACTCTGCGGAACAACCATGGAAAGAAACCATGATCCATTCTTCTTTTTGAATTCAGAAGACATAGATTCTTTATTATGAAGACGTGCCGCCATGGTTTGTATATCAAAAAAATCTATATACTTCTGCACAAATGGCTCTGCTATAATATCTTCTATAATCTTGAACTGAGGCTTCCAATCTGCGATATTATCTTTTATATCCAAATCTGTTTTTCGGGATCTTTTGACAAGTTCGATCTTTTTCGTTTTTAAGTTCAGCCTTGAGATTTGATAATAGGCAGTGCCTAATGCATGAAAGGCCTGCCGGTTTTTTTTCACCTGCTCTCCCAATGTAAGAGGGAACTCTTCGCCGTCCATCTGCTCCAAATCCGGTGTTGACTGATGCAGATGCTGAACCAGCCATTTTCCATTCGTCCACTTATAGATAATCGTAAATCTTGTCTCCATTTTAAAACAAATCGAACCATCTTTAAACAGACCAATAAAATCTCCTGTTCCATGTGCAAGAACATGGTCATCATCAAGCCGTTCTTCTTCCTGATGTAAATTTTGTACTTCGATTCTGATTTTACCTCTTCGTTTTATACCAACTTTAAATGATTCTAAAAACTCATGTAGATTCGTAAACAACTCATGTTTCCCGGTTCCAATCAGACTAATATTTTCATCAAAATAATTCTCTATACCAAAATCATTTATTGATTCGGCATTAATATATATTTTCAAAAGTTGCTCTGTAAGTTTTTTGAAATCATTCATACGCTTCCCTCTCTCTTAAAAAAGACTGAAAAGGCTTTAAGTTTTCTGTTTTATTTTTAAAATTTATCCACGTTTCATTCTCTTCCAAAAAAGTCTGAATATACATGTCAAATTGCTTACTTTATTATATCACAGCGACATATTATTCCGCCATCATTTTTTCATGACATATGTTCATGACAATTTCCCCAAGAAGAAATAATAATATATTTAGTGGCTACACCCGGATCTGACTATGCATTAAATGCACTTGCTATATATTTTAACTTTTTAATAATATTATCTTTGCGAAGATAAAAGAAATGGATTTTTCCTTTCTCCCAGTTAACACTGGGTATTTATTTCCATCTCTGATATATTTTGAAAAGGCACTGTGGATCTGTATCTATTTAATTACAGCTTTAACTGGTACGAGGTGACTCAGACCACAGCTTTTCGTCTATTACTGTTAATTAGTTTGTTAACGCATCGACGTTTCTATTTACGTGATTACACAGCCGAATTCTCTGTGGAAGACAGCAGTGCTCAAAATATTTATCAGGAGGTATAAACCTATGTCAATGTACTTTATTGGAATTGATATTTCCAAGTACAAACATGATTGCTGCATCATTTCTGCAGCTGATCAAAAAGTAATTTCTAAAGTCACTATTAAAAACAATAAAGCCGGCTTTGATGAATTACTCACCATCATTAACTCTCTATCTAATCCTGAGGGCATAAGAATAGGGTTTGAATCAACTGCCCATTATGCTCTCAATCTTGAACTCTTCCTTGAAAGTTCTCTCCTAACCTTCATGGAAGTAAATCCTGTGCTTATCAGCGAATACAAGAAATCAAAGACACTAAGGCGAACAAAAACCGACTCTGTTGTGGCACTTTTTTAACTAATCAACTGTCAAAGATGAGATTATATAGAGAAACGGCTGTTTTGTCAAATTATATATCAAATTGAATCCACCTTATCAATCGGCCATAATTTTCTGAGTGCCGCATAAGAAATCAAAAAGTTTGCGAGCCATCCAGCCGGTACACCAAGCCAGACAAATGCAATACCAAAACGAGGGGCACAGATTAAGGCAACTGACAATCTTATTGCAAGATTTACCATATTTGCAATAAGAAATGGCCGCATGATTCCAAGCCCACGAAGGACTCCATCTGTTGCCATCTTGATCCCCATGAAAATGAAAAAGTAGCCTAGCCATCTCATATAATCCCCTGATACCTGATAAGCTAAAGCAGTTCCGTCTTTTCCTAAGAATAACGAAGAAATTTGCGTATGCAATGTCTCAATAACTATAAAAGCAAGAACTGCAAAACATAAATCTAACACCAGTGCAGCATGATATCCTTTTTTGATACGTTCGTTTTTCTTTGCACCAAGATTTTGGGAAACATACGGTGAAACTGCATTTCCAATAGATATAAATATCAGTGAAAATACATTCTCTACTCTCATCGTTGCCGAATAACCCGCTAGTGCCTGTGTACCAAATGGATTTACAACCGCCTGTACAATCATCATCCCAATTGACACTGTAGACTGCTGAAGAACCGAAGGTACAGCAATTCGAAGCATTGAACGTAACTCCTGCCCGTCAAACCAGCTAAAGTGACTTTTATATCGGCGCATCCGACTAAAGAAAATCAAAAGTGAAAATACTGCAGAAATTCCTTGTGCAATAAGAGTCGCAAGGGCTGCACCAAACACACCAAGACCAAGTCCAGCCACCATCCAAAGGTCCATAAATATATTTAAAACCGAAGAAAATATTAAAAGACCTAACGGAATCTTTGATTCGCCGATTGAAGTGAACATCGTTGAAAGGATATTGTACATAAACAGAAACGGAAATCCCACAAAATAAACCCGGAGGTACAATACCGCTTCATCCAATATATCAGCAGGTGTCTGTAATAAACTCATCATTGGATGGGAAAAGCAAAATCCAAACAGACCAAGAAGTATACTTAGAATCAGAAAACTAATTAATGATGTCGACACAATCGTTTTCATTTTGCTATAATCCCGGGCACCAAAATAACGGCTTACAAGAACCCCTGCACCTACACCTGCACCCAATGCTACACAAATGAATACATTCGTAAGTGCGGCGCAGGCACCAACTGCAGCAAGTGCAGATGAGCCAACAAACTGACCAACAATAATAGAATCAGCCATATTATATACTTGTTGAAAAAAACTGCCTAGAATCATAGGCATTGCAAAAACAGTCAGCGCTTTAAGAGGCGCATCTGTAATTAAATATTCATCTTTTGACATTGTCTTATTCTCCTTAGTATAAATCTGCACATTCAACAATACAGCTTTGCAAGCAGACTTTTGGCGGTTATTCCCTGTTACTATTACAAAATGTATATGCGTATTTTTATGTAATGCACGAATCTAAATATAAAGAACCTATTCATAACACGAACGGGAATAGAAAATCAAAAAGCGATCATTCTTCATGATGACTATACAGCGATAGCTCCTTATATTTTCGGAAATCGGAAAATAAAACTCGTTCCGATACCTTTGATACTTTCAACGTGAATGGTTCCATTGTGGAGATTTACAATCCAACGCACCATAGAAAGGCCGAGTCCGGTACCGCCATTTTCTCTGGAACGGCTTTTGTCTATGCGATAGAAACGCTCCCAGATTCTGTCCAGGTGTTCCTCACTTATTCCAATACCATCATCTTTCACTTCACCGACAATCTGGTCATTTTCGACCTTCAGGATAACATGGATATGTCCATTTATTTTTCCGTAATTGATGGCGTTGGTTATTAAATTTATCATCATACGCAAAATCAATGTCTGGTCACCGTTCATAAATAAGTCATCCTGCTTTTGCAGGGTGATCTCAATATTTTTTTCCTGTGCTTTTGTCTGCAGTTCTTCTATTACGAATTCGCTTAATAATCCAAAATCCAGTTTTTCCATCAGATGCTGCTCGCCCTGTTCGTTTCTGGCGATCATTAACATTTCGTTTGTCAGCTTTGACATTCGTTTTGCCTGCTTTAAGATGACTGCAATCTCTTCCTTATCTTCCGCAGATAAGTTTTCATTTTCCAATAAGTACTCACACTGGGAAATGATAACAGCAACGGGAGTCCGCAGTTCATGGGATACGTCTGATGTGAATTGACGCTCCTTCTCAAATGAAAGTTCCAATCGCTCGAACATTCCGTTAAATTTCTCCGACAATTCGTATAATTCATCTTTTGCTTTTGGCAGAGACAATCGTTTGGAAAGATCTTTTCCATTGCTGATGTTTTCAACTTCATCGCAGATAAGATCCACCTGTCTCAATGCCCGTTTGATCATAAAATATCCGATGACCCCGATCAGAATAATAAGTAATGGAAATACAATCAACAGCATTTTCTCGGATGTCTGCATGAAAAGTTCTATAGAATGTACAGAGGTAATTCCTCGTACCCATATTTCGTCATCATCACCGTAAGTGTAAATGCTGTCATATATCATCCATTTTCGATTTGATCCGGTTATCATTCGCGGTGTATTCGACTTGAGGATAATTCCTTCTGGAAATTGGGTTGGAATCGTTCCATAAAGTAATCGTCCGTTTTTGTCATAAATACAAAACATAATACCGTCATCGTAAAATTCGGTATCGCCGTCAAGATAAAAGGAATCATCCTGAAAATTAATATTTGAAGAGAAACCGGTCACTGCGGCACTGATTTCTTCTTCTGTCGCAGAAATTCCAACCCTATCCACAAAAAGAAGGACGAAAACTAAAATAGTCCCAAGAACTACGGCAATGATTCCGGTGTACCATAGCGTAATTTTTTTCTTGATCGTCAGCTGTTTCATTCGTTTTCCCTCATTACATATCCGACACCGCGAACAGTGTGGATGAGTTTTTGTTCATATTGTGCATCGATTTTTTTTCGCAAATAACGAATGTATACGTCGATCACATTGGAACCACCTTCAAAATCAAAGTCCCACGCATTCTGTTCAATCTGCTGTCTTGTCATTACGATATTTTTGTTGCGCATAAGACATTCCAGAACCATAAATTCTTTTGCAGAAAGATCAATTTCATTTCCGGCTCTTGTAACCTTTCTTGTGTCACGATCCAGAATAAGATCTGCTATTTTTAGTTGATTGGATGTAAATTGTGGCTTTCTACGCATCATGACACGGATTCTTGCAAGCAGTTCTTCAAATGCAAATGGTTTGATCAGGTAATCATCGGCACCAAGATCCAGTCCTTTGACACGGTCTTCAATGCTGTCTTTTGCTGTCAGTAACAGAACCGGTGTATCATCTTCTCGTTGCCTTAATTCTCTTAAGATTTCATATCCGTCCTTTCCCGGCAACATGATATCAAGAATAATACCATCGTAGGAAGTCATATCGATATAATCCATCGCTTCCAGACCATCCCCACAGGCATCTACACTGTAATGTTCCTTGACAAGCCTTTTTTTAACAATGTTTCTTAAATCATTTTCGTCTTCTACAATCAGTAATCTCATAATGTAATTATTATAATACCAATCGTTTTCTGGTGCTAGAGCCCTTTTTTTCATTTTCTGAAATTACTATTTGTTTTAATCTTTTTTTAATCTTCCCCCTATATGATACATATAACAGCAAAAACAAAACACCCAAGAGCCGAAAGGAGAATATGTTATGAAAAAATTATTAGTAGTTTTATTATCCCTCACATTAATATTTGCTTTTACAGGATGCACCTCATCCAATAATGAAGCTGCAGAAGATATGGAAATTAAGACACAGGAAGTTGTAACATCAAATACAGATGACGATGATGATAACATCAGTAACACAGAAAACGCAGTAGAGAATGTGAACGAAAAGGATTATGATTTCTCTTCTTATGAAAACGATATCCGTAATATAACAAAATGTGTAAACAAGGCAAAAAGATCTACAAATGCATCTGAGAATCACAAACAATTCTACGCTTTGAAAAAACAGGTAGACGCAGTTGATGACGAACTGGATAAACTTGATGATGAATTTGAGTATGCTTACCAGATGAAAGAGATTAACTTCGAGATATACAAAGCGAGAGAACGCGCGATTGAAAAACTGGAAGATGAACTGGAATTAGCAGAAGAAGCGTTGGAAAACAAATACGGCATTGATGATTAATTCCATCTGGACTACAAGAATGTGGCAGAACTTTCTTAATTTCTAAAATCGGGTAGAAGGTAGATAATTATTTTTTGAAAATTTTGTATTTTTCTGAAATTTAGTACAGAAAAGAGCATATGGATTTTCTCCACATGCTCTTTTTTAGTAAACTGTTAATAGACATCAGATATAATAAGATTCGATCATTATTCTGTCATAGATCAGCAACAGTTGGAAGAGATTGTTTTTTTTTCCGCCTTTTTCTGATTTACATCCCCGAATAAGGGGTGACAACAGAGTGGAACCCAAATGTTAGCTGGAAATTGATCATTTTTCATTTCCCAATTGCAATTTTATAGGACTCATTATACTCTTTTTCAATTACTCTGTCACCGGCTCTATCCAACTAATCGATTGGAAACGGATTTGAAATAAGGTGATCTGTAATTATAATTTTCATTATTTACACTCAGCCAGCCAGCCTTCTTTCCATACCGGAACTCAAGATAAATCTTTCCGTTAGAGAGTGTAAGCTTTTTCAAAACTACTTTCTTTCCTGCCGGAACTTTGCATGCGACTTTACTACCGTTATAGAGGTTTACTTTTTTTGCAGTTACAAAAGTGTTTTTCTTAAATAATTTACTGTAGTAATCGTTGCGGTCATTGCCGATCATACTTTTTACAGTAGATGTTGTTGCATCTGCTAATACAAGCTTATTGTTACTTACTCGATAATCCATCGTCCAATTGAGCCAACCTGTTTCAGCCGGCTGATCTGCATGTTTGAGCGTCAGGCTGTTTTCCTTTGCAGATACGATCTCGCATGCTGTATCATCTAATTTACTTACACATACAAACTTTTTGGATTTGTTATCATATCTGTAAATTTTGTTGACATTGATACAGTCATTATCACCGATTGCCATCAGCTGGACGAATTCATTTTTATTTGTCATTCTGGCATACTTCGCATTCACAGAGTTGATGCCCTGATTTGCATAACTCTTAGAATATGCCAGCTTATTATTTACTGTGATTTTCACTCGACTTACACAATCATCTTTTCCTATGATTGTTTTTACGAGTATCTTATCCATCTTACCATCGCCGGTAACATCCGCCGATATTTCCTTTTTGACCGGCACATTTCTTACAGATGCCGCCTTCGTCATCGTCGGAAATGCCAGACACATAGATGCCACAAGGGCACAGGACAAAGCTACTTTTACTGATTTGAAATAAGTATTTTTCATGATGATTTCTCCTTAAAACACTGTTCTAATATAAAGATATGCTCTTCATTTACGAAATTATTATAGCAAACAATTATTAAAAATATAGAATAATATTCTTAATATTTCTTTACATTTATCAATCCAGATGATAGCGTGGTTTTCCAACGCTCTTCTTTCCATATTCGATAGCTTCCGCCGGACAATAGCAGATGCATGCCATACAATGTGTACAGGCATCACAATCTGCGCTGTTCCCATATACTGCCATTTCTTTTTCTCGGCAAGCCTGCAATTATATTTTGCTGCATCTCCGATTTCACTGCCACAATCCATCACAAACCAGATTTGCTTCACACCTGTAAGCTTTCATTTTTTCATAAAACCTATTCTGTTTTTCGATTTCTGTGCTATAATGCTTTATTGTAAAAATTCCCATAGACAAAACGAGGTAAACCAAGTGAAAAAACAAACACTTGTGCCTCTTATCACTTTTTTACTGGGCATATGCCTTGTTAGTTTGATTGTATACAAAACAGACACCCACGAAAAAGAGCAGAGACACATAACAGCACAATTAAACGTAGCCACTTATGGCGAACAAATAAAGAATGAAATTACAAATGGAATTGAGATCACAGATACCTTGAAGCAAATCTTAATAAGTGAAGATGGCGAAATCCGTCAGTTTGAAACAATTGCAGGAAATCTTATGTCTGATTCTATTGAAAGTGTACAGCTCGCTCCTAATGGTGTTGTTACAGATATTTATCCGGTTAATGAAAATGAGGCAGGTAAGATTGATTTGATCCATGATAAAGACCGCGGAAAAATTTCCTGTTACGCAAGAGACAACCATACAATCATTACGCAGGGCCCCTTCAAATTAAAACAGGGAGGATATGGAATTGCAGTCCGCAATCCCGTATACCTGAAAGATAAAAACGAACATGAGTATTTCTGGGGATTTACTATTGTTATCCTGCGTGTTCCGGATATTTTTTCAGATTCAATCAGTGCACTTTCAAATTTTGGATACGAATATAAAATTTCAAAAACAGTCGCTCCATGGAGTGATACTTATAAAGTGGTTTATCAATCAGATGGGCAAACAAATCATCCTGTTTCTTATACATTTACAATAGGAGATGAAAACTGGAAATTTGAAGTAAGTCCTAAAAGTGGATGGAGAAATGCCACTCTACTGATAATCATCATCGGAATGTTTCTTACAATAAGCCTTCTCCTGTCAGTTCTTACCAGAATATGGTTAGTAGAAAATGAACATAAGAAAAAGTTTCAGATACTGGCGCGCACAGATTCTCTTACAAATATTTATAACCGCTATGGATTTGATGAATTTGCAGAAAAAATGATTCAAAAAAATCAAAAAGCACATTTTGTGGCTGCGCTCCTTGATATCGATGATTTCAAGTTTATTAATGATATCTATGGACATAATTACGGAGACAGGGCACTAAAGAATCTTGCAGACAGCATGAAGACTTTTTTCCCATCCGATGCATTACTTGGAAGAAATGGTGGTGACGAATTCTGCATTCTTTTACCAAATTGTACTTTTGCAGAAGCAGATATACAGCTGCAGAAATTCACCAAACTTCCTAAATCATTCTCATACCATGGTAAGGAACATGCATTTTATATTTCTCTAGGATATGCAGAATATCCAACATTTGCATCCAATCGTTCACAACTCATGCGCTGCGCAGATGCCGCTCTTTATGAAATAAAGCTTCGTGGAAAAAATGGATGTATGGTCTACAGAGAAGGATTTCGGTCAGGTGCCCGCAAACAACTTGGATTCACATTCAAGGATATCTCTGAACATCTTCCAGGTGCATTCATCATATACAGAGCTGACAAAGAAGATGATGAACTATTTTTTGCAAATGATGAATTTCTTCATATGTCCGGATATAAAGATATAGATGAACTGTTCAGACTTACTGAGAAAAGTTTTCGCAACTTGATTCGTGAAGATGAACAGCAACAGATAGAATCAAGTATCTGGGAACAGATTGACAACGGCAATGAAAATGACTATATTCACTTTCATCTTCGAAAAGCTGACGGAACTTATTTTTCTGTTCTTGATCAGGGAAGAATTGTAGAGAGCCCGCAATACGGGAAAGTATTTTATGTATTGTTCATGGATTGGGAAGATATGCATATTCGTTACAATGATAAATTCGCAAGATAAAATATTGCAAAAAACAGAGCGTATGATCTATTTTCATATAATGTTTATATCGGCAAGCTCTATCAAAAGGAAATCGACTTTGTTGCTCAGAGAAGCAACGAGAAGTTTTATATTCAGATCAGCGACAACATTTCCGGGCAGGAAACATTTGAGAGAGAATGCTTTCCTCGGCTTCAGATTCGAGATGCTTATCCGAAAATGATTATTGCTAGAACCAAACATCCCCAATATAGCTATGAAGGAATCGTAATTCACGATATAGCCGATTGGTTACTACAAGAATAAGCAAGGCGAAATATCTCCAGCATTCTCTTTTGAAATGATGGAGATATTTTTCTTCCTACTTTTACCAGAAATCATCTTATGTCCTGTATAAATAGCCATAATCATACAAAGCAAAGAACTTGCTGCAAAGTACTTATGACCTTCTTTTGATCCCTTATAACCTGTATAAAAAGTTCCAAGCATTGTAATCAGTGCACCGATAGACCAATATTTATGTGATTTCATTCAGATACCTCCTGCCGTTTTTCTTAATCATATATCTTTTAAAAGATATATACAAACTGGAATTTACATGTTTCTCATTGTATTGCTCGCCCTATTATAAATACAATTTATTTTCCTTCCTACCGGAACAAACCTTCTTCATTTTCAGTCCAGCGATAAAACTGACAAGCTTACTGTAATTTCTTGCTTTCTTCGGACAGACTGCTACACAGTGCATACAAGAAATGCACTTATCCTTATCGGTCATCTTCGGATTGTCCAACGGAATGGCACCTGCCGGGCATTCTTTTGCGCACAGATCGCAGGAAGTGCATTTTCCATTTGCAACAGGTTTGAGCGGAACACCACCATATTCTCGATATGGTCTGTTTCCCGGAAATGCAGGTGTCCTTTGTGTTTCGCTGTTTTGCATAATCTTTGCGGCAAATTCCAGCAATTCCTTTTCATCCTGCTGATCCGGGCGTCCGGTTCCAAATTGGTGCATCAGGGAATGCTCTGCGACAGCCTCCATTCCTGCGATACATACAAATCCTGATGCCTCCAGAACATCCTGTAGTTCCAATAGAGTATCATCAATCATACGGTTTCCAAATACTGCCACAAGAATTGCTTTCGTACCATCTGCCTTTACTTTGCGGAACATATCCGTTACAACTGATGGAATGCGTCCACCGTAAGACGGTACAGCAACCAAACATAGGTCCTTTTTTTCAAATTTCACCTTCATGAGTTTATCTGGTTCCTTAATTAGGTCGATTTCTTCAGCATCCAGCTTCGTCCCTTTCGCAACAATATTTGCTACTTTCTCTGTACCCCCTGTCGGGCTGAAAAATATGTTATAAAATCTCATAATGATCCTCCTACTGATTCCGATTTCACGACATCATTTCTAATACAGATTTTACCGTACTTTTTAATCTCAGTCCATCCTTTATGCCCAGGCGATAGAAAAACTCTTCTGTCTCTGCTCCGCTGGTAAATATTTCATAGCAATACTTCGTAAGCACTTCCTCTTGTTCCGGAGACAGTGTTTCCAAAAGCTTCTGGTATTGCTTCTCGATATTTTCATTAAATGACTGTGTATCTTGATTTGACTTCCATGCGATACTTTTCGCCATCCAACTGGATCCACCGGAATTCCTTTTTCTTTAAAAGGTTATAAATAGTAGGTCTGCTGACTCCTAAGCTTTCCTGTACGTATTTCAAATTTTGCAGAGTCTTTCTCACTCGGCAACAGTTCCTCTCGCTGAATGTTAGCGTCCACCATCGCCACAATGGCATCATCATTCGATAATTCTCTTACGATTGCCGGAATTGTCGTAAGTCCTGCAAGCTGTGCTGCATGCATTCTTCTATGGCCGGATACCATTTCATATTCTTCATTATAAAATTGCTTATACAGTCTCTTCCTTAAGAGTCCTGGTATTCTGGATAATATACAGAGCAACCGATACAACCATCATTATCGCACACAAGCCAATTAACAAATCTGATAGCATCGGTGTAATGTGGAACCATATAATATGCACCGCTGCAGTTCCATATAATAAAAAGGTTACTATCTTTCCATGCCAGTCTGCACCATGTACTTTTCCTGTCTTTTGTATCACAAGACATCCACTGACTACCATATACAGCTCCTTACCTGCCATTATTACGATTAAAAGAAG
>OLPX01001144.1_pt1 | contig 20086 bp, 18 predicted proteins | sample 1672491 | NCBI WGS metagenome assembly OLPX01 (sample SAMEA3136692, study PRJEB25190) | human gut metagenome | biome: human gut; feature: human-associated habitat; material: faeces | place: Austria | collected 2013 | reverse complement strand
AGGCGGTTGTGGCAGAGCTGCATTGCAAGGCGGATTTTGAGGATGAGGATACGCGCTGTCTGACATCCCTGTGGAGAGCGCCAATTATAGTTACTACGGCAGTCGCGTTTTTTGAAACACTTGCTTCAAACCGTCCGGGGGCGCTCCGCCGCCTCCATGAATTGCCGGGGAGCATTATTTTTATGGACGAGGCGCATGCCGCTCTGCCACTGAAGCTGCTTCCGCTTGCATGGCATTGGATGAAGGTATTGGAAGAAGAGTGGAGCTGTCATTGGATTTTGGCATCAGGCTCGCTGGTTCGTTTTTGGCAGATCCCGGAGTTGGTTGGAATAGAGAAAAAACAGGTCCCGGAGATGGTTCCAACAAACCTGCGTAGCGAATTGCTTGGTTATGAGAAAAATAGAATTCAATTTTGTTGGAATCCATGTCCGCTTAGCCGTGCAGAACTGATTGACTGGGTTATGGCAAAGCCTGGGCCGCGCCTTGTAATTATGAATACCGTTCAAAGTGCGGCTGTGATTGCAGATGACATTTGCAGAAAATATGGAAGGGAATGTGTGGAACATCTCTCCACTGCGCTTATGCCGGAGGATCGTGCGGAAACAATTAAGGTGGTTAAAAAACGATTGGAAAATCCGGGGGATACAAACTGGGTTTTAGTGGCAACGTCATGTGTGGAAGCCGGTGTTGATTTTTCATTCCGAACCGGATTCAGAGAACTGGCCTCGGTTCTTTCGTTGCTGCAGGCGGCGGGCAGAGTTAACCGAAACGGCTCCTGCAAAGATGCACAGATGTGGAGCTTCAGTATGCAGGATGATACAATGCTGACTCAGAATCCGGGAGTGAAAATAAGTGCAGGAATTCTGGAAGAATATTTACGGGACGGATTGGAGATTACGCCGGAATTGAGCACAAAATCAATCAGAGATGAACTCCAAAGAGGAAAGAATGAAACAAAAGAAATGCAGGCACTGATAGAGGCCGAGGCAATTCAGAACTTTAAAACGGTGAACGACCGGTTCCATGTGATTGAGAATAATGTCATACCGGTGATTGTTAAAGCTGATGTGGCAGAACGGATTAAACTGGGTTACGGGAACTGGAAGGAAGTGCAGAAATATTCCGTATCCATACGCCGAAAGAATTTAGAAAAGTGGCAGGTGAAACAGATTGCGGAAGATGCCTGTCAGTGGACACTTTTTTATGACTCGTTTCTGGGATATATGGCTGGAGTATTAAGACTTTCTGAATCTTCTGATCGATGATGGGAATGACGAGTTTTTCGGAAAGGTTGAGGTCAAAAAGAATTACTTTTTTGAAGCTGAAAAGTAGCATACTAATGGTATCCGAGATAGATGTCTGGAGAGGTTTGTGTTTGTAAAGCTCGCCGGTGATAAAGATTATCATGTTATATTGATTATTGATGATCCCTGCCAAGCTTATGTATAACGTACAGGATGAGTTATATAATACAAATGAATAACCATTTTATGAGTGAAAATTTGCAAAAGGCATTTAAACAGGTGAATTAGATGAAATTTCATTTACTCGAATTTTTCGAGTAAATGCTAGCGCTAGGAAAATCAACTTCATTGGTTAATTCATGGAGAAACAGTATGAGCAGGAAGAATATGAAAAAAGTTTTATGTTGTGTGGATTTATGCTTTTGCTTTGCGGCTGTTCATTTTCTGGAGAACAGGAAGTAAAGGAGCGTAAGGCTGGTCTGACACAAACGGAGCCGGAATCAACGAAGACAATCAATACAGAGTTTGATGTGGTACCTGTTGAGTATAAAAGGGGAGAACCCCAAAAGGACGATGTTGACATTCTTCAACTGACAGCTCAGGCCCTTTGCCTGGAGGAAATGTTATGCTGCAGGATACCCGGTGGTTATCTTTATTATGGAGAGACCAGGCGGAGAAAGAAAATTGAATTTGACGAGGAGATTCGTGACAAAACAAAGGATATTTTTCTGGAGATGCACAAGTATTACGACAGGCGCTATACACCAAAGGCAAAGCGGACCAGAAGCTGTAATGCCTGTTCCCTCAAGGATATCTGCCTTCCAATGCTTGGCAGGCATGAAAGCGCCGCAGATTATATCGAACGAAATTTGGAGGGAAAGGAGAGCGTATGAAGCATTTGCTAAATACATTATATGTCACTGCTCCTGAGCGTTATCATTCATTAGATGGAAAAAATGTGGTAATACGTTCTGAAGATGAGGAGATTGGCCGTATCCCGCTTCATAATCTGGAAGCCATTGTGACATTTGGATATCAGGGGCTAGTCCTGCACTGATGGGGGCCTGTGTACAACGAAATATAGATCTAAGCTTCTTATCCGCCAGTGGCCGTTTTCTTGCCAGAGTATCCGGTGAGGTTCGTGGCAATGTTACTTTGAGAAAACAGCAGTACCGACTCAGTGAAAATGATGGTGAGGCCATTAAAGTGGCGAGAAACTGTATCCTTGGCAAGGTGTTTAATTCCCGTTGGGTGTTGGAACGGGCTGCAAGAGATTATCCTATGAGGCTTGATTCAGATAAATTGCAAGAAAAATCCTCTTATCTGGCCGAAAGTTTAAGGAAAATTAAAAGTTAGCAGAGAAAGCGGAGAACTTCGAGGCCTGGAAGGAGAAGCTGCATCAGTATATTTTTCTGTAATTGACGATTTGATTTTGTAGCAAAAAGAACTGTTCTATTTTCATGGGAGAAATAAGCGGCCGCCTCTGGACAGAGTGAATGCAATGCTGTCATTTGCCTATACGCTTCTGGCCGGGCTGTGCGGAGCAGCAATGGAGACTGTAGGACTTGATCCATACGTGGGATTTCTTCATACAGACAGACCCGAAAGAATGTCACTGGCGCTTGATATGATGGAATAATTTCGCAGTGTTATGGCAGACAGATTTGTGCTGACGCTGATAAATAAACAGATTATATCAGGAGATGCATTTTCAGTGAAGGAAAATGGTGCTGTTATTATGGATGATGAGACAAGAAAATTGTTTTTGTCTCAGTGGCAGATGAAGAAACAGGAGACGATAACCCACCCGTTTCTTAATGAAAAAATAGAATGGGGAATGGTACCATATGTTCAGTCCATGTTGTTGGCAAGGTATATCAGGGGCGATTTAGACGAATATCCGTCGTTTTTATGGAAGCAGGTGTTGATGATGCTTGTGCTGATTACATATGATGTAAATACAGAGACTGCCGCAGGCAGAAGCCGCTTACGCCGAGTCGCAAAGCAGTGTGTTAATTATGGCCAGCGTGTTCAGAACTCGGTCTTTGAAAGCAATATGGATGCGGCAAAATGCAGAGCTGTAAAGGGAATTTTAGAAGGAATTATTGATAAGAATGTGGATAGCCTCAGATTTTACTACCTTAGTGATAATTATAAGCACAAGGTGGAACATATTGGTGCGAAACCAGGATTTGATGTGACAGAACCATTAATTTTTTAGGGCAGTTGTTCTTTAAATAAATAGTTAGATAATTCTTTTGTATTAAAGTGCGAATGTCAAGTGAACATTAAAATAACGGGAGATTCGCACCTGTATTTTAGATGTAGATATACCGAAATATGTAATATAGTTTGATAAAATGATTGAATAAGTCAAAATGATAGAGTTCTGTTGCTGATGAGGAGAAATTCACTTGTAATTTGACTTGTATTTGCTGTCGCCTTCCGCAAGGAAGGTGTGGATTGAAATGTCGAGATGATGGATGATGTTGATTTTCGGACAGCGTCGCCTTCCGCAAGGAAGGTGTGGATTGAAATTTGAGATCGAACCGCAAAGGGCAAAACCTGAGAAAGTCGCCTTCCGCAAGGAAGGTGTGGATTGAAATTAAATCCTAACAATCACGATTATAAAAAGTTTCTTGTCGCCTTCCGCAAGGAAGGTGAGGATTAAAATATTAACGTATTTCTCGAGGCATTTTACATCTCCTTCACTCCATATTCCCTGTTGACAACGAACCTCCTTGTCTCAGGGAATCTAATAGGTGCCTAAATGTTGAGAAAGGCGTTTAAAACAGCTGTCTGGAGCAATCGCTTACATGATACCCCACTCATTCTCAACAAGTTTTCCCTGTATACACGGAGAGTTTTCCTGTATAACCTGTTAAAAATCTTTCAAAAATCTATTACTCATCGGTATGCAGTATTGTATTTATAATTGGCGTTATATCATTTCCTTTCTTTAAACAGCTGCAATAATACCATATTACCATACACAGCCTGTGCCTGCTTCTGCACTGCTGCCTCTCCCCTCATCAGAAAAAAACAATTATTTAACACAGAACGGCAAAGGTTCCCGAATTACTGAACCTTTGCCGTTTTAATGTCAGAAATAAACCTCATATCCTTTCAAAAAGCACCATAATATGGTAAAATATTCCGATAATCACGCCCGGAGTTTTTTCCCGACACCGAGCCACAAAATTCAACATTTACATAAAAATGAAGTCTGTCGGATTTTGTGACCAGGCCTGGATTTGGATCGAAGGGGGATTTTTCCGCTTCGGGGGCCATCGGAGGAAAATGTGGGAAAAACGCCCGTCTTTTGTCGAAAAATGCGACAGAATTCCATTGCGGCAATTCGGGGGCAAGTCTATAATGGCTTTACACTAATCATTCAATCAACAAGAAAGGGAGAGTAGGAAGATGTCGGAAATCAGTATTGCAATCGCGGACGATAACCTGCAGACACTGAGTCTGCTAAACGATATATTGGAGGGAGAGGAGGATTTCCATGTCGTCGGGAAGGCGGATAATGGGGAAGATGCTTACAACATGATTGTAAAAACAAGCCCTGATGTTGTCTTATTGGATGTCATTATGCCGAGAATGGACGGAATCACGGTGATGGAACGGGTGCGCAGCAATGCCGCAGTGACTAAGATGCCGTCGTTTATTATGGTAACAGCGGCCGGAAGTGAGAATATTACCGAAGACGCGTTCCGCATGGGTGCCAATTATTACATCATGAAGCCTTTCAACAAAGATATTGTTGTCGATAAAGTCAGAAGAGTCGGACACAGGAAATCAAAAACTACGGGACTTTCCGGCATGAAGAAAGTCAAGCCATATGTGAACAAAAATGAGTACATGGAACAGAATCTGGAAAATGACGTGACTCAAATGCTTCATGAAATCGGCATCCCGGCTCATATCAAAGGATATCAGTACTTACGGGATGCCATTGTTATCTCTGTGCAGGACCAGGAAATGCTGACCAGTGTTACCAAGATTCTCTATCCGTCTATTGCCAAAAAGCATCAGACGACTCCAAGCCGTGTGGAGCGTGCGATCCGCCATGCCATTGAGGTTGCGTGGAGCAGAGGCAAGATGGATACGATCAATGATCTGTTCGGATATACCGTAAGCACGGGAAAGGGCAAGCCTACAAACTCCGAATTTATTGCACTGATTGCTGATAAAATAAGACTGGACTACAAAAAACTTTAGAAAATCTATCACAAATATACTTCCTTATTTAAGTAAAATGCAGTATACTATAAGACAAAGAGTGGCGCCCTCAGGGGTGACTGTAAATGAGGGAGGTTTTTTGATGAAGAAGATTTTGTTCGTTGCATCGGAGGCAGTACCTTTTATTAAGACCGGCGGACTTGCTGACGTAGTAGGGTCCCTTCCCAAATGTTTTGATAAGGAATATTTTGATGTCAGGGTAATGATTCCCAAGTATCTGTGTATGAAGGAGGCGTGGAGAAACGACATGGAGTATGTAAACCATTTTTATATGGATTACATGGGTCAGAGCAGGTACGTTGGAATTCTTCAATACGTATATGAGGGAATTACTTTTTACTTTATTGATAATGAAGGCTATTTTAACGGACCAAAGCCATACGGCGACTGGTACTGTGATTTGGAAAAATTCTGCTTTTTCTCAAGGGCGGCTTTGTCGGCGCTTCCGGTGATCGGATTTCAGCCTGACGTCGTGCACTGCCATGACTGGCAGACGGCACTGATTCCCGTCCTGTTAAAAGACCGGTTCCATGACGGAGAGTTCTTCCGCAACATGAAGTCGGTTATCACCATCCACAACTTGAAGTTCCAGGGAGTGTGGGATGTCATGACGATCAAGAGGCTGACAGGCCTCCCGGATTACTACTTTACACCAGATAAGCTTGAAGCATACAAGGATGGCAACCTGTTAAAGGGCGGCATTGTATACGCCGACGCCATTACCACCGTAAGTGAGACGTATGCGGAAGAGATTAAGATGCCATTTTACGGCGAAGGACTGGATGGCCTGATGAGGGCGCGCGCGAACAGCCTGCGCGGCATTGTGAACGGCATTGATTACGATGATTTCAATCCGGAGACGGATCCTTACATTGTCCAGAAGTACAATGCTAAGAATTTCCGTAAGGAGAAGATAAAGAACAAACGGGCTCTGCAGGAAGAACTGGGACTGCCGCAGGATGACAGGAAGTTTATGGTTGGTATTGTTTCCAGGCTGACTGACCAGAAGGGCCTCGATTTGATCCAGTGTGTCCTGGACGAGATGTGCCAGGACGATATCCAGCTGGTTGTGCTGGGAACCGGAGAAGAGCGGTACGAGAATATGTTCCGCCATTACGACTGGAAGTATAATGACAAGGTTTCTGCGAATATTTATTATTCAGAGCCGATGTCCCATAAGATTTATGCGGCCTGCGATGCATTTTTGATGCCGTCCTTATTTGAACCGTGCGGTTTAAGCCAGCTGATGTCACTCCGCTACGGAACCGTTCCGATTGTCCGCGAAACCGGCGGGTTAAAGGACACGGTGGAACCGTATAACGAGTTTGAGAGCAGAGGAACCGGATTTTCATTCCAGAATTATAATGCTCATGAGATGCTTGGGGTTATTCGCTACGCAGAGCGGATATACTATGATAAGAAGCGGGAGTGGAACAAGATCATCGACCGGGCGATGGCGATGGATTATTCCTGGCATACGTCAGCCGGCAAGTATCAGGAATTGTATGACTGGCTGATCGGCTATTGAGTTCAGAGAAAAAAGGAAGCGGACATTGCATGAATAAAAAGTGTTTTACTCGGGAAGAAAAGAAGGAAGTGCTCCGCTGGGCGGAGGATCCTTCCTGGATCAATCAGGAGCGGTATGACGAGGATGAGGAATATCTTGCCTGCGTGGCGGATATTCTGGAAAATCCTGTATTTCAATCCATGGATCGTTTTATGCAGCATGGGGATACTACCTGTAAGGCGCACTGCATCAAGGTATCCTATTTCAGTTACCGGATCTGCCGCCGTCTGGGCTGGGATTATGTACAGACCGCAAGGGCGGGGCTTCTGCATGATTTATTCTTATATGACTGGCATACCCATGCGAAGGAGACGGGAGAACACTTTCACGGATTTACCCATCCGCGCAGGGCGCTGGCCAACGCAGAAAAGTACTTTGACTTAACGGATAAGGAGAAGGACATGATTCTGCGCCATATGTGGCCCCTCACCCCGGTTCCGCCAAAGAGCAGGGAAGGAATGGCCATTATATACGCGGATAAGTTCTGCGGCCTGGCAGAGACGGCCGCCAGAGTAAAAAGGTGGATTTTATACAGCCTCAGAGCGGGAAGAACCGCTTAGTGTTATCATGGCCGGAAGAATCCGCTGATACAAAAAGCAGGAGAAAACCATGACATTTTGGGACGAATTACTGGCAAATCAGGTTTTGATGAGTGCTGTCACCGGCTGGACGGTGGCTCAGGTACTGAAGACAATCATCGACCTTGCCCTGAATAAAAGTTTTAATCCGGAGCGGCTGGTGGGATCGGGCGGTATGCCCAGCTCCCACTCCGCGACGGTATGTGGAATGACGACCGCCGCCGCCATGCATTATGGCGTCGGTTCTTTTGAGTTTGCGGTATGCTTTATCCTTTCTATGGTAGTCATGTATGACGCCATGGGAGTGCGCAGAGAGACGGGGAAGCAGGCGAAGCTCTTAAACAGTATCCTGCTGGAAAACCCACTCAAGCTGAGCGGAGAAGTTTTGCAGGAGAAGCTGAAGGAATACGTGGGACATACGCCGCTTCAGGTGGCGGCCGGTGCTATTCTTGGCATTGCTCTCGCCGTGTTTATGGCGCAGTACTATTAACGGCGGTGCTTCATGGTCAAAGCGTGGGGCAGCCGCAAAAAAGTCGGAATATTTCCGTTAATCGTAAGAAAATAATTCTTGATTTCTTAAGATTTCCATATTATACTTTAACAAGTTAAAAAACTGTTAAAGTTGGAGGTACAATGGATATGACGATTTACCATACGATTAACTGGTTTTTCGCATTTAGTTTCATCGGTTACCTTCTGGAATGTACCGTGCTCAGCTATGAGAACCGCAGCCCGGTGTTGAACCGGGGATTTGGACATGGCCCGTTTTGCGTCATTTATGGTTTTGGTGCGCTGGGAGCCAGCCTGATTCTTGAGCCGTTGGCAGGACAGCCTGTGGAGCTGTATTTCGCTTCCATGGTGATGGCAACTTCCATGGAACTTGTGACAGCACACATTATGATTAAGCTGTTCGGAGCATTCTGGTGGGATTACAGCCAGAAGCCATTTAATTACAAGGGCATCATCTGTCTGGAAAGCAGTATTGCCTGGGGATTTCTGGGACTGTTTTTCTTTAAATTTTTAAATGGTTTTGTAAGCCAGCTGGTGGATGTCGTTCCCATCGGTCTGGAACGCCTGGTGGCCTTAGGGCTCTTATCCTTTTATGTAGCAGATTTTACATACACCATGCGGTATCAGCTTAAGGCTGCGGAGATGGAAGAAGAGGACGGCGTATCAGTCGTAGGGCGTCTGAAAGTATATTGATGGTTGGCGGGATTCGTAAAGGGTCCCGCTTATTTCATTCCTGGGAGCGTGCAGTCACGGTCGCGTGATCGTGTGGCGTGGTCATGTGTGATCGTGTGGCATGGCCATGTGAGAGCATGCAGTCACGGCCGCGCGTGAGTGTGTAGCATGTCCAGATGTGAGCGTGTAGATGTGTCTAGGTGTGAGCGTGTGAGCCGCGCTCCGGTGCAAGAATCCAAACGCCGGACTTAAGATAGAAATGGAGGCAGATAGTTTGACTGAAGACAGAGAGATCGTTCTTGCATCCGCGTCACCGAGGCGCAGGGAACTGTTGGGACAGATAGGAATCGTGCCGGAGATTATTCCCAGCACGCTGGAAGAGAAGATAACAACCGACAGACCGGAGGAAGTAGTGAAGGAACTGTCGCTGCAGAAGGCAGCTGATGTGGCGGCGCGGTGTATGGAAGGCACCATTGTGATAGGGGCCGATACGGTGGTGGCCGCGGAAGGCCGGATTCTGGGTAAGCCAGGGTCCCACGAGGAGGCCGAACGCATGATTGCGCTTCTGGCAGGGAAGACCCACCAGGTCTATACGGGAGTAACTCTGATTGTCTGCGGCCGGGAAGGCGGGATACGAAAGACATTTGCAGAGAAAACAGATGTGCATGTGTATCCCATGACAGAGGAGGAGATCCATGCGTACGCCTTTTCAGAGGAGCCCATGGACAAGGCCGGGGCTTACGGAATTCAGGGAAAATTCGCTTCTTATATCAAAGGGATTGACGGGGATTATAATAATGTAGTAGGATTGCCTGTAGGACGTGTTTATCAGGAAATAAAGGGGCTATGCAACTCATTGAACGCGTAAGCGGACACAGAAGGTCCGCCGGATGCTCATAACCAGGAGGGATAAGAGATGATTAAACTGATCGTATCAGATATTGACGGCACACTGGTGCCGGACGGAAGCCATGAGATGAATCCGGAGCTTCTCGACGTGATCATGAAGATTCGGGAAAAAGGGGTACAGTTTGCGGCTGCCAGCGGGCGTCAGTGGGCCAGCATTGAATCGATCTTCGGCCCTATCAAAGAAAAGGTATTTTACTTATCCGACAACGGAGCCTACGTGGGCTGCCATGGCCGGAATTTATTTTTAAATCCCATCGACCGGGAAACGGTGATGGACATGGTGCGCGATGTGCGGCGGATGGAGGGGCTCGAGGTGATGCTCAGCGGTCCGGACGTGGTTTATTTGGAGACGGAAAATCAGGATTTTATCGACTGGCTGGTGGAGGGATACCAGTTCCGTGTGGAACAGGTGCCGGATCTGACAAAAGTGGATTCCCAGTTCATCAAGATATCTGTATACCGTGAGACTGACGTGGAAGCGCATACCAGAGAACTGAGAGAGAAATACAGTGACCGGATGAAGATTACCATCGCAGGCGATATGTGGATGGACTGTATGAAACCGGGGATCAACAAAGGACAGGCGGTAAAGCTTTTGCAGGACAGCCTGGAGATCAAACCGGAGGAGACGATGGCTTTCGGTGACCAGTTAAACGATATCGAGATGCTGGAACAAGCTTACTACAGCTTTGCGGTAGGAAACGCCAGACCGGAGGTGAAAGCCACAGCCAGATTTCAGACGGATACCAATGTGAATGACGGTGTGTTAAAGATACTGAAGCTTCTGCTGTAGAGGACTGCCGGTACAGCAGGAAACTGACAAAGCTGTACTGGAGACGTATTAGACGAAAGGAACGAGGATGAGATTTATTCATACATCAGACCTCCATATCGGAAAGACCGTAGGCGGATTCTCCATGCTGGAGGAACAGGATGCGGCATTGAAACAGATAACGGATTACGTAAAAGAACGGCAGGCAGATGCCGTTCTTTTGAGTGGTGATTTATATGACCGTTCCGTGCCGCCGGCCGCGGCCGTGACGATGTTTGACCTGTTTTTGACCGGGCTTTCTGAACTGGGAGTGACGATTCTGGCCATTGCCGGGAATCATGACTGCGGGGAGCGGATTGGTTTTGCCAACCGGATTCTGGAGAAAAGAGGGCTGTATCTGGAAGGGAAACTGGAAGATCCGGTGCGGTTTGTGGATATTCCCGACCAGTGGGGAGCCGTGCGTGTGCATCTGGCGCCGTTTGCCAGACCGGCGGAGGTGAAATCCCTCTATCGGTGCGGGAGCAGTATGAAGACGTTCGAGGAAAGCTTCGAGGAAATCCTGCGCCATGTGACATACAGTCCCGGCGGAAGGGATATTCTGATGGCCCATCAGTTTGTGGTGAACCAGGGGCTGCTGCCGGAGCTCTCCGATTCGGAGACGCGGGTGTCTGTGGGCGGAACGGATCAGGTGGAGGCCGCGCTGTTTCAGCCGTTCTGCTATACGGCTCTGGGCCATATCCACGGATGCCAGCAGATCGGAAAACAGCCGGTCTATTACAGCGGTTCACCGGTAAAATACTCATTTTCAGAATGCAGCCACCAGAAATCTGTGCTGTACGGTGAGGTGGGGAAGGATGGAAAGGTCAGTCTGGAACGCCTTCCACTGACACCGGTCCATGATATGCGAAAGATCAGGGGGCGTCTTTCTGACTTGATTCTTCCGGAGGTCGTCAGTGCGGCGGATCCGGAAGACTATATTCTGGCTGTCTTAACGGATGAGACGGAGCTTCTGGATCCAATCGGAACGCTTAGAAGCGTCTACCCCAATATCATGCAGCTAAAATGGGAAAAGCGGGCACTGGAGCAGGACGGATCCGTGATTCATGAGGATATCATGAAAGAAAAGGGGCCGTATGAACTCTTTGCCGATTTTTATGAACTTGTTACCGGAAAGGCCATGACGAAAGAGCAGGAGGCCGTGATGCGGGAGACCGCCGAGCAGGCAGAGGAGGAGAGGTCATGAAGCCGACATCGCTTGTTTTAAGTGGCTGGGGGCCCTACAGAGGCGTGGAGCAGGCGGATTTTGAGACCATGCAGCAGGGACTGTTTCTGGTCTCTGGACCGACAGGCTCCGGGAAAACCACGATATTTGATGGAATTACCTTTGCCCTTTACGGGGAGGTCAGCGGAAGCATCCGGGAGAAGGACAGTCTCCGAAGTGACTTTGCGGACGCGTCCACTCCTACTTTTGTAACCCTGAACTTCACCCACAGAGGAAAACAGTACCGGGTCACCCGAAATCCAAAGTATGACAGACCAAAGCTCAAAGGTGAGGGGATGACCACAGAGCCGGAGGGCGGCGAACTCTATGAGGGAGAGACGCTTCTGGCCTCGGGGAGCAGCCAGGTGACCGAGCGGGTGACCGGGCTGCTTGGTCTGGACTACCGCCAGTTCCGCCAGATATCCATGATTGCCCAGGGGGAATTTCAGCAGCTTCTCGTGTCCAGCTCTAAAGAGAGAACTCAGATATTCCGGGATATTTTCCAGACTCGGATCTACGATACGATGACGGCGCTTCTGTCGGCCAGAGTGAAGGCGTTAAACGGCCGGATTGATGAGGTAAAGCACCGGGCGGACGAGATCACCGGAACATTCCGGATTGAGAACGGGGACTGGGAAGAGCTGAAGTCGAAGAAAAACCGGAATTATCGTAAAATTCTGGATTTTATAGAACAGGAAGACGACCGGCTGGAGAGCAGGGAGAGAGAACTGGCTTCCTGCCTTGGGGAACTGGACCGGTCCTATAAGGAACAGGTCAGAGCCATTGAGGAACTGCGAAGCGGCAATCAGGCGGTCAGAAAGTATGAGAATGACAGAAAGACTCTGGAAAAGCTGGAGGAAGAACGGGACAGCTTAAAAGAACAGAAGAGAGAGCTGGCAAAGGCATACGGCCGTATCCCCGTCCGCAGAGAACGGCTGGAAGGGAAAAAGTCGGAACTGCGCGTACTGGAGGAGCAGAAAAAGGGGCTTGCCTCATGGCAGGCCGCCTGCCGGCAGCTGACAGAACGGCAGGAAACGTATTTGAAGCTCGATGGTGAGGCAAAGGAAAAGAAACGGATTTACGAATATCAGGACGACTGTTTTAAGAAGGCGGCTGCGGGGATCATCGCAAGAGATTTAACGGAGGGAATTCCGTGTCCGGTCTGCGGCTCCACAGTCCATCCGGTGCCTGCATCCATGGAGGGGGAGGTACCGGATGAGAAAGAGATCCGCAGGCTGAAAGCGGACTATGAGGCCGCTTCGGAAAAGGCATCGGCGGCCGCAGGCGCCGCCGCGGCTCTGGTGGGCGCTGTAAAAAACATGGAAGAAAACCTTGGCGTCATGGATTTATCCGACGGAGGAGAGAAGGCTTTACTGGAAATCGGGGAAAAGCTAAAGCTTCTGGAAGAAGAGACGAAGCAGGAAGAAAAAGAGATCAGGGACTGTGAAAAGGAGTACCAGGACTGTTCGGTGAAGCTGGAAAAACAGAAGGCGGCTTATTCCCAGCTAAAAGCGTCCATCCGGGTTCCGAAGCAGACGGAGCTGGTGGATTTGTCCGGCTTTGAGGCAGCACTTTTGGAATGTGAGAGGGACCGGAAGCAGACGGCAAAGGAAAAGGAACGGACGGGTGCGGCTCTGGCTTTGAACAGACAGTCACTGTCCACCCTGAAAGGCCATCTGGAGGTCAAGGAAAAGCTGGAGACGGAGTACGGCGTGGTCCGTGAGCTGGAACGGGCGGCCGGAGGGTATAACGGACGGAACCTGGTATTTGAGCAGTACGTCTTATCCGTGTACTTTGAGGACATTCTCCGGGCGGCGAACCAGCGTCTTTTAAAGATGAGCGGGGAGCGGTATGAGCTGCACCGGCTGGAGCGGGCGAGAGACAGGAGAAGCAGGGAGAGTATGGAGATGGAGGTGCTTGACCAGTACACGGGGAAGCGCCGTTCCGTGAAGAGCTTATCGGGCGGAGAGGCGTTTAACGCGGCCCTGGCGCTGGCGCTTGGAACCTCGGATGTGATACAGAGCTATGCGGGGGGAATCCAGGTGGAAGCCCTATTTGTGGACGAGGGATTTGGCTCTCTGGATGCGGAAGCGCTGGAGCAGGCAGTGGCGATTCTGACCTCACTAAGCGGCGGATCCAGCATGGTTGGAATCATTTCCCATGTGGAAGAATTGAAAGAACAGATCGGCAGCCATATTCTGGTAGAAAAAACGAATCAGGGAAGTAGAATCGTGACAGAAAGTATGGTATAATACTATTCGCATAACACATAGGAGAGTTTTTCATTCATACAGGAGTTGTCCATGAATTTTAAATATAGAAAAAAAGTGAAACAAACGCTGGCCGCCGTTCTGGCCGCCATGCTTCTTACCGGCTGTACCAGGGGGCTTCCCATGGTCTCAGAGGTAAATGAAACGAAGGCATACACACTTCCGCAGTCCATGATCATTGTGGCGACGGAGCGCAACCGTTACCAGCAGGCCTATACCGGCCAGATCTGGAGCGTGGAGCTGCCGGACGGAGAGACCTTTGAGACGTATCTGCTGGGACAGGCCCGGGAATTTCTCCAGGAGATGAAATTGATGAACCTTCTGGCAAAGGATCAGGAGATTATCATCACGAGCACGGAGAAGGAGGAGATCCGGAAGCTGTCGGAGGAATATTATGAGTCTCTGACCGAGGACGACATCGTGTACATGGGAGTGAAGGAGGACGATGTACGGACGATGTACGAGGAATACTTTCTGTCCAACAAGGTGGTCAGTGAGCTGACAAAGGATATGAATCTGGAGATCAGCGACAGCGAGGCCAAGGTCATAACCATTGACCAGATCGTTCTCTCGGATGGCAATACGGCTCAGGACGTGCTGGAACAGGTGAAGGAAGACGGGGCGGACTTCGAAGCAATAGCGCGGGAGTATTCAGAGAGCAACGAGATTCGGAAGCAGCTGGGGCGGGGAGAAGCGAAAAAAGCAGTGGAAGATGCAGCATTTTCCCTGACTGCGGGTGAGATCAGTCCGGTGGTGGAGGACAACGGTACGTTTTATATCTTCCGATGTGTCAGCGATTACGATGAGGACGCTACACAGGCGAGGAAAGATAACCTGTACCAGCAAAGGAAAAAGGACGCGTTCGGACAGATTTACAATCAGTTTAAAGCGGAGAATCCGGTTACATTCAGCAACGATATCTGGGATGGTATCAAGTTTTCCATTGACGATAAGACGACTACCACGAATTTTTTTGACTTGTACAGAAAACATTTTCCCAATCAATAAAGGGGAAGGAAAGCAGAGGGGCATTCCATGGCAGAAGGGGGAAGGAGCAGCCGGGGCAGGAGCCGGAAGCGCAAAAGTAAAAGGGGGAAGGCAGTTTTTGCCGCGGTACTTAAGATTATTCTGATTCTTTTTGTGGCGGCAGGACTTTTATTTACCAGTACGTATGTGTACCGCTACTGGGAAGGAAGCCGCACATCGACCGCACCGCTGGAGACCGGCAGAGAGATTGTGCCGGAGACGATGAAGAGTTACGAATAACGGGTGGCCGAAGCGCAGAGGGACAGAAGGCGGAAAGAGAAGAGGCAATATAACAGAGAAAAAAGAAAGGAGCTCCATGTTGTGCGGAGACTCCTTTCTTCTTTTCCTCTGTTGGATTCGGCTATTACAGCCGGCTTTATGCACATAGAACTTTAAGCGTTAAAATACGCGGTCACCAGATCGACGAGAGCTTTCTGGTCGGCGGTGCCCATGACCTCTCTGGCAGAATGCATGGCCAGCATGGGGATTCCCGCATCCACGGTGCGCATCGTTAAATAGCTGGAGGAGATGCTTCCGAGCGTGGAGCCGCCCTTCATATCGGATCGGTTGGAAAATTTCCTGTATGGAATTTTGGCATTTCTGCAGATGCTTTCAATCATTCCAGTGCTGGTCGCGTCGGTCGCATAGGACTGGCTGGCCGACAGCTTGATGGCGACGCCGTCTCCCATGTGGATCTGGTTCTTAATATCGCATTTTTCACCGTGGTTGGGATGGATTGCATGTGCGACGTCGAGGGACAGCATGAAGCCGTCAAACAGGGCATTTAAGTAGGTTTCCCTGGAGCAGCCCAGGGACAGGAACAGTTTTTCCAGCACTCGGTCCATGAGCAGTGAAGCGGCACCCTGTTTCGTGCTGCTTCCGATCTCCTCATTGTCATAAAGTGCGATCACATGAATCTCATTTCCTGCGGTGCTGTTCATGATGCCGCTTAAACAGGCCTGTACGGAGGTCAGGTTGTCGAGACGCGGAGCGGAATAGAATTCGCCGTCCAGCCCGCACAGAGTGCCGCTCTCCGTATTGTAGATGTAGATCTCGTAGTCCAGGATATCTTCCTGCTCCACGCCGGCTGAAGCGGCCAGCGCCTTTAAGAAGAAATCCTCCTTTTCCAGATCGTTTTTAATTAAGGTCAGGAGCGGAAGCATGTCAATCTGCGGATTGACGGCAACCCCCTGATTGGCTTCCCGGTTCATGTGGATCGCCAGATTGGGAATTGTGAGCACCGGGCGCCGGAAGTCAACGAAGACGGTTTTCGTTCCGCCGGGAGCATCACCGGTTACACAGACTTTGCCTGCCATGGACAGCGGCCTGTCGAACCAGGTATGCATAAGCGGTCCGCCGTAGACTTCTGTGTTGAGCTTTCCATACCGTCCTGAAGTTACCTCCGGAGACGGCTTTAATTTTAAGCAGGGCCAGTCTGTATGGGAAGCGGCCAGTTTAAGCTTCAGAGCCTGATCCGTCAGCTCGCCGATGGTAAATGCGATCAGCGTGGAATCATAAGCTTTTATATAGTAGGAGTGTCCCTGTTCCAGCTTCCAGGAGCCGGAAAGGGGAAGTTCTGTAAATCCGGCGGCGTCTAAATCAGCGGCCGCCGTCATGATGCAGTGATACGGGGATACGGAAGCGGAGATCAGCCGCTCCAGCTGTTTCATATCATTCATAGGATTAGCCTCTTTTCTGTGTAATTACAGCTCTTAGTATATCACAAAGTGGAAGCGGTGGGAATTGGTTTTAAGAAAGAATGGCATCCCCGCACCTTCTATGGTAAAATAGTTCCAATGAGACTGCGGTCAGCGATTGGCGAATGAAATGCAGAAAGAATACGGGAGAATGTGAAATGATAGCATTGAAAATTGAAGATATGAAACAATTTACTGCCAGACTCTTTATGGGAGAGACGTTTGATCACTTCCTGATTCGGGAAGCCGAGATTATTACCTTTAATGTGTTTACCATCGACGGGCATATCCGTCAGGGGTACTATTCAGAGGAAGAGCTGGAAGAGAACCAGCTGGAGGAGCTGTCCTCCTGGAAGATGATCCGGCCGTACTGTTTTTCACTGATTAAGGGGAAGAAGCTTCCGGGAAGCTTTCAGATTGTGCTGCAGATGCCGCCTCAGGCCGTGGAGAAGTTTGTGGCGGCACGCCAGATGCCTCTGAGGGCGGATCAGGTCAACGGCCTGTATTTAAACATCCGTTATGAGGAAGGGAAGCTGTTCTGTGTGACAGGCACCTCGGTCTCATTTTTTACGCTGGACAAGACTCTGGATTCGGAATGGGATCAGGCGGTGAGAAGCTTTTTGAAGAAGAACGAGATCATTTTTGAGGAAGAATAGAGAATTACTAGCACTCATTTTAAATGAGTGCTAATTTTCTATTGACATTTGGAAACGGGAGTATTAAAATACTCTTTGCAGGCAAAGCGTGAGAAACCATGGTTGTCCATGGAAAAATATACAGCAAAGAGCAAGGAGTGTATGGATATGGCAAAGACAGGAAGTTTGACAATTAACAGTGAAAACATATTCCCGATTATCAAGAAGTGGCTTTATTCGGATCACGACATTTTCTACCGTGAATTAGTGTCTAACGGCTGTGACGCGATCACGAAATTAAAGAAGCTTGAGATCATGGGAGAGTGGCAGAAGCCGGAGGATGTGGAATTTAAGATTACCGTGACGGTGGATTCCAATGAAAAGACGATTACCTTCGCCGATAACGGTCTCGGCATGACCATGGATGAAGTGGATGAGTATATCAACCAGATCGCATTTTCAGGAGCACAGGATTTCCTGGAGAAGTATAAGGATAAGGCAAACGAGGATCAGATCATCGGCCATTTCGGTCTGGGCTTCTATTCTGCATTTATGGTAGCCGATAAGGTGACCATTGATACCTTATCGTACCAGGAAGGCGCTGCGCCGGTTCACTGGGAGTCGGACGGCGGCACGGAGTATGAGATGGAAGAGGGGGATAAGACCTCTTTCGGAACGACGATTAAGCTGTACCTGAATGAAGAGAGCCTGGAGTTCTGCAATGAATACCGCGCCAGAGAGGTGCTGGAGAAGTACTGTTCCTTCATGCCGGTGGAGATTTATCTTGAGAATTCTTCTGCGGAGCCGCAGTATGAAACGATTGAAAAAGATGAACTGGCGGAGAAAGACACCATCATCGAGACGATCGTTGAGGAGGCAAAGACCGAGGAGAAGGAGAACGAGAACGGCGAAAAAGAGGTTGTCGAGATTTCTCCTGCAAAGGAAAAATATAAGATCTTAAAGCGCCCTGTTCCGGAAAATGACATTCACCCGCTCTGGAACAAGCATCCCAACGAGTGCACCGAGGAAGAGTATAAGAGCTTCTACCGCAAGGTATTCCATGATTACAAGGAACCGCTGTTCTGGATTCATTTAAACATGGATTATCCGTTTAACTTAAAGGGAATCTTGTATTTCCCGAAGCTGAACTTAAATTACGACAGCTTAGAGGGCGTGATCAAGCTTTACAACAACCAGGTATTTATCGCAGACAACATCAAAGAAGTAATTCCGGAATTCTTAATGCTGTTAAAGGGCGTCATCGATTGTCCGGATCTGCCGCTTAACGTATCGAGAAGCGCGCTGCAGAATGACGGCTTTGTTAAGAAGATATCCGATTACATCACAAAGAAGGTTGCGGACAAGTTAAGCGGAATGTTTAAGACTGACCGTGAGAACTACGAGAAGTACTGGGATGACATCAATCCATTTATCAAGTTCGGCTGCTTAAAGGATGAGAAATTTGCTGAGAAGATGAACGATTACCTCATTTTCAAGAATCTGGAAGGCAAATACTTAACCCTGTCCGATTGTCTGGAAGAGAATAAGGAAAAGCATGAGAACACCGTATTCTATATCACAGATGAGAAGGAACAGAGCCAGTACATCAATATGTTTAAGCAGGAGGGCATGGACGCGGTCTATATGACTCAGAACATCGACAGCCCGTTCATCAATTTCCTGGAGCAGAAGAATGAGAATGTGAAGTTCTTAGCCATCAACTCTGACTTATCCGACAGCTTTAAAGAAGAGATGACGGAAGAGGCCAGAGAAGCCATGAAGGGCGATGTGGACGCACTGACCGAGGTGTTCAAGAAGGCGCTTGGCAATGATAAACTGGAAGTAAGAGTGGAGAAACTGAAAAATGAAGCCGTTTCTTCCATGATTACGGTTTCCGAAGACAGCCGCCGTATGCAGGAGATGATGAAGATGTACACCATGCCGGGTATGGATCCGTCCATGTTTGGCGCCGGCGGTGAGACTCTGGTGCTCAACTATAACAATAAACTGGTTCAGTATGTGCTGAATCACAGAGAAGGCGAACACATTCAGGAAATCTGTGAACAGCTGTACGACCTGGCTGCATTAAGCCACGGTTCCCTGACTCCGGAGCGCATGACGAAGTTCATCGCAAGAAGCAATGATATCATGATTTTCATGGCGGATATGGGAAAAGAAGAGGAATAAGAATCCCGGATTGATTGGGGTATCATTTTTCGCTCCCTTATGGTATACTAGTAGCTATGATTGTATAGTAACCAGGAGGAGATTCTTATGACGGACAAGATAAGGGAGATAAAGAAGGCAGTGCTGCGGCTTATGCTGGCGCTGGCCATCGGAGTATTAGCAGGAGCGGCCCCGGGTGCGGTGCTCATTTCTCATGCGGAGACGGAAAACGTGGCGGCGGCCGCGGAACCGGCGGCCGCAGAGACGGCTTCGGAAGATGACGGTACGACCTTTATGCTGGCATTTTTCGGAGGGATTATTCTGCTGATCCTCTTTGTTGTCGTGATTGTCGTTGCGACTGCCGCCAGTACGGCGGGGGTTGTAGGCGCACAGGAAGACGACTGATCTACAGACAGATAAGACGAACCGGCTGATCTCATGGAGACCAGCCGGAAAATAGGACAGGGTAGCCTGCGGACTTTCCTGTCCTCCTCTTTACGATAAATAGGTAACAAGTTACCATATGGAGGG
>OLPX01001142.1_pt1 | contig 20094 bp, 10 predicted proteins | sample 1672491 | NCBI WGS metagenome assembly OLPX01 (sample SAMEA3136692, study PRJEB25190) | human gut metagenome | biome: human gut; feature: human-associated habitat; material: faeces | place: Austria | collected 2013 | reverse complement strand
CCTGTCAACGAAAGAAAGCCCTCTCTAACTAGAATCTCTGTTTTGGACAAAACGAAGATTTTCAAAACACAATTTTAGTGAACATATCCACAGTTGTTTCGAAGCATTTCGTAAATATTCTGAGTTTATACGATCATAGTATGTATTTACTCAAAAACGACACGTTTTGGAGTCCCTTTGCCATTTTTCCTAGTAAAGCAATAAATCATATAGTTCCCCTGAGCGGGACTCTTCAAATAGGGCAAAAAGCTGTCGGCTTTTTTGGCAAACTGTGGTACAATAAACACAACGATTTGTATCAAACGGTGTTGTATATTTCACCGTCGCATTGACAAAGGAGTTTTTAAATCCAAAATGACTAGTCTAAAAAAGAATGATCTTGTTGAGATTTCAATCACCGGATATACTGCGGAAGGAAGTGGAATTGGCCGCTGGAATGGTATGGCAGTTTTTATCCCCCTGACAGCGGTCGGAGATACCGTAGAGGCGCGTATTCTCAAAGTCGCTAAGACCCATGCCTTTGGAAAAATGGAGCATATCCTGATTCCTTCTTCTGCCCGAATACAATCCGACTGCCCGCAATTTCAAAAGTGTGGGGGCTGTGTCTTCCGCCACATTCATTATGCGGAAGAACTCCGTGCTAAAGAACAGCGTGTACGGGATGCAATCGAACGCATTGGAGGATTTCAAAATATTCTCATCCATCCGATTCTTGGTGCTGAACAGCCGGATGGATATCGGAATAAAGCGCAGATTCCCATCGGCAGGACGCCGGATGGAGAGCTAACCATGGGATTCTATGCGAATCATAGTCATCGCATTATCAACTGTGCATACTGTCAATTGCAGCCTCCTTCTTTTCAAGCCGCTATGGATGCCTTCCGTACCTGGGCTGCTCTGAGTGGCGATGAACCTTACAATGAAGCAACCGGAAAGGGGCGCTTACGTCACCTTTATCTTCGCCAGGCTGAGGCTACCGGCGAGGAGATGGTTTGTGTGGTGGTCAATGGGAACGGAGTGCATAAGGAAGATATTCTTGTGCGTCTTTTACGAGAAAGGATACCTGGCCTAAAAAGCGTGATGATCAATACCAATCGCGAGAGGACGAATGTGGTTTTGGGTAAGAAAAACCGCGTCGTTTGGGGACAAGATTACATTACAGACCGTCTGTGTGATCTGGACTTTCATATTTCACCACTCTCTTTCTATCAAGTCAACCGCACGCAGGCAGAACGCTTGTATCGACAGGCGGCAGTTTACGCAGGTTTGACTGGACACGAAACGCTGCTAGACCTTTACTGCGGGACCGGGACCATTGGCCTTTCAATGGCTGCACAGGCGAAGCGTGTAATCGGTGTAGAGGTTGTCCCCTCTGCGGTTGAAGATGCGCGTAAAAATGCGGAGCGCAATCATATTACCAATGCAGAATTCTTTTGCATGGATGCAGCAGAAGCTGCATTCATGTTAAGACAACGCGGAGAATATCCGGATGTCGTCATTCTCGACCCTCCACGCAAGGGCTGTTCTGGAGAATTGTTGCGTACCGTAGTGCAAATGTCACCAAAACGGATTGTCTATGTCTCCTGTGATCCTGCTACCTTAGCGCGTGATCTGCGTATTTTAGCCGATTTACATTATATCCCCCAAGAACTCACACCCGTAGATATGTTTCCTAGGACAGCACATGTCGAGACGGTGGTTTTGATGTCAAAAGTCCAAGAGTAGATTCGAGAAAATGTAAACAGCGAAGGCTGTCCCAAGATTTGTCTTGGGATGGGTTTCATATTCCGAAATTTTCGCTTGAGAGCACGGAAAGAACTGACTTATCATAAAAATGGTAAGGGGTGGAGTGGATCGATTTGGTATTAAAGGTGTTGTGGGAAAAGGTTCGGTAAATTGGAATGTTAAGTTGACAGAAGTACCGAAAATGTTCTTGTTCGATTATTATGATATGGTAAGTAAAAGGCGGAATGCCTATAATGGTAAAACGTCGATGAAACCATTCCTTTCACTTCATCGAGGATGCCGCCTGTAAAGTGTTTTTAAGGGATGGTATTGTAAATACAGTGGATCTTAAAAATGGAATAATAATCTATCATATTACAGACTGTGTCAAGGTATAGGTTTGTTTATTTTTTCTAGATGTTACTTCGCAATAATATCTATATATCTATAAAGAATAGTTCAAATGCTAGATAAGGTTGGAAATAGATATTTGTTATAAGGATAACGGTGATAAAACGACAGCTGCATAATGGCGGGTTGTCCATATCACGAATATACTAAGCGATAAAAATGTCCGCATTCGATCAAGTTCAACATTTGAGAAGGATGTTTCCGCAGGAGAACGGAAGGTACGAAAGATGCTAAACGTCCAGACAAGGTTAGTTGAAAGCGATTCTTAGTACTCTTTTATTTAGAAAACGGTACAGTTTTGTTTTGGATTTTTACTATGCGATAAGCGCTATGAAATTTTAGGACGGTATGATTTACGAGGCATATCGTCCTTTTTGTAAGCAAGGATTCAGATCTCTAGCACAAATATTATGATCGGAACCGAAAGAATACAATTAAGGGATACTACTTATGCATGCGAGGGAGGGCTGCTCGTTTATACTATCCTTCTCAAAGGGTTAGTACGGATCAGCTTAAAACAGAAGGGGTGAATGAGAAGCATTGGATGTCCGATTGAAGACTTAGAAAAAACATTCGTGGTGGCAATCCATACTGGCATCTGTTATACTCTAAAAGACGGTTCTTCAGATGGGGAACGATATTTCACGATTTTGCAGATGATGTGAAAATTTAGATGGCACATTGGCAGGGTGAGTCCTTTAAAATATCAGATACTGTAATCGATGCAACAATTTTAAAAAGGAATTGGAAAAGAGTATCACATAATATGCTAGGATTCTAAAAAAGGAGCGTCATATGAGCGAGTCATTTGCAGTCAAGGTAATCGCGCGGATGCACAGCGATTTCCCGGCAAAGTTTGGCATTCCCAGACAGAGCGGTTTGGTGAATGCGCTGAAAAGTACAGTGGTGTTTGAACCGGCTTATCGCAATCCCGATGCCGTACGCGGCTTGGAGGAGTTTTCTCACATTTGGCTGATCTGGCAATTTTCTGAAGCGGTGCGGGAAGGATGGTCGCCAACGGTCCGCCCGCCTCGTATGGGAGGAAACACTCGTATGGGAGTATTTGCAACACGTTCTCCTTTTCGGCCCAATGCCATTGGGCTATCCTGTGTGAAATTGGAGCATATAGAACCGAATTCTTCAAAAGGGCCTCTGCTTTATGTATCCGGTGCAGATCTGATGGATGGCACGCCAATTTTGGATATTAAGCCCTATCTTCCAGGGGTGGACAGCAATCCAGATGCAATAGGAGGCTTTGCGGATTCATTTCGCGGATATGCTGTGGAGGTTCAGTGTCCAGAGGAACTCCTCTCTCATGTACCGGAAGACCGCCGGGAAGCCCTTTTAGGGATATTGGCGCAGGACCCACGTCCGTCCTATCAGAATGATCCGGAACGTCTTTATGGCCTTTCCTTTGGTGGCCTTAATGTTCGCTTCCGTGTATGTGACGGTGTTTTATTGGTCTGCGAGATTATACCGGAGATTCTATAAAAACGGCCATGTAAACTACATTGTCTTTTTATAGAATGAAGAAGGTGTATAATAGAACTCTTTGAAATTGCCTTTCGCCGCACCTAAGGTGCGGCTTTTCTTTTTGTATAGAATACCAGAACGGATCTTATCCAAAGTGATTCCAAGATGAAAAAGTTATATAGCCGCCAAAAGTGGGCGCTGAAAACACGTACAAAAAGATTTCTATAAGTCTATTTGTAAACGATTTGAGAATTTTTTCACAGGATTCTTGACAGCCTCTTCCTTTTGAACTAGACTTACGATGCATTCAGTTAACCGAGTTAACTTTTGCGAGGGGAACATAAACGATACACCGGACGGGGAGGTATGTTATTGGGACAGCTTGGAAACCAGTTGCTTCATGCATTGTTGAATTTAATACAAGGCCTGCGGCACTACGAAATCGGAGGTCCGCTTTCCAAAACGACGATGATGATGCTGTTGTTGATTCGTGAAAAGTCAGAGGAAAACAAAAAAGCTGGCGGTGTGGCTGGTGTGATTGCCTCCACACTGAGCACAGAGTTAGAGGTTTCAAAACCTGCCGTGACAAAGGCGGTCAATTATTTGGAACAGCGGGAACTGGTGACGCGCGTAAATGGACAGGATGACCGGCGGCATGTTTATGTGATGTTGACTTCGAAGGGAGAAAAAACCTTGGAGGAAGCTTATCAGGCGACTATGAACAGTATGGATCATTTGGTCGAGTGTTTGGGAGAACTGGATACAGAATTATTCATTCGCCTCAGTGGGCAGATTGCACAGGCATGCCAGGAGCGCCATCTTCCCAGATGAATCCATGTTCTAAAACATAGAATATTGGAATACATTCCTGCGGGATATGACCGCGTGCAGAAAACTCATCCGATCCACATCAATGGATGGATTGAACATAAATTTGGGAGAGTCATAAAAGATTGTAATGAGTCTATTTATTTAGGAGGAACGATTCATGAGCAAACGTTTTTGGTCTATACTTCTCGCCGCCGTGCTTTTGTGTTGTCCGGTTGGGCTGTTGGGGAGTGGGACACAAGCTTCTGCCAAAGAGCTTTGGGAGAGTAAAGTGATCGCGTACGACGATATTGAGGACATTGTGGATGGCAGTTTGGATTTTTCTGGGCAGTCGAGTGCGATCAACCAGAGCATTGCAGCCTTAAAGCAAAGCCAGCAGAGCTTGAATAAGCTTTCACAGCAACTCAGCAGTGCAGCAGCGCAATTGCCACAGGGGTCCACATTGGCCGATATGTTGAATGGCCTACAGACGATGACGCAGTCACTCAGTGCACAACTGACGAGCACCAGCAACAGCCTCAGCCAGTCAATGGTGCAGATCGATCAGGCGCGCAACCAAGTGGTAATTGGCGCAAAAAATCTTTATATTGCCTACAATAGCTTGGTGGATCAGCAGGACGAATTGCGCCGGAGTTTGGATGTGTTTGACAAGAATCTAGCAGCTAGTCAAAAACAATATGAGTTGGGAATGATTACTGCGTTGGATTTAGAAAATACCAAATCGGCCCGTAATACGATTTCTTCCGGTATTGATACCATGGATTTAGAAATCACAGCACTCAAACGGAGCTTTAACACGCTGATCGGCCGCAATTATAACCAAGGGCTGACAATTAAGTCCTTGCCGCAGCCGGATACCTATTATGTAGAGAAGATTCATTTTTCAGACGATTTGGAGGACGCTTATAATAACTACATATCATGGGGGGGCAGCAGCTCTGTACCCAGCAATCAAGAAAACTTCGACGAGGAAAAGGGTTCCTTTGGCGCATCATTCCGCAAACTTTATGAAAATATCGGCGACAAGCAGCGCCTGCTGACAAACGCGCAGGCCACCTTGGCTCTGGAACAAAAAAACTATGATGCTTCCTTGAAAAAATATCAGTTGGGGATGTTGTCAGAACTCGCTTTGGTGAGTGCGCAAGATCAGCTCGACACTCAGAAAGCAGCCGTTCGTACAGCAGAAACCAATTTATTCTCTGCCATTGAGCAATATAAATGGGCATTGGAGTATGGGATCATCAGTGAATAAACAGGGGCATGAGCGAGCTGTTGACAAAGGATTTTCCCAAAAATCAGCGTGCTATTACAAAGCGGTACTGCCTATAAACGTTATTTGTAATATTAATATATTGCTTGATTTTTTAGCGGAGAGGTTTGTCAACAGCTTGATGAGGACCAGATTTTGCAGAATAGGAGAGAATAACTCATGAAAAAACAGTCCCATTGGTCCGCCGCGATCTGTGTAGCATTGGCGGTGGCGGTTGTATGCAGCGGGTGCTCCAGCAGCGCAGAGCCTGCGAACGCGGAGCCAGAAGAGGCAGAAGTCGTCTCGGTGGAAGTGATGCCCGCCAAGCTTGGAGAGATTCAAAGTGAATTTCTCTACTCCGGAAAGGTGAAACCAGTAGAAGAAGCCAATGTGGTCAGTACAGTAGGGGGAACGGTCCAGGAGGTCTATTATCAAGTGGGGGACCATGTGGACAAGGACGCAACCCTGTTCCAAGTAGGTACGGAGGATATTGAGAACAATTTAGAAGTTCTTAACGCGCAATTGGCTGCTGCGCAGGCCAGCGTGAAATCCGCGCAGACCAGTTTAGAACTGGTCAATGGCGCAACGATGCAGTCACAAATTCAGTCTGCGAAAGCTGGCCTCGAACAGGCCGAAATCGCCTATAACGATATGAAAACAACCTATGAGAACAACAAACAGCTCTATGAGGCGGGGATTATATCAAAAAGCGATATGGATCAGACGGAGACTGGATTGAAAAATGCAGAGATCGCTTACAATCAGGCAAAGGAAAGTTACGATTTAATCGCCAATCAGATGCCGGCAGAAAATCTTCGAAAGGCACAGGATGGCTTAGCGGCGGCTCAAGCCAATGAGAAGGCCGTACGGGCCCAAATGGCGAGTGCAGAAAAAACGCTGCGCGATGCGACGGTGAAAAGTCCCATCTCGGGTGTGGTGACCGCGTGCAATGTGACCGCAGGAACCATGTATTCCAGTGCAGCCGGTGCGGCCTTTACCGTTAGTGACACGAGCCGCGTGTATATTGATGTAAATGTTTCAGAAGAACTCATCAATCGCATTGCCGTGGGGCAGAGCGTGGATGTAAAAGTCAGTGCTGTTTCGGATACGCCATTTACGGGCAAAATTGATCGCATCAATCCTGCGGCGGGGCAGACCGGTACATATAATGTAAAGATTGTTCTGGACAATGCGGATGGGCAATTGAAATCTGGAATGTTTGGAGAGGTACATTTTGTAAATGAACGGCATGAAAACGTAATCGTTCTTCCAAGAGACGCTGTGTTGACCTCGGACGACCAATCGTATGTGTTTGTCAATGAAGAGGGCGTCGCTAGAAAGGTGGAAGTGACCACCGGTATCGATACAGGAGAGCAGGTGGAGGTGACCACGGGACTTGCGGAAAACAGCAGCGTTGTTATAAAGGGCCAGAGCTTCCTGACGGACGGTGACGTGATTGAAGCCTCCGATTCGGAAAAGGAGGCGTAATGTATGCCGACAAAAACCGCGATTAAGCGTCCTATCACCACCATTATGGTGATGTTGGTGTTCATTTTGGCAGGCCTTGTTTCTTTGTCCGCCTTGAAGTTGGATTTGATGCCTTCGATCAATATACCAATTGCAGCGGTCAGTACGACTTATGTCGGCGCGGGCCCGGAGGAGATCGAAAGTCTGGTTACCAAACCAGTGGAAGAGGCTTTGGGGACTGTCAGCAACGTGGATACCATTACCTCGACCTCTTCCGCCAATTCTTCCATGGTAATCGTGCAATTTGTGGATGGAACCGACGTGGATATGGCTGCCATCGACTTGCGTGAAAAAATTGATCTGGTCAAAAGCAGCTTGCCTGAAGGGGCAAACGATCCGATGGTCATCAAAATGGACCCTAGCATGTTGAGCAGTATCATGGTGGGCGTCCATGGGGATATGGATCTCTCCAAATTGACCACGGAAATTGAAGACCATGTAATCAACCGCCTGGAACGCATTGACGGCGTGGCCTCTGTCAGCATGACAGGCAGTGTCGATCAAGAAGTGCAGGTTGTTTTAAAGCCGGAAAAGATGCAGGGATACAATGTGACGGTACAGCAGATTTCCGGGATGCTACAGGCAGAAAACTTGAACCTACCGACGGGCAGTATTGCGCAGGGCGATGCCAAGCTACAATTGCGTTCGGTTGGTCAATTCGAATCGGTTGATGAAATCCGCGACTTGCCGATTACCACTTCAACAGGAGCGCTGATCCATCTGCGCGATGTGGCGGATGTCAAGGAAGTGGAAAAGGAAGAAGACTCCTATGCCCTAATTGATGGACAAAAGAGCATCATTCTCACCATCCAAAAACAGTCCAATGCCAACTTGGTGGATATTTCCGAGAAAATTGTCGAAGAACTCGACAAGATTGAAGCCGACGATCCAGAGTTGAATGTGACAATGCTCACCAATACGGCGGATTATATTACGACTTCTGTCAGTAATGTTTTGAGCACAGCGGTGCAGGCAGCTCTGATGGCCATGGTCGTGTTGTTCCTATTTTTGCGCAATGGAAAGTCCTCTCTGATTATCGGCGTATCCATCCCGACTTCGGTTATTGTGACATTCGCATTGATGTACGTTTGTGGTATGTCCCTGAATGTCATCTCTTTGGGCGGTTTAACCATCGGTATCGGCATGTTAGTGGACAATTCCACCGTTGTGTTGGAGGCGATTACACGCCATCACGAGGAAGGCATGAGCGCGCGGAAAGCGGCTGAGACAGGGACGGCGGAGGTTGCGCTCTCGGTCATGGCCTCAACGCTGACTACCGTGGCGGTATTCATTCCTTTGATGTTTGTACAGGGAATGATTGGCCAGATGTTTAAAGATCTGTCCCTGACCGTGAGTTTTTCGTTGGGGGTTTCCCTGATTGTCTCCGTGACCTTTGTCCCCATGGCGGCCTCCCGCCTACTCAAAAGTACGGATGCAGAGCGCATGGAAAAACATCCCCGCCTCCATGCATTTCTCAATCTTTGGAAGCGTGGATTGGATGCGCTGGACAGCGGCTACCGCCGGGTTCTGCACGCTTCTCTGCGGCATAAAAAACGTGTGGTTGCCCTGGTGTTGCTGATCTTTGTAGCCTCTCTGTCCTTGCTACCCGTGGTAGGAGTGAACCTGATTCCCTCTATGGACCAAGGTTCGGCAAGCATTTCGATTGCGATGCCAAAGGGAACGGTTTTGTCGGAAACCTCGAAGGTGGTCGATCAAGTGACGGCTCAGCTCGGGGATATTCCGGAGATTGACGAATGGTATGTCACCGCAGGGGGATCTTCTACAGACAGCGCCAGTGTAACCATCAACCTGGTAGGGATGGACCAACGCGACCGGTCGACGGATGAAGTGGTGGATGAAATCCGCGGGCGGGTAAAAGGGATTGCCGGCGCAGAAATTACAGCTTCTGCTTCCAGCTCTGCAATGGGATCGTTTGGCTCCTCTTCGGATGTACAGTTCCAGCTGAATGGCGATGATACCGAACAGCTCCGTGCGATCGGGAACGACTTGATGGAACAATTGGAGAAGGAGCCCTGGGTAACCGATGTTTCCAGTTCGTTGGACGATGCAGTCCCGGAGGCCAGCATCGTGATCGACCGCGTAAAGGCGTCTTCCTACGGGATTACTGCGTCGAGCATTGCCAGTGCAGTCAGCACAGCGGTGACAGGCAGCGTTCCCACCCAATATAAAGTGGACGGCGACGAAATCGACGTCCGAATCATGGAAGATCCGGACCGTATCCGCTATCTGAATGATTTACAGGGGATCACCGTACCGGCGGCAAACGGTTCACCCATTCCGTTGACAGAGGTGGCGGAAATCCGGGTGGCAGACGGCGCTACTCAGATCACTCGTACCAACCAGCACCGTTATATCACCATCAGTGCCAATACGACGGATATTGACTCTGCAACCGCACGCCGCAATACGGAAGCTGTTCTCGATCGGTATCATTTCCCCGAGGGATATGACTATGAATTCACTGGAACGATGGATAGTATTGTCGAAACCTTCACCAGCCTGCTCGTGGTGCTGATTGTTGCCATCCTGCTGGTCTATATGATTATGGCAGCGCAGTTTGAATCGTTCATTCATCCATTTATCATCATGTTCTCCCTGCCGCTAGCCTTGACCGGTGGAATCATGGGACTGTTTGTAACGGGCAATACCATTACTGCGACGTCATTTATGGGCTTTATTATGTTGGTCGGCATGGTGGTCAACAATGCAATTGTGCTAGTGGACTACACCAACCAACTCAGAGAACGCGGGATGGGCTGTGTGGAAGCGCTGGAAAAGGCGGGGCCCACTCGTTTGCGTCCTATCCTGATGACTACCCTCACCACGGTACTGGGAATGGTCCCAATGGCGCTTTCCACGGCGGAAGGTACAGAAATGCAACGTCCAATGGCAATTACCATTATTTTTGGTATGACGCTCTCTACCGTAATCACTTTGGTATTTATCCCGGTTCTGTATGCCGGCGTGGATAAATTCCGGCATGGCCGGAAGAGCAAAAAGAACAAGCGGAAGTTCCACGAAGGGCAACGCGGAGAGGCTATGCCGGAGGGAATGTAAATCATTAAAGTGCAGCCCAGAGGGATCAATCCCTCTGGGCTTTTTTGCTTTTGGAGTCCAATTGAAAATCATTATCCTATAAAATACAAAGAAAATACAAGAATTTCAGAAAAAAGTACTATCTTTTTTGGAAATAAATTGTTATAATATATAAAAAAGTTGGAAACTGAGAAAGAATACTGTTTGCTTTATGAATGGCACGGAATTCAGTATTTCATTTAAAAAATAAGGAACACCAAAGATCGGATAGCTCAACAGCGTTTCGGTAGAGGGAGCGTTGTGGAGAAAGAGGATGTTTGGTGGTTCCTTGTTTAATATTTTTTAAGATGGGGAGAGATGTGCATGAAATCGAAACGGCTGGTTTCCTTGCTTCTTTCGGCGATCATGACCGTCAGTGTTGGCATTCAGCCTGCATTTGCTGCGGGAAATGACGCGGGAGATCCTTGGAACAGCAACGCACAGTGGCCGCAGCTTACGCGGGCCGCTTCCGAAATGAAGCCCGAAGACCAGAAATTTACCCACAAGGAGTGGACAGGCACGACCTATACCGGCCTCGACGGTTCGGAAGAGAATGCTTGGGATGTTGTTGGAATCAATCGAGAGCCTGCTGCAACGTCTACTGTTCCTTATGAATCTGTGGACAAGGCAGTGACCGGTGCCGTGGATTATGCAAAGGATCAATCCGCATATGTCCAGATGCTCAGCGGTTCCGGCGAAAAAGATTGGCAGCTTGTCGTGGTATCCAACCCGGAAAAGGGCCAGAAATACCTGGATGACGGCTTTATGAACCCCGATTATGAGGTGAAGGCCGAAGATGGGTGGCACGATGTGGATGTTCCGCGCAGCTGGACCCGCTATGAGGACTGCGGCGATTGGGACTATTCCATTTATACGAACACCCAGATGCCTTGGCAGGAAGGGGACAACCCCAGCGTTCCGCAGGCGCCGACGAATTACAACCCGGTGGGTTTCTACCGCAAGGAATTCACTGTGAAACCCTCCATGCTTCAGGACAACGGCCGCGTGCTGATTTCCTTCCAGGGCGTGGAGTCCGCTTATTATGTGTATGTCAACGGCCATGAGGTCGGCTATAGTGAGGACAGCTATCGTCCGCACGAGTTCGACATCACCGATTATCTGAACCCGCAGGGCGAAGTCAACACCCTTGCAGTAAAGGTACATAAATTCTGCGACGGAACGTGGATGGAAGACCAGGATATGATCTACGACGGCGGTATCTTCCGCGACGTCTACCTGTATTCCACCCCCTTGGTGCATATCTCGGACTACCGCGTCATCACCGACTTGGACGAGACCTACACCAATGCAGATCTGCAGTTGAGTCCGGTCGTGACCAACTATGCGACACAGGATGTCTCCAATTTTGCAATCGACGTTCAATTGTTTGATGCAGAGGGCAACAACGTCTTTGCAGACGACCCGATGCGCATCGATCTCGGCGCGATTGCCGCTGGCAAGTCGGCTACCGCAGATGTCAGCAAGCTGGTCAAGAGCCCGAAACTTTGGAGCGCCGAGGACCCGAACCTCTACACGCTGGTCCTCAACCTCTACGACAAAAATTCCGGCAAGCTGTTCGAAAGCGTTTCCCAGCAACTCGGCTTCCGCGAGATCGAGTTCACCCGTACGGAGGTAGATGAGAACTACAACCGCATCACAACGGAATATGAGCCGATCACCATCAATGGACAGCCGTTGTTGTTCCGCGGCACCAACCGCCACGATTCCGACCCATTTGGCGGCAAATATGTGCCGAAGGAAACTTATGAGGAAGACGTCAAGCTGATGAAGGAATGGAACCTGAACGCAGTCCGTACCTCTCACTATGCGAATGATGAGTACCTCTATTACCTCTGCGACAAGTATGGCCTGTATATGATGGGCGAGACAAATGCGGAATGTCATGCCATTATGGGCCAAAACGACAATATCAATAAATACCTGAGTACGGTTCTATTCGACCGTGAAAATACCTCTTACCAGACGTTGAAGAATCAGACCGCGGTTGTCGCATGGTCCATCGGCAATGAGATGAGCTATGACCGCCACGGCGGTGACAATATTTTCCCGCGCTTGGTGTGGTTCTTCAAGGACCGCGATTTGACTCGCCCGGTTCATGCGGAAGGTTTGAACCAGGACTGTGGAACCGATATGGGCAGCAATATGTATCCGTCGGTCAGTGCAGTACAGGGATATGCTGGCGAAGGCAAGATGCCGTATGTCATGTGCGAATATGCCCATGCGATGGGCAATTCGGTCGGTAACTTGAAAGAGTATTGGGATGCTGTCCGCAGCTCTGACAATATGCTCGGCGGCTTCATTTGGGACTGGGTTGACCAATCCCGTGCCATTGACCTCGATACCCTGCCCAGCCAGAGCAGCATCACTGAGTTGAGTAAAAATGCAGCGGTAGCAACCGTGACAGGCGCAACCAGCGCAGTTGACGCAGACGATGCTTCCCTTACAGGCAAAGCATACGATGGATATTCCGTGATTTCCGGCGCGGCCAACGACGTCTATAACGCTGTGCTCTCCGGCTCGGATGCAAACTTTACCTTTGAAGTGATGGTAAAGCCGAATTCTACTGCATCCAATAGCGTGTTTATCGCCAAGGGCGATACGCAGGTTGCTTTGAAGACCAGAAGCAGTGGAAATGCCGGCGTGGAATTCTTTGTCTATGACGGTGCAAATTGGAATTCTGCTTCCTTTGACCTCCCGAGCGACTGGGTGGGCAATTGGCACCAGATCGCCGGTACCTATGACGGTACTGCTTTGAAGGTCTACTATGACGGAAGACTGATGAATACCAATAATGGTAGCTTCAATATCCATACCAATAGTTATGATCTTGGCATTGGTATCGATTTGGAGCACAATCGTACCGTGGACGGCGAGATCTCGCTTGCGCGTATTTACAACAGAGCGCTGACGGCGGAGGAACTCCAGGCACAGAACAGCCAGACTCCGGCCATTGGCGCAGAAGATGACAGTGTGGTCCTGTGGCTGGATTACTCTGAGCCGATGACCCAGCTTGAGCAGCAGTATTGGGACTACTACACAGAGGACTATGCCCATCAAAATCTTTATAATGAAGAGATGGATGGCAAGTTCTTCGGCTACGGCGGAGACTGGGGCGATACCAACAACAGTGGTAATTTCTGTGTGAACGGCATCGTATCCCCGGACCGTGACCCGCAGCCTGAGCTCTATGAAGTAAAATACCAGTACCAGTCTATCTGGGTGACGGCCACGGAAAATGAGCTCATGAACCGCAAGGTCAACATCTATAACGAGAATAATTTCACGAATGTCAATGCTTATGACGTCCAGTGGCAGCTGTTGCAGGACGGCGAAGTGATTGATGAAGGAATCCTCGCGGACGAAGAGGCAAATATAGCGCCGAAGGAAACCAAGTCTGTTACGATTCCGTATACAATGCCGGCAGAAAACGAGCGTCCGGCAGGTGCGGAGTATTACCTCAACATCAACTTCCTGCTCAAGGATGATTGCTGGTGGGCAGATGCTGGCCATGAAGTGGCGCACGAGCAGTTTGCGATTCCGGCAGCTGTTCCAGCAGTGGCCCCGGTCATTTCGGAGAAAGATGTAACGGTTGATACTGAAAGCGACGCGGACTATGTGTTGGTCAAAGGGGAGGACTTCTCCTTTAAGCTGAACAAGTCAACAGGCGCGATGTCCAATTATGTTTTCAAAGGCGAAGAGATCATCGAGGAGGGACCCGTTCCGGACTTCTGGAGAGCAGCGATTGATAACGATAAGAGCATGGATTCCACCTGGAAGAGTGCCAATAAGAATATCACGCTGAATGAAGATGGCCTGACCGTCTCTGCTGCAGAGGATGGGAGAATGGTCGTTACCACGGAATTGACACTCAATAATGCGAAGGGTGCCAAGGAGACCGTAGTGTATACCATCGACGGATCTGGCGCAGTTACCGTTAAGATGACGCTGGATGCCACTGGAACCGGTATGGGCCAGCTGCTGAAGGTTGGTTCCACAATGACTTTGCCGGCGGGCTATGAGGATATTACCTGGTATGGCAACGGCCCGTCTGAAGGTTACATCGACCGTTGCACCTATGCAATGACTGGTGTCTATACCTCAACGGCAACCGATTCCTTCTATCCGTTCCTGAAGACACAGACCACTGGCGACTACAATGGCGTGAAGTGGATGGCTCTCACCGGTGAGAACAAGCCTTATGGCGTACTTGTAGCCGGTAAACAAGATCTGGAGGCAGGTGCTCTTCATTTCACAGCTGATGAGCTGGATGCTGCAAATCATCCATATGAATTGAAAGGCCCGAATGAAGAAACATATTTCCATGTGGACCTGATTTCTCGCGGCCTCGGCGGCGCAAGCTGTGGCCCGGACACTTTGGAGCAGTATACAGTCCCGAACGATAAGGCGTACACCTATGAGTACACAATCGTTCCGTATGAAACCGCTTCGGGCGATCCGATGGAGCTGAGCAAGCCCTGGAGAACCCTGGAAAGCTTTGATCAGGATGCTTTTGACCAGCAGCAGGCCCAGGCAGTCGAGGAAGCGATTGACTCGATCTTTGTATACTCCTATGACCAGCTCGCTGACATTGAGGCAATCGTGGACCTCTATGAAGGCCTGACCGACAGCCAGAAGAAGCTGGTATCCAATTATGAGGAACTGGAAACGGCATTGGAAGAAGTCCAGGCACTCAGAGGAAAGGCTCCGTATGTGGTGGATCAGAGCGCAAATGCTATGAATCCCGCTCTCCCGGATACGGCCAATCTGATTCAGGACGATACCTTCGGCGCCGCTTTGACAGGTTATATGCCGGTCCCGAATGACAAAGGAACTGAGGGCGGCGACATCTTCAAGGATGTGTTCAAGGGCAAGAATCCGTTTACCGTGGAAGTCTGGGTGAAACCGTCCAGCAGCCAGAAGGATTACGATATGTACCTTGGCAAGGGCGATAGCTGTATGGGCTTCCGTATGCGCTCGACGACGATTGACTTTTTCATCAAAGCCAACGATGGAAAGTGGTATACCTATGAGTATGCGTTTAATCGCGACGAAGTGATCAATAAATGGAATCATATCGCCGGCATTTATGACGGCAGCAAACTGTATCTTTACCTGAACGGCGAAATTGTCGCACAGGCGACTGACAGTTCCACAGGCGGCGTTTCTTCCAACGATACGAACTTCTACATCGGTTATGACCCGGAGACGGGGAGAACCAACAGCAACCAGTTTGCCAAGGTGCGCGTATACGATAAGGCGCTCAGTGTGGATGAACTGAATGGTCAGGACGCTTATGATAAGGCGGAAGCGGATACGCCAGCAATTGCTCCAGACAATGAGAATGTTGTTCTGTGGCTTGACTTCACAAAACTCGGATACAATGATGCACCGGTGGTTGATGGAGACGAATTAGCACTTTCTCCGAAGGATGCAGAAATCGTTGTAGGCACCAGCCAAGAGTATACCATTGTAAAGGCCGCTCCAACGGCAATTGCAAAGGCGGGTTCTGTACGTGCAGCAGCAACGCTGGAAGATCTGCAAGCACTGTTGGATCAGGTAAACGCCATTGACACCAGCATCTATACCGAGAGCAGCGTTGCAATTTTGGAAGCAGCAATCAATGTGGCAAACGTTGTCATCATAACTCCGGGTGTGACGGAGGCAATCATCGACAGTGCCTATAACATGTTGAAGGCAGCACTTGAAGGATTGGTGTGGGACGATACCTATGAAGTGATGTCTGCAGATTGGTCGGTGGTGGATGTATTCGGCAAGCCGGTAAATGGTGTCACCATTACCCCGAATGCGGAAGATGCCGGCAAGGCGACCGTTTCTGTAGGCGAAGCGGTTCCGGTTGGAACACGAATTCGCGTGATGGCGACGAACATCAATGGCAATGAGAATCTTACAGCAAAGACCTATGCAACCGTCGTTCCAGAGCCGGAAAAGACCCCGCGCGAAAAGCTGGAAGAACTGTATCTGGAAGCGACCAAGATCCACGACGCAGGCCAGGGCGAGTATCTGGAAGAGGCTTGGAATGCGTTCGAGTCCGCTTATAAGGCGGCAGGAGCAACGCTTGACAACGAGGCGGCGACGGACGACGAGCTGAGAAATGCAGCAGAGACTCTGCAAAATGCCATTGACGGCTTGACCGCAGAAGAGCCATCCGAGCATAAGCTGCTGGTTGAGTTCGACGACAATGTGACTTTGTGGGTCGACGGAGAGAAACCGCCCTATGCGGATAAGCTAGGCAGCTATACGGCAAATGTTATGGCAGGCGATGAAGTACAACTGACCTTTGCTCCGAGAGTGGACGGCAGAGAATTTGCAGCAGCCTCTGTGATTGTGAACGGTGAAGAGACAACAATCGATATCGAGGCGCTGGAATCCACAAGAGCGATTGACTATGTGCTAAATATGCCGAACACGGAGACTACGGTGCAGTTCAAGAGCACGATTGTCAACAAGCTTTTGTTGCGAGACGCGATCCAGAGTGCAGGAAAGGCTATGAAAGGCGACGAGTACGCGACGATGGTGCCAAGCGCGAAGAAGCTCTTTGACGAGGCCTATGAGGCGGCAATCAAGGTAGAGGCGGACAGAACCGCATTGCAGGACGAGATCAATGAAGCATGGCTAAACATGACGGATGCCATGTTCTACCTGTCCTTTACCGCAGGAGACCGAGAGGGCCTGAAGGCGTTGTTGGATAGCCTGCCGGAACTGAATGAGGAAGACTTCACGCCGAACAGCTGGAGCGTCTATGAAAAGGCAAAAGCGGACGCAGAAGAGTTGGTAAACGACGAAGATGCTCTCGAGGTGGAGGTAGAGCCGGCGAAGCAGGCTTTGCGTGATGCAATCCAGGGCTTGACGATGCGGGCGGACACCAGCACACTGAAAACGCTGATCGCAAAGGGCAATGAGATTCTTCCAGACCTGGACAGCTATGAGAGCAGCGAAGAAGTCAAAAAGGCCTTTACTGACGCGCTGAATGCGGCCGAGGGGATTCTGAACGATCCGAACGCGACGCAGGAAGAAGTGAACAGCATTGCGACCGAATTGACCATAGCGATGGCAAATCTGCGCAAGACGCCGGATAAGGAAGCGTTGGAAGCTCTGATCGCAAAGGGCGAACAGGTAAATGCGAACGACTATACAGCGGCAGATTATGCAGCGTTGCAGGCAGCGCTTCAGACAGCAAAGGTAGTTCTGGAAAAAGAAGATGCGACTTCCGAAGAGATTGAAAGCGCATACAATGCGTTGGAAGCGCGTATCCAGGCGACAAAGGGAGAAGAACCCACAAAGCCGGATAACGACCAGAATAGCGGAAACAAGAAACATACCAGCTCTTCCGGCTCGAAGAGCAGCGGGAACATCTATGGTTCCGCGGGCAGAGCAGTGGTGAATCCGACCGTCGCAGCGGCGCAGGGAGTTGTAGCCCAGGCGAGCGTATACAGCGATACGACGGTAAACTTCACATTGAAGAGAGGCGCAGCATACTGCTTCAAGATGACCGTGGTAAATGGAAACGGACTGGTACCGAGCTTCACAGTGGGCAACGGAAGCGTTCTGAAGACACAGTTTGTGACGCAGATCGGCAATGACTACTACTATAGAGTTTATGCAGTTGGTACACCGGGCCAGAGCACAGGAGTCTATACGACCTTGCCGGGGCAGAATGCGCAGATGCATTGTACGGTGACCGTTGGCTAAGTGGAGAAAGAAAACTCTATAAAAGTGTCGCGGACAGATTTCAATGCTTGGAAATTGGGATTTGTGACCGATACATAGGCATATTCTCATCCCTAATTCGATAATGCAGGACACCCTGCCGCATTCCTAAATGTGTTTGCGGCAGGGTGTTTCTATGATCAAACTGTTTTTTGCTCTTATTGGACGGAGTGTATACAGCACTCGCCGTGTTATGGAAGCCTCCCTTCATCCTTTAATATGTCGATTAAATATGTTAGCTTATCATTTCAACGCCAATTGGGAAGGGAATAGTCCAGCTTTCTGGCAAACCTGTTGGAAAATCTCAAGTGTTTTTTGCAATTTTTCATTCCATATAGAGGAAAACATTGTGGTATAATAAGGATGAAAACTGTTCATGGAGATTTGGAAAAATATTTTTCGCTTGACAAAAAATGGATTTGCAATATAATTAAAAAAATTGAAGTATTTTAAAATGAGCTGTTTTGCACCTGCCGGACGTTTGAAAACGGCTGCGTGGAGTGTGCCCGATTTGGGGAGTTCTCCTGAGGGACCTTGTGGTTCTTCGCACCGCGGACGGCAATCTAAAAGAGAGAAAGAATGGTGTGCATATGAGTTTTCAGATCCTGGGAACGGGAAGTGCCCATCCGGTCTGTTCACAGACAAATGATGACCTCTCTGTGTTCCTGGATACCTCTGATGAATGGATTTCCACGCGAACCGGGATTAAGAGCCGGTATGTCTGTACCACGGAAACCATTTCCGATCTGGCTGTACAGGCGGGGCGTGCTGCGCTGCAAAATGCAGGAATTACACCAGAAGAACTGGACTTGATCCTCTGTTCTACCATACGCGGCGATTACATAACCCCTGCCTTGGCTTGCATCGTGCAAAAAAGTTTAGGGGCGACATGTCCGGCTTTCGATATTAATGCGGCATGTTCGGGTTTTGTCTATGCGTTAGATGTTGCGGATGGATATTTCGTCCGTAAGCGTGTAAAAAAGGTTTTGGTTGTCGCTGCTGAGGAGATGTCCAAGTTATTGGATTGGAAGGACCGCAGAACTTGCGTGTTGTTTGGCGATGCTGCGGGCGCGGCGGTGCTAGGAGAAGGCGAAGGACTGCGCTCCATTCGAATTACGACGACAGGAAATTCGGATGCCTTGCGCATCCCGCATGTGCGGGGAAGTTCTCCATTTGATAAGACCCAGGCTGAATCCGCAGAGTCCTTCCTATATATGGATGGACAGGAAGTCTACAAATTCGCGGTGGCCGCTATGTGCAACGATGTGCGCATCGTATTGGAAGAAGCGGGGTTCACGGAGGAGGATGTGGATTACGTGTTGCCACATCAGGCCAATTTGCGCATCATTGAGACAGCGAAAAAGAAGTTGAACATTCCTGCGGAGAAGTTCCATGTCAATATCAGCCGGTATGGCAATACCTCGTCCGCTGGAGTGGCAATCTTAATGGATGAGATGCATCGTGCAGGGAAGTTTCATCCAGGCGACGTACTGGTGCTTTCGACCTTTGGCGGAGGTTTGACAACAGGCGCCTGTACATTGGTATGGACGGTATAAGTAAGGATATTTGGAAAGGAGTCGTTTTTTATGATAAAGACACCGATTTGTGAATTGTTGGGCATTGAATACCCGATCTTGCAAGGGGGGATGGCCTGGGTGGCTGATGCATCCTTGGCTTCCGCGGTATCCAATGCGGGTGGCTTAGGCATCATCGCTGGCATGAATTCCAATGGTGAGCAGCTCCGTACCGAGATCCGCAAATGCCGCGAATTGACGGACAAACCTTTCGGCGTGAACGTGATGCTGATGAGCCCCTTTGTAGAAGAGGTCGCACGTGTGGTCGTGGAGGAGAAGGTTCCGGTGCTCACCACGGGAGCAGGGAATCCCGGTAAATATATGCCCGCATGGTTGGAAGCGGGGATCAAGGTGGTACCGGTGGTAGCTTCTGTGGGCGTGGCCAAACTGGTGGAAAAGCGTGGAGCGGCCGCAGTGATTGCAGAGGGTGGCGAAAGTGGCGGCCATATCGGAGAATTGACT
>OLPX01001139.1_pt1 | contig 20138 bp, 12 predicted proteins | sample 1672491 | NCBI WGS metagenome assembly OLPX01 (sample SAMEA3136692, study PRJEB25190) | human gut metagenome | biome: human gut; feature: human-associated habitat; material: faeces | place: Austria | collected 2013 | reverse complement strand
GATACTCCCCTATAAAAATGGCTATTTATCAACTGTTTGTTGTGACATAGCCTTTAGTTTTAACAGGCACTCTGCGTCCGTTTAGATAATTCCTGCCGGAAGATAAATCGGTGCTCCAGGTCCAAGCGGAAGACCGACAAAGTACCAGAGAAGCAGGAAAGCGATCCAGAGTACCTGAACGGCGGCAACAGTGGGGATACACGGAGCAAGGAAGCTTCCCAGCTTCATGTCCTTATCGTACTTTTCGTTCATAACGGCCAGACACATGTACAGGTACGGAGACAGCGGCGCAAGAGCATTGGTCGGGGAGTCACCGATACGGTAAATTAACTGTGTAAAGGCCGGATGATATCCCAGCAGCATGAGCATGGGAACGAAAATCGGACCCAAAATGGTCCATTTTGCAGAACCGGAGCTCATGAACAGGTTAATCATGATGGTCAGGATGATGATGCCGACAAACATGGGTGCACCGGTAAAGCCGACACCCTGAAGGAAATTGGCGCCTGCAATGGCGATGACCGTACCGATCTTCGTCCAGTTAAACAGAGCCGTGAACTGTCCGGCGGCGAAACAGAAAGCAACGAAAGAGCCCATGCCGGCCATGGCCTTTGTAAAACGGCTCGTCACGTCGCGCTCATTTTTAATCACACCTGTGGTAACGCCGTAGGCAATACCGCAAAGAACAAACATTAAAAGGATAATCGGGATCAGGCCGCTTAAGAAAAGGCTGCCGACGATTCCGCCGGTTTCCGGATTTGCCAGAGGGCCGGCAACGATTCCGATCACGATAACTGCAACATAGACTAACAGAACGATTCCGCTGTTGCGGAGACCCTTTAACTGGATGGGGGTCAGTTCCTCCTTGCTTAAGGCCGCTTCGCCGTGATATTTTCCGACACGGGGCTCAAGGAGATGGTTCGTGCACCAGCCGACAACGATGGTTACAAGGAAGGTAGAAGCAACCATGAAGAACCAGTTGCAGGCGCTGTCAACGGTGAAAGTAGTGTCGCTTCCAAGAAGCACCTGGATCGAGGTGTTGGTGATACCGGCTAAAAGAGAGTCGGTTCCGGCGATCATCAGGTTCGCAGAGAAACCGGCGTTAGCGGCAATCCATCCGCACATGAGGCCGGCCACCGGGCTTCTGCCGACGCCCAGGAAAGCGATGGCTGCGAGCGGCGGAACGAGAACGCTGCACGTATCGGAAGCCAGGTTTCCGCAGGTACCGATCAGGGCAACCACATAGGGAACAATCCCTGCGGATACGTTGGCCATACTTTTTTTCAGAAGGCTGTCAACCAGTCCGACCTGCTCACAGAGGCTGATACCTAATGTCATGGACAGTACCAGGCCGAGAGAAGCGAAGCCGCTGAAGTTCGTGGTAACGCTTTTGAGGAACCAGGATAAGCCTTCCTGTGAGAAGAAGTTCTGAACGACTACCTCTGACCCGTCTGACGGACTCGTCACGGATACACCCAGCATGGAAAAAATCAGGGATAGAACTGCAATAAACAGGAACAGCCACATGAACATGGTGAATGGGCTGGGAAGCTTGTTGCATCCATATTCGATTACATTTAGAAAGCGGTCCATCAATGAACCTTTTTTGTTCTTTGCCATAAAAGACCTCCTGTCTTAAGTAATAGACTTGGGGAATCTCTGGCCCGTTCTTTTCAAAGGGGCGGAGATTCATTGGATCGAAATCATCCGTTTTTCTGCAAAAAGGAGGTTCCGATACTGCCGCAATGTCCTGGCGCCCGCGCGGCCTGCCGGAATTTCGCGGCTGATGTTCTGCATGAGATGGCAGAACAGATGAAAATGGTGCGGCTCCTATTGCGCCTCCTTTCTGCACCTCTTGTCCCATTTTGCGGGAAGTTGTTATGAGATAATATAATAGGTCTATTCTAGCACATTTTGGGAAAAATGAAAGGGATTTGTTAAAAAATAATAAAATTTAATAAAATTGCGTTAAGAAAATATCAATTTTATACAAACAAAAAGCAGCCGCACCGGCAGGCCCGCGAAAGGCCCGCCGTGCGGCTGACTGTTATGAAACGGATTAGCAGGTTGCACCGCCCACAAGGTGAAGCTGTGCGCCGATAATCTCGTCGCGTCTCTTTAAGATGTCGTCGGATAAGAGCTGTTTTTCCACATTCTCGAAGCCAAGGCGCTCGATGGTGTCGGCGAAGCGCTCGCCGGTCTCGCCCTGTTCGCGGAATAAGAGGATGGCCTTCTCGATGATGGAGAGGACTTCTTCCTCGGTGGAGAATACCGGGCTTAAAGCATGGCCGTGAGCCACTCTCTTGCCCCAGCGGCCGCCGATGTAGATCTTGTAGCCGTAGGTGCCTTCGTCAAGTGCATGGAACGGGCACTTTCCGACACAGCGTCCGCAGTTGTTGCAGTTCTCGCCGTCGATGACAAGCTTTCCGTCCTTGACGGCAGAAGCCTTCATCGGGCAGGACGCCTCAACCTGGCAGACCTTGCAGCCATGGCAGAGATCGCTGTTGAACTGCGGGATTCTCTGGCCGACGATACCTAGATCGTTAAGGTTCGGCTTTACGCAGTTGTTGGGGCAGCCGCCGACCGCAATTTTGAACTTATGCGGAAGCTTTACGCCGGCGTAGCCATGGTAGAAGATCTCGTGGATCTTGTCGGACAGCGCATAGGAATCCAGAAGTCCGTACTGGCAGGTGGTTCCCTTGCAGGCCACAACCGGACGCACCTTGGAGCCGGTGCCGCCCGTCTCTAAGCCGGCATCTGCCAGATCCTCGCGGAGCGCGTCGATGTTTCCGTAGGGAACACCGATGATTTCCATAGTAAGACGCGTCGTCATGGCGATGCGGCCGCTGCCATATTTCTCGGCTGCCGCGGCGATGGCCTGGTTCTCAGCCGCTGTGATGTTGCCGTTTCTTGTGATGACACGGACGTTGAAGTTGTCGGTTCCCTTATTGTGGAGGCAGCCGAGAGCCTTTAAGCGGGTGATTTCCTCGGCGCTTACGGTCACTTTTCCGGCTGCTGCCTTCTTATAAATATTGAAGGTCAGTCCGCCTTCGAGAACCTTCGTGTTGGTGTAGCCGTAGAATTTCAGGCGGTTCTGGAGCAGGTAGCTTCTCTTGCCCTTTGCACAGATAATCAGGATCTTTTCATCCTTATCAAGGCCGTCCACAGGCCCGTTCACCTGATTGACATCCACATACGGCGCATCCGGGATGGCCGGAACAGGAGACGTATCAATAACCTTGTAGCCGTCAGCGGCGCCTGCGGCAAATTCAGCCGGTGAAAAGCTCTCCAGGATGCCGTCCATCTTGTTTGTCAGGATGCTCACAGCCGTCACAAACGGATGGATTGCCGTGGAGAACGGCGGCGCGTAAGCCATGTCAAGGTTCATGAGCTGATCAACGGTGGCGTCCATGGTGATGGCGGTCACGGCCACGTCGGTCACTTTGTCGACGGCGCCGGAGCCGAGCACCTGGAGACCAAGGAGCTTTCTGGAAGCTTTGTCAGCTACGGTTTTAATAATAAAGGTGGAAGCGCCCGGATAGTAGTGTGCCTTGTCGTCAACGATACAGAGGTTGGACACCACATCGTAGCCCTCTTCCTTTGCGGAAAGCTCGGAGAGGCCGGTGCGACCGCCGTTTAAGTCGGGAAGCTTTACGACAGCCGTTCCGAGAACGCCCTCATAGGAGACATCCTCGCCGCAGAGCGCCCTTGCAAAGGTGCGGCCCTCCATGTTGGCAGAGGAACCCATCGGGGACCATGCCCGCTTTCCGGTCTGACGGTTTACGACGCAGGCGCAGTCGCCGGCTGCATAAATGTTTTCTAAGTTGGTACGGAGCTTTCCGTCCACCGGAATCGTGCCGTTGGGCATGAACTCCAGGCCCGTGTCCTTTAAGAAGGCGGTGTTGGGACGGATTCCAAGGGACATGACGACGATGTCAGCCTTTAATTCTCCCTTGTCGGTCTTGACGCCCTCGGCCTTTACGGTGCCCGTGATGGACTCCATCTTCGTGCCGGTTAAAACCTTGATGCCCTTCTTAATCAGATGGCGCTTTGCATAGTCGGCCATCTCCGGGTCGAAGCCGGGCATGATCTGATCGGCCATATCAATGACTGTGACGGAGAGACCCTGGGCAAGCAGGTTTTCGGCTGCCTCAAGGCCGATGAAGCCGCCGCCGACAACCACGGCCTTCTTCGGGGCGTTGGACTCTAAATATTCCCGGATTTCGATGGCATCCTGGGGAGTACGCATGGTGAAGACGCCGGGAAGAGTGATGCCCTCTAACCGCGGGACAATGGGAGATGCGCCCGTGGCGATGAGACAGACATCATAATCATACTCTTCGGTATTTCCTGTCCGCAGGTTCTTAGCCTCGGCCTTTTTTCCGTTTACATCAAGCTTTACGATCTCGCGCTCAGTTAAAACCTTTGCGCCGGTCAGGGCGGAGAAGGAAGCCGGAGTATTTACGATGAGCTGGGACTTGTCAGGAATCACATTCCCCACATAGTACGGAAGCCCGCATCCGGCATAGGAAATGTCTTTTCCCATGGTTACGATGGTTACGTCAAGAGAACGGTCCATTCTCTTAAGCTTGGCGGCTGCCTTGGTACCGGCAGCAACGCCCCCGATAATCAATACTTTCATGCTTTCACCCTGCAGTGGGAGACACTGCCCCTTTCATTATGTAAGATAAACTCAAGGCCCGCGGGAAGTCTGGCAAATGCGAAACTTCCTGCGGGCCATACCTAAATTCTATTGTACCTGATTACGGCGGCAAAGTAAAGAAAATAAGGAAAAGCCATGAATAAAATCTTGTAATCACAGCGATTACGAAACGTAATCAGAAATTTTTTACCAGGCGGCTGCCATTCCGTCGGTTCGCGGCTCCGAAGCGCCGCAGAGGACGCCTTCCCCGCTCCTTAAAATAATCTGGCCGCGGCCCAGCATGATGTTTGCGGACGGCACCTGGATCTGGTGCTCCCGCCGGGAGAGGATGTCGATGAGAGGCGCGCCGAAGCCGTGCTCTAACTGGATTTCCTTTCCCTTTGTCCACATGAACCGCGGGGCGTCGAGGGCCTCCTGGGGATTCATGTGAAAGTCGATCATGTTGGTGAGCACCTGGAGATGTCCCTGGGGCTGCATGAAGCCGCCCATGACGCCGAAGGGGCCGAGAGGCTTTCCGTCCTTTGTGAGGAAGCCGGGGATGATGGTGTGGTAGGGGCGTTTGCCCGGCGCTACGCAGTTATCCATGGTTTCGTCCATGGTGAAGCCGTTGCCGCGGTTCTGGAAGACGATGCCTGTCCCGGGGAGGGAGATTCCGGAGCCGAAGCCGGCAAAGGTGGACTGGATGTAGCTGATCATGTTCCCCTCGCCGTCGGCAGCGCAGAGATAGACCGTGTCGCCGCAGTAGGGGTCGCCTGCCATGGGATCCATGGCCTCTTTCCCGATTAAGGCCCGCCGCTTTTCGGCGTATTCTTTGGAAAGCAGGCGTTTTACCTCGGTTTTCATGGCCTTCGGGTCAGAGATGTATCGTTTCCCGTCGGCAAAGGCCAGCTTTAAGGACTCGATGATCCGATGGAGTACCTCAGGATTTTCATGGCCGCCGGAAAGGTCAAAGCCCTCTAAAATGTTGAGCGCCATCAAGACGACAAGTCCGTGGCCGTTCGGCGGAAGCTCCCAGACATCGAAGCCGCGGTAGTTTGTGGTGATGGGCTCCACCCATTCGGCATGGTAAGCAGCCAGGTCGTCCTTTCTGATATAACCGCCGGTCTTTTTGGAAAACGCGTCGATTTCGTCGGCGATGGCGCCGCGGTAGAAGGACTCACAGTTTGTCCGGGCAAGCTCTTCTAAAGTTTCGGCAAAGGCGGGGGCCTTAAAAAGCGTTCCGGCCTCCGGCGCATGCCCGTCCGGCGCAAAAACCTCGGCCCAGGTGTTAAAATGCTCTTCCGGCGTTTCCCTCTTTAAATTCCGCCAGGCATTTTTCCAGAGCCTTGACGCCACGGGAGCCACCGGGAAGCCGTCCCTGGCATAGGAGATGGCAGGTTTCAGGATTTCGGTGAGCGGAAGGCGGCCGAAGCGGCGGTTGATTTCGGCCCAGCCGGAGGTGACGCCTGGTACGGTGACGGCGCCCCAGCCAAGCCGCGGCATTTCCGTGTGTCCGGCGGCCTTTAAGGCGTCGATGCTTAAAAGCATGGGGGCCGGGCCGCTGGCGTTTAAGCCGTAAAGCTTTCCCTCGTGACAGAGGATGGCAAAGCCGTCGCCGCCCATGTTGCAGGACATGGGCTCCGTGAGCATCATGCAGGCGGCTGCCGCCAGGATGCCGTCGAAGGCGTTCCCGCCCTGCTTAATGATATCGAGGCCGGCCTGGGCCGCCAGGGGCTGCGCCGCGCAGACCATGCCGCGTGCGCCGTACGTCACCGTGCGCCGCGACGGGTAGCGGTAGGTAAGGGGATCAAACTGAAATTCCATAAGAGACTCCTTTTTGCGGTAAATTTTCTGATTTTATGGTACTGCGGATGCGGGGAAAATGCAAGAAAAAGAGCTGTGAGATTTCATGCCTCACAGCTCTTAAACGCTTTGGGATTAGACACCTGTCCAGCCGATGGTCTGAAGAACCGTCAGCATAATGATAGAAAATACAAACTGAAGGATGAGAAGCGGAGCATAGCTCTTAACCCACTTGTTGTAGGAGATTCCCGCGATACCAAGGCTGCCCATCAGGGTACCGGCCGTCGGGATGATACAATCAGCAAAACCTGCGCCGAACTGGTAAGCCTGAACTGCTACCTGACGGGTAATTCCCGTAAGGTCGGCAGTCGGAACCATTAAAGGCATAACGACCGCAGCCTGGCCGGAGCCGGACGGGATAAACAGGTTGATGGCCGTATTTATGACCATCATCAGGTTTGCACCTAACACAGGGCCAACCTGAGAAAGCGGCAGAGACAGGTAGTAAACAATCGTATTCAGAATCTGCCCGTTAGTAAGTACGACAGAAATTGCGTTGGCAAAGCCAATGATAAAAGCAGCATTTACCATCTTGGAAGCGCCGGTAATAAATTCCTTGGTTGTTCCGTTGACACCATAGCCATTTGTGAGACCGATGATAACGGCAACAAGGAAGAATACGGCTGCAAACTGGGAGTTGCCCCATCCAAACTGAACGGAACCGATTACAACGACAACGATGGCGGCCAGCGTGGAGGCAAGGGCGATGATCTGGCCGACATTAAGACGTCCATTCAGGGCATCTGTGTTGCCCTCATCCTGCAGTCCCATGAACTGGGAAGTTTTAAGGCCAGGCTCATAATTAAGGCTTTTGGTCGGATCCTTGCGGATTCTCTTCATGTACATAACGACAAAAACATATGTCATGATGAAGTTGATAACATGGATGAAAACGCGGACACCCATACCGGAGAAAACAGGAAGCTCAGCAATCGGATGTGCGACGCCAAGAGTAGACGGGTTTGCCCAGCCAATATTAAAACCAGAGTATGCTCCCAGATACACTAACATCATTCCGGCAGCCGCATCCAATCCGATAGCCTGAGAAAGAATGATTCCGATGGGAACAAGGGCAACCGTCGGATTTGCGAAAACGCCGCATGCGCCGCCGATGGTCATGAACAGCATGAGTACAAAGGCGATTACATAGTCATTAGCCTGTTTTCCGCCGCTTGCGATGCTCTTAAATGCGATTTCAATGGCACCGGTTTTCTGAAGAAGATGGACGGCGGCACCGATAAACATAACCATAACCATCAGGACGGCTGTGCTGGATTTTGTGAAGCCTGTAATCGTCGCTTCGAGTACAGCCCAGGGCCCCTGCGGACTCTGTTCGATAGCGTGATAGGTGCCGGCGATGGCACGGGTAGTGCCGTCAATCTGCTCTGTGTCGAACTCGCCTGCTGGAATGACCCAGGTCAGGATAGCGGCGAAGATCGTCAGCATGAAGAGCAGGGCACATGTACTGGGAAGCTGGAATTTCTTTTTCTGTTTTTCCATAGATACGCTCCTTTTATATTCTTGAATCCTGGCGCCCCGCATATGGGGCGCCGGAGAGATTCCTTATCTTTTTGCGCTTTTACTTCAAAAAGTCGCGGACGTACTGAATCAGCACGGAGGCGCCTGCGGCCAGGCATTTTTCGTCGAACACATTCTTCGAGTTGTGAAGGCCGTGTCTTGTGTTGGGATCTTCGTTGTTTCCGGAACCTAAGCGGAACTGTGCGCCGGGGCCGTACTCCGGGAACATGTAGGAGAAGTCCTCAGAGCCAAGGGACGGGTTCGGAACCGTCACGATGTGGTCTGCGCCGATGGTCTTTTCTGCGGCGGCGCGGAGTCCGTCGATGACGCTTTCATCGTTTACAAGCGGCGGCATTCCCTTGTTCCATGTAACCTCGCCCTGGCCTCTCATGGCCTCTGAGCAGGATTTTACGATGCGGTCGATGGCATTCTGCATGGCTGCGCGGCTGTCGGCGTTTAAGCTTCTTAAGGTACCGCTCATCTCCACGAAATCCGGGATGACGTTTGGCGCCTTTCCGCCGTGGATGCTGCCGATAGTCATGACGGCCGGGTAAACCGGGTGGTTCTCACGGGAAATAACCGTCTGGAGCTGTGCGAGGACATACGCGCTGATGGCGATGGGGTCGATGCAGTTTTCCGGATGGGCGCCGTGGCCGCCTTTTCCGCTGATTTTGATGGAGAAGACGTCGCAGGAAGCGTTGGCCGGGCCTTTTTTGAGGCCGATGGAGCCGGCGTCATATTCCGGCGATACGTGAAGGCCGATGAAAACGTCGGGCTTTATCACGTTCAGGGCGCCTTTCTCTACCATATATTTGGCGCCGGTGCCGTTCTCCTCGGCCGGCTGGAACAGGAAAACCACATTTCCTGCCAGTTCGTCCTTGATTTCGGACAGCACTCTGGCGCAGTATAAAAGCGTTGTGGTATGAATATCATGGCCGCAGGAGTGGCAGACTCCCTCCACTTCGGAAGCAAACGGGAGACCTGTGAGCTCTGCCATGGGCAGTGCGTCGATGTCTTCGCGGATGGCAACCGTTTTTCCCGGCTTTCCGCCGCGCAGGATTCCGACAACGCCGGTCTCCAGGCCGATTTCAGCAATTTCCACACCGTATTCTGCCAGCTTCTCTTTGATAAGTGCCGTGGTGGCAAATTCCTGATGGCTTAGTTCCGGATGCTGGTGAATATGCCTGCGGACAGCAGCCATGTCATCTGCATATTTTAATACGAGTTCTTTAGTTTCCATGAGCAGACCTCCTTCAATTTCCTGTGCCGCCATTCCGCAGAATGGAACAGTACAGAAAAAAGTTAAATAAATTTTATAAAAAATTAAGTAATGAAGCTTATTTTATAGTATTTGTTTACAGATTGCAACTGTTTTAGGGGGCTTGGGCTATGAAAAAATATTATAATAGGTATTCCGGAATTTTGCATAGAATACAAAAATATGTGCAATGGCGGTGAAAAATGGGGCATACTGTCCATAAGCCCCCATGGCGGAGCACGTGCCGCAGGCACCGGAAAACCGCTTATTTTGTCGCATTGCGCGAAATAACGATTGCATTTTATGACAAATAAATTTATAATTGAACGTATATATCATTATAAGATGGGGAATGTCGGCGAAAGGGCCGGATGGAAAATGCTTTGAAGAGAAGGTGAAACGGATGGAAGAAAATAAATTGAAAGAAATTGTGACGGAGCTGGAAGCTCCGGCGGATTTTACAAGCCCGGAGGTACTTTATGACGAGCTTGTTGCCAGCATAAAAAGATATCATCCTTCGGATGACCTGTCCATGATCCAGAAGGCATATGAGATTGCCAGAGATGCCCATAAGGATCAGAAGCGTAAATCCGGGGAGCCGTATATTATCCACCCGCTCTGCGTTGCCATTATCCTGTCGGATCTGGAGCTTGACAAAGAGACGATCATTGCCGGTATCCTGCATGACGTGGTGGAGGACACGGTTTTGACTGATGAGGAGATCACAAAGCTCTTCGGCGCTGAGGTGGCTCTTCTCGTGGACGGCGTTACCAAGCTGACACAGCTCTCCTGGTCGGCCGACAAGGTGGAGATTCAGGCAGAAAACTTAAGAAAGATGTTCCTCGCCATGGCAAAGGACATCCGTGTCATCTTAATTAAACTGGCTGACCGTCTTCACAACATGCGGACGCTTCAATATATGAAGCCGGAAAAACAGAAGGAAAAGGCCAGGGAAACCATCGAGATCTACTCGCCCCTTGCCGACCGACTTGGTATTTCCAGGATCAAGATTGAGCTTGACGATCTGGCGCTCAAATACCTGGAACCGGAGGCGTACAAAGACCTTGAGGAAAAGATTGCCCTGACAAAAGATGCCAGGCAGGCTTTCATCAATGACATTATCCGTGAAGTAAAAAATCACATGACAAACGCCGAGATCAAGTGCGAGGTGGAAGGCCGGGTCAAGCATTTCTTCAGTATCTATAAAAAGATGACGAACCAGCACAAGACGCTGGATCAGATTTACGATATTTTTGCCGTGCGGATCATCGTGGACACGGTCAAGGACTGCTATGCAGCCCTCGGTGTGATCCATGAAATGTATAAGCCGATCCCGGGCCGGTTTAAGGATTACATTGCCATGCCGAAGCCGAATATGTACCAGTCCTTACATACGACGCTCATCGGCACCAACGGCCAGCCCTTTGAGATCCAGATCCGTACCTTTGAGATGCACCGCACCGCGGAATTCGGTATCGCGGCCCACTGGAAGTACAAGGAGAGCGGCAGCGGAACGGTTGCGGCAGGCGACGAGGAAAAGAAATTAAGCTGGCTGCGCCAGATCCTCGAATGGCAGAAGGACATGTCCGACAACAAGGAGTTCTTGAGCCTGTTAAAGAGCGACCTCGACCTGTTCGCCGACAGCGTGTACTGCTTTACGCCCACCGGCGACGTGAAAAACCTGCCGAGCGGCTCCACGCCCATCGACTTTGCCTACTCGATCCACAGCGCCGTCGGAAACAAGATGGTTGGCGCCAGGGTGAACGGAAAGCTCGTCAACATTGACTACGTGCTCCAGAACGGCGACCGTGTGGAGATCATGACCTCCCAGAATTCCAAAGGCCCGAGCCGCGACTGGCTCGCCATTGTAAAGAGCACCCAGGCGAAGAATAAGATCAACAACTGGTTCAAACAGGAATTAAAGGCCGACAATATCATCCGCGGCCGTGAGATGATCGACCGTTACTGCAAGGCCAAGGGCATCAACTACGCTGATATCAGCAAGCCGGAATTCATGGAAAAGGTCATGAAACGGTACGCCTACAAGGACTGGGATTCTGTCCTCGCCTCCATCGGCCACGGCGGCTTGAAAGAGGGCCAGGTCATCAACAAGATGGTGGAAGAGCGGGAGAAGAAGCTAAAGCGCGAGGTGACAGACGCCACCATCCTCGACAGTCTCGGCGACAGCAACCGCCCGGAAGTCGTGCCGATTGCTGGAAAGTCCAAGAGCGGCATCGTTGTGAAGGGGATTCACGATCTGGCGGTAAAATTTGCCAAGTGCTGCAGCCCGGTACCGGGCGACGAGATCGTCGGCTTTGTCACGAGGGGCCGTGGGGTTACGATCCACCGCACAGACTGTATCAATATCCTGAATCTTCCGGAGTTGGAGCGTGCCAGACTCATCGACGCAGAGTGGCAGGCGCCGGAAAACGACCAGGGACAGGCGAAATACTCCACAGAAATCCAGATTTTTGCCAACAACAGGATCGGCATGTTCGTGGATATCTCGAAGATTTTCACCGAGCGTCAGATTGACGTGACAAACATGAATGCCCGCGTCAACAAGCAGGGGAAGGCGACGATCACCATGTCCTTTGATACCCACGGAATCGAAGAACTAAACAGCCTGATGGATAAAGTAAGACAGATCGAGGGCGTCCTGGATATCCAGCGTACGGCAGGGTAATCCGGGCGAACCTTGAAACCATAGAGGGGCCTGCCGGCGTATGGCGTCCGGCGGGCCTCTGTTATCAATCTCAAAAAGGAGACGGAAGCGATGAGCGAGATTCGTGTAAAGACACTCGTGGTAGGGCTGGTGTCCACCAACTGCTACCTTGTTTACAATGAGGAGACAAAACGGGCCGTAATCGTGGATCCCGGCGACGGGGCAGACGTGATTTCTTCGGGGCTTAAGAACCTGGGCCTTAGGCCGGAGGCGATCCTTTTGACCCACGGCCATTTCGATCACATGATGGCGGCCGATGACCTGCGGAAAGAGTGGGGCGTGCCGGTTTATGCTGCGGAGAAAGAGCTGGTGATTTTAGAGGACGGCGAGAAAAATCTGGTGGAAAATTATTACGGGAAGCCCTATTCCCTCGTGCCGGATAAGACGGTGCGGGAGGGCGATGTTTTAGAGCTGGCCGGCTTTTCCTTCAAGGTTTTTGAGACGCCGGGACATACCATCGGCTCCTGCTGTTACTACATCGAAAAAGAAGAAGTCCTCTTTGCCGGCGACACGATTTTCCACATGTCTTACGGCCGGACGGATCTTCCGACGGGCAGCGGCAAGTCCATTGCCTACTCGGTGAACCGGCTGTTAAAGGAGCTTCCGGACGACGTGATGGTTTACCCTGGCCATATGGATCCGACTACCATCGGCTTTGAGAAAAAATACAATCCTCTTGCGAGGCTGAAGCTATGATCGGGCTTTTATTAAATGATACTGCTTATGAGCAGGACATCCGCGAGCTTTTGATGGCTTTTTATCCGGGAGAGTCCTTTGTTCATGAACGGCGGGAAGATGTATCATATTATATAGAAGGAACGTATTCGGATGGACATTTCCGGTTCCGCATTCTGGAAGGCGATTCCGTGACGGGGAACCTGGAATTTCCCGTAGAGTATGAAGAACGCCAGACGGCGAAATCAAAAATCAAGCGGGAGCTTTACGGCCTGCTCTCGGAAAAGACGAAAAAGACGCTGCCCTGGGGGACGCTCACGGGGATCCGCCCCACGAAGATTGCCCTTACGAGGCTGGAGGCGGGCCAGAGTGAAGACGAGATCGGCCGGTTCATGGAGGAAACCTACTTAACGAGCCGGGAAAAAATTGACTTGAGCATCGAAATTGCCGGCCGCGAGCGGGAGCTTTTAAAGAACATCGACTATGAAAACGGGTACAGCCTCTATGTGGGCATCCCGTTCTGCCCGACCACCTGCCTGTACTGTTCGTTTACGTCGTATCCCATCGGCGCATGGAAGGGAAAGACAGGGCTTTATCTTGATGCGCTGTTTAAGGAACTTTCCTACACGGCCGAAAAAATGAAGGGGCGCACCCTGGACACGGTTTATTTCGGCGGCGGGACACCCACGTCCTTAGAGGCCGGGGAGTTAGACGCCATCCTCACAAAAATTGAGGAGCTTTTCGACCTTTCTTCTGTCAGCGAGTTCACCGTGGAGGCGGGACGGCCTGACAGCATCACGAGAGAAAAGCTTCTGGCGTTAAGAAAGCATGGGATCACGCGGATTTCCATCAATCCCCAGACCATGAAGCAGGCCACGCTGGATTTAATCGGCCGGCGGCACACGGTGGAGATGGTGAAGGAAAAATACGCCCTTGCGAGAGAGCTTGGCTTTGACAACATCAATATGGACTTAATCATCGGCCTTCCGGAGGAAGACATCGACGACGTGCGCGCCACCATGGAAGAATTAAAGGCCATGGCGCCGGACAGCGTCACCGTCCATTCCCTCGCCATCAAGCGGGCCGCCAGGCTTAACATGTTCCGGGAACAGTACGCGAACTTAAAAATCCGGAATACCCAGGAGATGGTTGACTTGACGGCGGAGTATGCCAGAGAGGTGGGTCTTCTTCCCTACTACCTTTACCGGCAGAAAAACATGGCCGGGAACTTTGAGAACGTCGGCTATGCGGCGCCCGGGAAAGCCTGCATTTACAATATCCTGATTATGGAAGAAAAGCAGACTATCGTCGGCTGCGGCGCAGGAACCACGACGAAGGTGGCCTTCCCGGCGGAAAACCGGCTGGAGCGTGTGGAAAACGTGAAGGACGTCGGCCAGTATATCGAGCGGATTGACGAAATGATTGCCAGGAAGGAAAAAATGCTTGAAAAGCTGCCGTGACTGGCGTATTCTAGTTGGGAAAGCAAGAAAATACGAAAAAAGGATGAAAAGCTATGGCATTAAAAAAGAAACCTGTGACCGGCATGAGGGACATCCTGCCGGCAGAGATGCAGATCCGTGACTATGTGTTAAACCAGATTAAGGAGACATACCGCGGATTTGGCTTTTCCACCATCGAGACGCCCTGTGTGGAACACATTGAAAACCTTTTGAGCAAGCAGGGCGGAGACAATGAAAAGCTGATTTTTAAGGTATTAAAGCGCGGAGAAAAACTGAATCTTGAGACGGCGGAGGCAGAAAACGACCTGACTGACAGCGGCCTGCGCTATGATCTGACGCTCCCACTTTCCAGATACTATGCAAACAACGCGGCGAACCTCCCTGCCCCCTTTAAGGCGCTCCAGGTTGGGAACGTATGGCGGGCAGACAGACCCCAGAAGGGGCGCTACCGCCAGTTTGTCCAGTGCGACATCGACATTCTGGGCGATGCCACGAGCCAGGCGGAAATCGAGTTAGTGCTGGCGACGACGACGGCCCTCTCGAAAATCTGTCCCGATAAGCGGTTTATGGTGCGGATCAATGACCGGCAGATTCTCCGTGCCATGGCCCTTTACAGCGGCTTCCCGGAGGAGGACATCGAGAAGGTGTTCATCACCGTGGACAAGATGGACAAGATCGGCGCCGACGGCGTGAGACAGGAACTGATGGAGAACGGCTGTTCCGAAGAGACGGCCGACAAATATCTGGGTCTCATGAGCCAGGTGACGCCGGATGCCGACGGCGTCCGCCGCATGGGAGAAATCCTCGGGGAGTTTCTTCCGGAAGGGACGGCCGAGAACCTGGCCGGCATCATCGAGACGGTTCTTCACGTCTCCGACGGCGGCTTTGGCCTTCAGTTTGACCCGACGCTTGTGCGCGGCATGGGCTATTATACGGGGACGATTTTCGAGGTTTCCATGGAAGGCTTCGGAGGCTCCGTGGCAGGCGGCGGCCGGTACGACAAGATGATCGGAAAGTTTACCGGCATGGATACGCCGGCCTGCGGCTTTTCCATCGGCTTTGAGCGGATTGTCCTGATCCTTACGGAGAGTGGCTTTGAAATCCCGGACGGCCGGGAGAAGGAGGCGTGGCTCTTTGAAAAAGGCATGGCGCCCGATGCGCTTTCTTCTATTATGAAAGAGGCCATGGCGGCCCGCGCCGGGGGGAAGACTGTCCTCGTGGCACAGATGAACAAAAACAAGAAATTCCAGAAGGAACAGCTTATGAAGGAAGGCTACGGCGAGTTCCGTGAATTTTACAGGGAAGCTTTGAAACGATAACAACATCCTTGGGAGGAAAAACTTATGGCTGAATCAATGGTAGGCCTCCACCGTTCCTGCCGCTGTGCAGAGGTGACGGAGGCGAACATCGGACAGGAACTGACCCTGATGGGATGGGTGCAGAAGAGCAGGAACAAAGGCGGCATTATCTTTACCGACCTGCGCGACCGTTCCGGCATCATCCAGATTATTTTTGAGGAGAGCGACTGCGGCACAGAGAGCTTTGAAAAGGCAGAGCGATTGAGAAGCGAATTTGCTATTGCCGTCACCGGCACCATTGAAAAGAGAGGCGGAGCCGCCAACGAGAATTTAAAGACCGGCACCATCGAGATGCGGGCAAAATCCCTGCGGATTCTCTCAGAATCCGAGGTACTGCCGTTCCCGATTGAAGAAAACAGCAAGACGAAGGAAGAGCTGCGCTTAAAATACAGGTATCTTGACCTGCGCCGCCCCGACCTTCAGAGGAATATCATGATCCGGAGCCGCGTGGCGACCATGGTAAGACAGTTTTTGGCAGACGAGGGCTTTTTGGAGATCGAGACGCCCACGCTTATTAAGAGCACGCCGGAGGGCGCCCGTGACTACCTTGTGCCGAGCCGCGTGCATCCGGGGAGCTTCTATGCGCTGCCCCAGTCGCCGCAGCTTTTAAAACAGCTTCTCATGTGCTCCGGCTTCGACCGCTACTTCCAGCTTGCACGCTGCTACCGCGACGAGGATCTGCGGGCAGACCGCCAGCCGGAATTTACTCAGATCGACATGGAGCTGTCCTTCGTGGACGTGGAGGACGTCCTTGACGTCAACGAGCGGCTTCTTAAGAAAATTTTCAAGGAAATCTGCGATTTTGACGTGGAGCTTCCGATTCCGCGCTTAACCTGGAGAGAGGCCATGGACCGGTTCGGCTCCGACAAGCCGGATATGCGCTTTGGCATGGAGCTTAAAAACGTGTCCGAGGTGGTAAAAGACTGCGAATTCGTCGTCTTTAAGAGCGCCCTGGAAAACGGAGGTACCGTCCGCGGCATCAATGCCGAGGGACAGGCCGGCATGCCGAGAAAGAAAATCGACGCCCTTGTGGAGTACGCAAAGGGCTTTGGCGCCAAGGGGCTTGCATACCTTGCGATCCACGAGGACGGAAGCTATAAGTGTTCCTTTGGAAAGTTCATGAAGGAAGAGGAGCTGAACGCACTGGCAAAGGCCATGGACGGAAAGCCCGGCGACCTTCTGTTCTTTGCCGCCGACAAAAATAAAGTCGTCTTTGACGTCTTAGGAAATCTGCGTCTGGAGCTGGCAAGACAGCTTGACCTGTTAAAGAAAGATGATTTCAAATTCCTGTGGGTGACGGAGTTCCCGCTTCTTGAGTATTCTGAGGAAGAGGGACGTTTTGTGGCAATGCACCATCCGTTTACGATGCCCATGGACGAAGATCTGCCGCTCATCGACACCGACCCGGGCGCCGTCCGTGCGAAGGCCTACGACATCGTGTTAAACGGCACCGAGCTTGGCGGCGGTTCCGTCAGGATCCACCAGGCAGACGTGCAGGAGAAGATGCTTGAGGTTCTCGGCTTCACAAAGGAACGTGCCGAGGAGCAGTTCGGCTTCCTTCTTGATGCATTCAAGTACGGCGTGCCGCCCCATGCGGGGCTGGCTTACGGCCTCGACCGCGTCATCATGCTGATGGTGGGCGCCGACAGCATCCGCGACGTCATCGCGTTCCCGAAGATCAAGGATGCCTCCTGCCTGATGATGGAGGCGCCGTCCGAAGTGGACGAAAAACAGCTTGAGGAGCTGCACATTGCCGTAGTTCCCGAGGAAAAGGAAGAATAAAGTTTGGCGTTTCAGGCCCCGTGGGAGCTCAGGTTTCCCGCGGGGCCTGATTTTATTCCATAGGAAAGGCTGTGTTAAATTAACGCATAAAAGCAGTGGTTTCCTATGGAATAAAAAGCCCTCCGGGCGGGATGCGCACTCCGCGCAAAGGAAGATAGCTGCTGACGCAGCTGCGCTCCGGCGCGAGTGTGCGCCAAGCACACACTTTTCTCCCCGCCTTTGTGAAAAGTTGGTGAAAATGTGGAATTTTTCGTTTCCGTTTGCTAGAATACAGGTATGATAAGGATGAGGTGATAAATATGGATGCTGTGAAGATTCTGATGGTGGATGACGAGGCGCGGATGCGGAAGCTCGTCAAAGACTTTTTGGGAATAAAGGGATATCGGGTCATTGAGGCAGCGGACGGCGAGGAAGCCGTGGACATTTTCTTTAAGGAAAAGGACATCGGCCTGATTATCCTGGACGTGATGATGCCGAAAATGGACGGCTGGGAGGTCTGCAAGACCATCCGCCGCTACTCCCAGGTGCCGATTATCATGCTGACGGCTCGTTCCGAGGAGCGGGATGAGCTTCTTGGCTTTGAGCTGGGCGTCGATGAATACATTTCAAAGCCCTTCAGCCCGAAAATCCTGGTGGCGAGGACGGAGGCGATTTTACGTCGCGGGAGCGTCTCCACCGGCGAAATCCTAGAGGCTGACGGAATCCGCGTGGACAAGGATGCCCACGAGGTCAGCGTGGACGGGAAACCGGTGGATTTAAGCAACAAGGAATTTGAGCTCCTGACGTATTTCCTGGAAAACCAGGGAATTGCCCTTTCCAGGGAGAAAATTCTCAATAATGTATGGAATTACGACTATTTCGGCGACGCCAGAACCATCGATACCCACGTGAAAAAACTCCGCAGCAAGCTGGGCCCCAAGGGCGATGCCATCAAAACCATCTGGGGAATGGGGTATAAGCTCGAGGTGAACGGAGAATGAAATCAATACGGACAAGGCTTGTCGTCACGTTCATTGGGTTAATGGTTGCGATGATTGCCGTCGTCTGGGGCGTGAACCAGTGGTATCTGGAACAGTATTATATTTCGGAAAAGGTAAAGGCCCTGAATGAGGCATATGAGACCATCGACGGCCAGATCCGGCAGAATCTGGAACAGGGAATCTCCATCCAGGAGGCCATGGGCCGTACCATGGATTCAGACGGGAACATCGAGGAGGGCGACCTGCTTGAAATCGTGCGCGACTTCAGCGACAGCGCCAATGTCTCGATGCTCATGATCGACAACAGCCTAGAGGATCCGGCGATCTATTCCACGGCCAGGGACGTAAGCTTCCTAAAGGACAGGATTGACCGGTATATTCTGGGAAAAAATAAACTAAAATACAGCGTCGTGGAAAAGAACGACAATTACACGATCCAGAAGACCTTTGACCCGTTAAGGGACAGCCTCTATCTGGAAAGCTGGGGATTCTTTTCCGATTACAGCACGGCTTTTATCATGAGCACGCCGCTTTCCAGTATCGGTGAGAGCGTGGCTCTGTCCAACCGCTTCTTGACGTATGTGGGATTTGTCACGATTGTGGCAGGGGCAGGCATCGTCTATCTGATGACGCGGATGATCACAAAGCCCATCAGCCGGCTTTCCGAGCTTTCCGAACGGATGTCAGGGCTGGATTTTGATGCCAAATATGAGGCAAAACGTCATGATTCCTCGGAGATCACCGTCCTGGGAAACAGCATGAATGAGCTTTCCGAGCGGTTAAAGGAGACCATCGCCGAGTTAAAATCGGCCAACAACCAGCTCCAGAAGGACATCGAGGAGAAGACGAAGATCGACGAGATGCGCAAGGAGTTCATCGCCAACGTATCCCATGAATTAAAGACACCGATTGCCCTGATCCAGGGCTACGCCGAAGGGCTCCAGGAGGGCATGGGCGAGGACAAGGAAAGCCGGGACTATTACTGCGACGTCATCGTGGATGAAGCCAACAAGATGAATAAGATGGTGAAGCAGCTCCTCACGCTTTCGTCCTTAGAAAGCGGAAACGACAGGACGGTTATGGAGCGGTTCGATTTGACCGAGCTGATCCAGGGCGTCATAAGCTCGGCGCAGATTCTGGCACAGCAGAAGGGGATCGAGGTTGTCTTTGATGTTTCGGAACCTGTTTTTGTCTGGGCAGACGAATTTAAGATCGAGGAGGTCATCACCAACTACTTAAGCAACGCCATCAACCATGCGGACGGCGAGAAGAAAGTGGTAATCCGCATGGAACAGGAAGAAAAAGACGTGCGGGTCTCCGTGTTCAACACGGGAACGCCGATTCCGGAGGACGCGCTTCCAAATCTCTGGACGAAGTTCTATAAGGTAGACAAGGCCAGGACACGGGAGTACGGCGGCAGCGGCATCGGCCTCTCCATCGTAAAGGCCATCATGGACGCCCACCACCAGAGCTGCGGCGTGCAGAACTGGCAGAACGGGGTGGAGTTCTGGTTTACGGTGGATTGCAGTAATGAGTAAGGAAAATTTATAAGGAAATGACAGATATGGAGCGGTACATGTTGTGGGTTTAAAGCATGGTACCACTCCATATTGTTGTTTTTATCCGCCGGCTCGAAACAAGGAAAAAATAATGGAAAAAAGTTGAAAAAAGTGGTTGACTTTTTGGAAACCATTTGATATTATAATACACGCCTCGAGCGACGGGGCAGAGCTTCAAAAAAGAAGTTCAAAAAAATAAAAAAAGTTGTTGACAAACGGTTGAACTTGTGATAAGATATCAGAGTTGCTTCCGAGGAAACAACAAAGAACCTTGAAAACTGAACAGTATGTAAAACCCTGAAAATTCTTATAAAAATG
>OLPX01001132.1_pt1 | contig 20318 bp, 18 predicted proteins | sample 1672491 | NCBI WGS metagenome assembly OLPX01 (sample SAMEA3136692, study PRJEB25190) | human gut metagenome | biome: human gut; feature: human-associated habitat; material: faeces | place: Austria | collected 2013 | reverse complement strand
GAGCAGATTTTAAAGAAAAGAATGTCTTATTACATGCTGATTGCCACAGAGAACTTCATTACTCGAAAAATGTTGATGAACTGGTTCTGCTAACGCAGGGCTTATAAGTGCTTGAGCCGTGTGAGGGGAAACTCTCACGCACGGTTCTTAGAGGGGAAAGCGGTAGTAATACCGCTGACCTACTCGACCAGATTTTGGAGAATAAGCAGAAGTTTATCTCGCAGATCATGACCAGTAAATCTCCTGTCCGTGCGTGTGAGGATGTGGACGATACGGCGCTTTCCTATGCGGAAATCAAAGCGCTGGCAACGGGAAATCCATATATCAAAGAAAAGATGGATTTGGATATTCAGGTAAGCAAACTCAAACTGATGAAAGCGAACCATACTAGTCAGAAATACCGCCTGGAAACAGATATAGCAAAGAATTATCCCATGCAGATTACGGCGGCGAAAGAACGTCTGGAAGGACTTAGGGCAGATGCGGAGGCAGTGAAGCCGATTTTTGAGCAAGAAAAGGATAAGGACATTTTTTCTATGACTATCGGAGGAAAGGTATATACGGACCGGAAAGAAGCGGGAACCGCATTGATTGCAGCCTGCGCCGGGTTAAAAGCGGTCCATACGTCCGGGAGGGTAGGCGAGTTTCACGGCTTTTCCATGACGGCGGAGTTTGACAGCTTTAATCAGAAATATTTTCTGACACTGAAATGCCAATGTAGTTACAAAATCGAAGTGGGGAAAGATGCTCTTGGAAATCTGCAACGTGTCAGCAATGCACTTTCCGGGATTCCAAAGAAAGTGACAGAGACAGAGCAGAAGCTGGAGACGTTACAACAGCAGTTAGCCACAGCAAAAGAAGAAGCAGAGAAGCCTTTTCCAAAAGAGCAGGAACTGGCAGAAAAACTGGAGCGTCTTGCAGAGTTAAATGCCCTCTTGAATATGGACGAAAAAGGGACATCCGAGACGCTTGGCATGGAAGAGACGGCAGAAGTTGCAGAAAGTCCGAGAAAAGCGGTGGCTTATGCCGGGAGGGTATCGCAATCTTTCAAAATGGAGGACAGCGTTCATAAACCGTCCGTGCTTGGCAGGCTGAAAGAAGCACAGAAAAGAATTTCCGGACAAGCAAACGAAAGGCAGAAGAAGGATAAGAAACAGGAACAACAGTTATAAATGAGTTTTATCCCGTCAGGAAACTGGCGGGATATTTTAATGGAGGTAACGATGGCAGGAAAAAGAGAACAGCAGATGAAGGAAATCACGGAACGGCTGGAGCAGGGTGTGAAAGAATTATTTACTTCGGAAATGTATACGGAGTATCTGAAAACAATGTCACAGTTCCACAATTACAGCTTTAACAATACCCTTTTGATTGCTATGCAGAAGCCGGACGCTACACTGGTGGCGGGGTATCAGGCATGGCAGAAGAAATTTAAGCGGCAGGTAAAGCGTGGGGAAAAGGGAATCCAGATCATTGCCCCTGCGCCTATCCGTGAAAAGGAAGAAATTGAAAAATTTGATCCGGAAACGAATGAGCCGATCCTGCGCCCGGACGGACAGCCGGAGACAGAGGAAGTAGTGCATACGATTCCCCGTTTCCGGGTAGCAACGGTTTTTGACGTATCGCAGACTTATGGGGAACCATTGCCGGAACTGGAGACACCGGAACTTATGGGGAATGTGGAGAACTTTGAAAACTTCATGCAGGCACTCAGGGAAATCGCTCCCGTACCCATGCGCTTTGATGAAATTGAAAGCGGGGCAAAGGGGTATTACAGCAATACAAATAAAGAGATTGTGATTCAAAGTGGTATGAGTGAGAGCCAGATGATGAAAACGGGTATCCATGAGACTACTCATGCAAAGCTGCATGACCGTGAGATCATGGAGGAATTGGGAGAAAAGAAAAATCAGATGACCAGGGAAGTGGAAGCATTATACCCATGTTTTTATAATGTTGATCTTTTAAACTATTTCCCATAAATCCTCACTTTCTTGTACAAAAGATGAGCATTATCAGATACGCTATTCTTAGGTTTTCCCCTCAGATGGGAATCCGGAAAGGAGCGCATTTGATATGCAAATAAACTATTTAGATGCTGTTTCATCAGTTCTCAATATGATGAAGCAGCCAGAGAGTGCATGTAAAAATATAGACATGCACAGAACCTGTTACATGACATTCTTCAAACACCTGATGGATAAGGGCATTCCATTTTCAATGGATGCCGCGCTGGATTGGCTTGAGATTAAGAAACAGGAAATTTCTTATGAGACGTGTTCTCAATATAGAAATGCCCTGTTCCGCCTTGAGCATTATCTGCTCTTTGGAGATATCAAAAGTCCTTTCTGCCGCTCAGAAGACAGCTTTTTCTGCCGGAGCAAAATATCGGAATCCTTTTTTCGCCTGACATATGAATTGGAAGAATACTATGCGGTCAGGCAGAATCCCTGCTATTACCATACGTATTCTGTTGCCATCAAAGAGTTTTTTAAGCTTGCGGCTTCCCTTGGCATTACAGAGCCGGAAGCAATAACCATAGATACTCTTATCGAATACTGGAATACTTACTGCAAATCCCGCAACTCTACCGCCAGACGTCAGAACGCCGTATGTGCCATGACAGCGCTTATGAAATATCTCCACCGCCGTGGAGATGTACCGGAATGTTATCAGCTGGTTCTTTTTGGCGGGAACGTTGAAATACTGCTTGGTATGAAACTTCCCAAAACAGGCGCCGCATTTCATCCCAGTGTACATCTTGAACATAAAGCTGAAGAATATCTTGACGCTTTGAACGATTGGAAATACATGGAATCATCAAAAGCTGTTTACCGCAATGATTTCACATGGTATTTTATGTTTTTGGAACTTAACCGTCTGGAACATTCACCAGAAACTGTAACCCTATGGACAGATATGCTTCCGGATTGTCCGGATCAGGCCAAAGCCGGCAATTCCATATCGGCCCGCCGTTCACACACGATCAGAATGTTTGGGAAGTATCTCCAGGGCACAATGGAATCTAACATAACTGCAGGCCAAAAGCGTGCGTCCGACCAACTCCCGTCATGGAGCAAAACCATTCTTGATGGTTTTATAGAGAGCCGCAGGCGGGATGGGATGGCCAATAATACACTTACCATGTGCAGGGCTGCCGGATGCAGTTTTTTCAAATATCTTGAAGACAACGGGATAGATCATCCAATGTCCATAACGCCGGATGTGGTGAAAGCGTTCCATAACCAGGATGTCCACTCGACCCCGGAGAGTAAAAATGCATATGGGTCTAAACTCCGCCAGCTTCTGCGGTACATGGCCGGCCAGGATCTGGTTTTGCCGACACTTGTTTTTGCGGTATCCGCAGGCTGCGCTCCCCGTCGCAGCATCGTTGATGTCCTGAGCGATGATATGGTTAAGAAAATATATGAATACCGTGAGAAAGCCTCCACCCCCATAGAACTCAGGGACACAGCCATGGTCATGCTCGGACTCCGGATGGGTATCAGGGGTGCAGACATCCTAAAGCTTCAGGTAAATGATTTCGACTGGAAAAATAAAACGGTCTCCTTCATCCAGCAGAAAACAAGAAAAGCAATCACGCTTCCAGTACCGACAGACGTAGGTAATTCAGTATATAAATACATCATGGATGGGCGTCCGGAATCGGCTGCCGCAGGTAACGGATATATATTTATCCGCCATCAGGCGCCATATATCCCGCTTAAAGTTACAACGGCATGCCGCGGGGCTTTAAAAAGAATACTTGCCGAATATGGTTTTGAACTGTCTGCCGGCCAGGGCTTCCATATGACACGGAAGACATTTGCCACAAGAATGCTCCGGGCAGGCAACAGGCTTGATGATATTTCTAATGCCCTTGGGCATGCATGTCAGGAAACTGCTGAGGTATACCTCGAACGTGACGAAGATAAAATGAGGCTCTGCCCTCTGGAATTTGGAGGTGTCTTATCATGACATATACTTTTGAAAGCGGCCTGGCACATCATATCGAAGGGCTTATACAACAAAAACGGGCTGATGGATATGCCTATCATGCCGAAGAAAAGCTGTTAAAACGCTTTGATACTTTTTGCGTACAGAATTACCCGGAACTGGCAACAGTTACCTATGCGATGGCCGCCAAATGGTCTGGAGCCAGACCCTGCGAAGGAGACGCCTATCATAACCGCCGTATGTCGATCGTGAAAGTGCTGAGCGAATATATCCTTTCCCTCGGCCAGGAAGCATACATCCCTAATTTTTTCTGCAAGGCTTACCGTCCGGCCCTTTACATCCCGTCAAAAGATGAGGTTAAGGAGCTGCTGCGGAAAATGGATATCCGCACATCCCATAATTCAGAGCAGTTAAGGCTCGACCGGGAGTGCAAGATTCTTTTTCTCCTGTATTTTTGCTGTGGGCTGCGTCTGTCAGAAGGGCGGCTGCTAAAGTGGGAATATATAGACCTGGAAAAAGGGATCCTTACTATCCTTGGCTCAAAAGGCAGCAAAGACCGCCTTGTATATCTTCCACAGGACAGCCTTCCAGTACTTAAAAGCTATAAAGAATGCCAGGAAAAGCTTTTCCCCGGAATTGACTGGGCTTTTCCAGGAAAAGACCCACATAAGCCTGTTTCGTGTTCCGGAGTAGAGTCAAGTTTTAACCGTCACTGGGCTATGCTGCCAGCTGCCGGAACACTTGATAAACACCCGACGCCCCACTGTTTACGCCACGCTTTTGTAGTGGAGAGATTTAATGAGTGGATGCGCCAGGGAATTGATACAAACACTATGCTCCCATATTTAAGCAGATACCTTGGACATAAAAGCCCTGATGAAACGTATTATTACTATCATCTTGTAGAAAAGGCATTTGATACTATCCGGGAGAAAGATACAGTGTCGGGAAAGGTTATTCCGGAGGTGGTTCCCTATGAAGAATAAACCGGAAAAGATACGGTCTGGCCAGCTGTTCTTTTCCCAGACATGGAACTTCCTGAATGTATATCTGGTAAAGCAGGTTGGACGCAGCCCGGCTACCGCAGAATCCTATAGGGATTCCCTCACAATATTTAAAAACTACCTTGTAGGTGAATCAGGCAAATCCATAAGCACCTTTCAGTTTTCTGACTGTACCAAGGAATGCATTTATAATTTTAGGGAATATCTGCTTGCAAATGGCAGCCAGCCATCAACTGTAAACGTGAGAGTCGCGGCTATCCGCGCATATCTGAACTATGCCTCAGATATGGACATATCCATCCAGTCAGTTGCCCTGGCGGTCAGCCAGATACCACCCTGCAAAACCATTAAAAAGGAGAAGCCTGTTCTGTCCGAGGATGCACTTGCCGCAATACTGTCCGCACCGCCGGATACGAAGTTTGGTGTACGGGACCGTGCTATTTTGATTCTCCTCTACGATACAGCTGTAAGAGTCAGTGAGCTGCTCAACATCCGCTTATGTGATATCACGGCAGAAACAAAACATCCAAATATTTTCATAACCGGCAAAGGCAACAAAGAGAGAACCATACAATTAACAGCCAAGGCGGCTGGACACCTTAAGGAGTATATGCGTGTATATCACAGCAATTCTTCTAAAGAAGCCTACTTATTTTCCACAACGATAAAAGGTGTGACAGACAGGATGTCCGTTGGAAATGTCCAGAGGATTATTAAAAAATATGCAGCTCTGGTAAGCGAGGCAGGGATCAGCATTCCAGATTCAGTCCATTGCCACATGTTCCGGCGGACCAGGGCCACAAATCTTTACCAGGATGGGATCGCCATTGAACTTGTCTCTACAGTGTTAGGACATGCCAGGACTGATACAACCAAAAACTACTATGCAAAGCAGTCTGTTGAACAGCTTCGGGGAGCAATGGAATCTGTTCCAACACCCATACCTGATGAAGCGGCAATGTGGGAGGGCAGTGAAGATGAAATGGCAAGGATTTGTGGATTGCGCTAACGAATAATGCTCATCTTTTAGTAGTAAAGTTCCTTATTTCTCAGCATTCTTTAAAATGATTAACATTTTGGAATGCTGAGTATAAGGCCTGAAATGTTAATGTATCCATTTCAGGCGGAGAGTGTAGCGTATACGGTGTGCCAATATTTCGGGCTGGATACTTCTGATTACTCGTTTCCGTATATTGCAGGGTGGAGCAGCAGTGTGGAAATGAAAGAACTACGTGCTTCAATGGATACGATACGGAAAACGGCGGGGGAAATGATTGACGGTATGACGGAAGTAATGCAGAGGCTTATGAGAGAACAGCAGGACAAGGAATCGTTAGAAGAAACTATGGAAAATCAAGAAAAATATCAAGAAGTAGAATTTTTTGATGTTCCTGCATTGTTCGCAAATGAACGTGTCGATATGGCAACTTTGCCACAGGGTATCTACCGTTATGAGCTGCGGGGTTCTGATAACGATCCGGGTTATCCGGTTACTGTGGAAAACCATGTAACCGTCAATTATGCCGCTACCATTCTGACAGCGTTTCCACTTGATTTGTCAGGGCATGGGTGGCTGCGGATTGGAGACGGTTTGAATTTTACAAGAGGAGAGCAGACTATCAGGGAATACCAACAGGCAGTGGCGGACAGGAACATGGATGCGGAGATGGAAAAAGCACAGAGCGCTATCGGACGGGAAAATGAGGAATTGCATCTTTCGGGGGAAGAGGACCGCTATGCTGTTTATCAGATTGCAGGCACTACAAAAGGCAGGGATTACCGCTTTATGGGGCTGGACTTTGTGGCATCCCATGATATGAAAGTGGATGCGGCTGATTACGGCTACGTTTATGGCGGACGCTTATCTGAAAACGAAACGCTGGATAGCCTATATGAAAAATTCAACATCAACCATCCGGCAGGGTATGAAGGACATTCCCTCTCTGTCAGCGATATAGTTGTGCTGCAGAAAGAAGGAACGGTAAAAGCCTATTATGTGGACAGTTTTGGATTTACAGAGCTTCCGGATTTCGTGCGCCAGCGTCTGTATGAAATGGAAATGGACCGCAAAAGGTGGTTTGCACCTGTGACGCTGGATTCTGATGAAGTGGAAATTGACCAACATGAAGGTTACTGGCATCCAGTGGAGAGGTTTGAGGCAGCAGAAGAAGTCTTTTACCTGATGAAGCATAATGAATATGGGGATTCTGTAGCTTCTGTGCTTGTTAATTCAGAAGGCGATCTTGTTGCACAGGATTTGGAAAATGGGATTGACCGTGGGGCGATAGAGGCAGTCAGAGAGTATTTTGCAGAAAAAGAAATAGAGTGGGAGCCGGGAGAAGAGGAACTGGAAAAATGGGGAATAAAGACGGAAATGCAGGAAGATTACGGGGAGACAGAACTGACACAAAAGCAGTATCCGCCTGTTTACCGGCATACGCTCGCCTATGCAGTGGAACACTCTGCCGCAGACGAATATCTGGATTCCCGGAGACTGAATATTCAGTGTAAACAGGCGGTAGAGGATGCTATACGGAACAATTTTGACGGGCTGCGCCTTGCGGATGCTGTAGCGGAGCCTGTGCTTGTGGAATATGGGCAGGAAAGGCTCTCTTTTGTGCTTGCGTGTTCCGTCCGGTACAATTCAGAGGACGGCCGGATTTCCAGAGACACAAAGGAATGGGCAGAGAGCATTGAAATTCCGGATAATATCAGCAGAGGCATAGATGCGAACCGGGATTATGTAGTGGACAGCCATCCGGGGGTGCTGGATGTGTTTATTACTATGGCAAGGAAGCGGTTTGCAGAACTGGAACAGATGCAGGAGCCGGGGATGGGAGATAACTTTATCGGACGGTATTATGTAGTAAATGACGCTTATGGGGTAAAGGCAGAAAGGGAATATCAGTATTTTCAAGATATTGGGGAGGCACTTTCGGCTTACAGTAAACTTCCAAACCATCTGGATAAGCAGCTTGGCATGGAGAGCAGAAAGCAGCCGCCGTCCCGGATGCCGCTTGTTAGCTGCGTAAATGGCATGGAGGAGATGGAAGATATTGCATTTGCTTCATTGAGTGGAGAGTGGGTAAATCCGGAGGTAAAGGCAGCACAGCAGTCCGCAGGGGAATATCTGGAAAACTACGATAAAGAGGTTGCATACTGGATTAAGTCCTCCGGAAAGTATCTTTTTGTCCAGACGGGAACCGAAGGGTATGATTATACACTGTATGATAAGGAATACAAGGAACTGGACGGTGGTGTTTATGATGATCCAAAGCTTACCATCCGGGAAGCATTGGAAGAAATTCTTGCGGATGAGGAACGGACGGATATTGATGACTGTGAAGTGATTGACTGTGAAAATTTTCTGGAGACTGTGGAACGGGCGGAATATTTTCCGCAAAAGTCATATGAAGCCTTAAAAGAACTTATGAACAGTGGTGCGGACGAGATTGCTTTCCGGGCTGGCTATGGATATGTGTCTGTCCAAAAGGTTCCGGAGGGGTACGAGTATATTGATTATGATGATAAATGGCAGGAGATTGACGGAGATTTTTATGGCGATCCGGATGCTTCTATGGAAGATGTGGTGTCATGGATATTTAAAAAGCAGGGTTTTGGCGATCTGGACTGCATACCGATGGATTATCAGACGGTTGTGAAAGAAACGCTGCAGTCAGCAAAAGGACGGCTGCCGGAAGATAAGCTGACACCGACATCCCAGATTAGCAGGAAAGAAAGGGCTTTAGGTGGAGAGAGCCGCCATGATATAGAGGAAACGGTGCTTTGCTATGCACAGGCACAGATTGAGGATATGGGGCTTGGCGAAGAAGTGAAACTGAACGCTGCCCGTGTTTATGGGTGCCGGACAAGGACAGGCTTATATGACAATGCGTCGGATCTGGATGTGGTGCTTTCTTATACCGGGAATATCCGGGAGGATGATTTCTTTTCGGCGCTTCACAAGGACGGAATGTCGATAGCAGGGCTGACGCTTGATATTAACCCGATTTCTACAGAGAAAACAGGAACCATACTGGAATATCTGGAACAGGCGGAAAAGTATCTGGATGATAAAGAACTGCGGCAACTGGCATCCGATATAGATGAGTTTTCCTCGGAATATGACTTGTATGAATATCGTGATTCAGTTAATAACAGGGAAGAAAATGTGAGTATGATTTATTCTGCGCTTGCCTCTGGAAAAGCAGAGCCTATTTGGAAGTGGATTGCAGAAATTGCCGGAGACGAGAATGATAATCTTCCAGAAGTAGTGGAGGATGCAAAAAAATTGGCTGTAAGAATCGAACAGGCACAGAAAATGGGCAGGGCAGAGATTTTTCATGATCCGGAGCAGGTGGATGCAAAAATAACTTTCTATGTGACGGAGTGCATGGAGTTTCCGGTAATGGGGGAGTATTACGAAAATCTGACACTTGAAGAGGCAGTGCAGAAGTATTACGAAATTCCGGCAGACAGAATCAACGGAATAAAAGGGATTGGATTCCGCCTGGAAGATGGGAGCATGTATGACGGAGACTATGAACTGATGTCAGCAGGTGTCATATTAAAAGAATCAATTGACCTTGTTCTCCATTATAAGGAAAGCCCGCTGGTACAACAGGCAATCGCTGATCTGGAGCAAATACTTTCGGAACGGCAACAGGAGAAAAACGTAGAAAAGCCGCAGGAAAAGCAGTCAAAGAAAGAACCGGAGCAGGCACAGGAACCGCTGATATCGGCAGATAAGGAAAAGGCTATATCGGTGCCGGAGACGTTTCCAGAACCGCAAAAACAGCTTGAAACGATACCGGAAAAGGACAATTCCGTACCGGAGGGGACTGGGAGGAAACAATCTGTTTTGAAAGCCTTACGGGAGCGTCAGGCAAAACTAAAGCAGGAGCAGAAACATACGGAGCAGAAAACGCAGAACTATAAGAAGGGAGAACAGGAATTATGCTGATGAGATTTGATGAGAATGAGTATTTATTGATGGCAATGTTTGAGCAGGGGAACCGGAGGCAGACAATGCGGGAAATCCGAAGTGTGATCCCTTTTTTAAAGGAAGATGCGGAAATGCTTGACCTTGTGAACAGTACACTGGAGAAAATGGAACGTATTTCAGACGAAGACTTTTCCCGGATAAATCTGGAACCTTACAGGCAGGAGCCAGTGGAGGATGAATGATGGAGATCAACCAATTTGCCATTTATCAATTAAAAAATATACCGGAAAACAGGGGAATCCGGTTCCGCCCTTATGAAGCACTGCAGAAAAATAATATCCAGGTGCGCTATGGGAATTACGAACAGAAATATATCGGATATATGCTGCCAGCAGATACACCGGGCAGCATACGGGAACGGTTTCAGAAACAGACGCCCCGCCGCTTTGCCGGACATTCCATTAGCGTTAGCGATGTACTGGTATTGAACAGTGGCGGGGAAGTGACCGCCTATTATGTGGAGAAAGAAGGCTTTACCGTCATTGCCGGATTTATCCGCAATGGTTCGTCCGGGGCATTGGTTTCCTATGAAACAACGGATTTTCATATCGAAGGCCGTGAGGGAAGCTGGCTTGCCTATGACAGTATTATCATAGACGGAAAAGAGTTTTTTCTGATGGAGCATACTGACTATGGGAAAGAAGCCGCTAATGTGGTTCTGGATGAAGATGGGAATGTAGTGGTAGATCAGGTTTACAAAGGATTTGACGAAGCCGTGAAAAAGCAGATCAGAGAATATCTGAATCCCACACCGTCTTTGCCAGAACCGGAAAAACAGAGGAAACAGCCTTTAGAAAATTGGCAGAAAGCATATGAGAATGGGGAATATATGCGGAGTGCGGAAATGACGGAAGAGCAGAATTATTCGTTCATTGACGGAAGGATAAACAATCTGCCGCCAAAGCCCCGAAAAATAGGCGGACGGATTTCGGTCTTAGACCGTTTGCATCTGAAACAGGCGGAGATAGGAGGGCGAGGTGGAAAGTCTGCGCCACAGATGGCAGTTGCAGAAGATATGGAGCGTGGAAGAAAATAAAAAGTAGGAGATATACACTGGTTTAGTGTGTGTCTCCTGCTTTTTTGCTGTGCGGAGGTTTCATTTAACATCTGTGAAAGAGAATTACTGATAAGTTGACATATCCATTGTTTTTTGGCAGTATAGAAGCACACAAAGAATACTGAGAAAGAGGGTATTTTATGCTACAGCCGATTTCTGTTGAAAAATTTGCCGATTTGGTAATAAAAAATAATAAAGGGTACAAAAGGAAAGAATTGGTTGCTGACCTGCGGGCTGCGCTTACAGCGAAAAAGAATGGGGCGAGGTGTGTGATCTGCGGCGCTCCGATCTGGGCGGCAGGCAGTGGCATTACGGGAATGAACCGCTGCTTTACCTGTACCACAGGGGACGCAGACGATAGCGAAGATTATGAAATTGAGTAAATAGAGTGTCCGACAATTCACGAACATATATATATAATGAATAACTGAAATGTATGATTATGCGAAAATGCTCATTCCCCGGCTACAAGGAGAAATAGCCGGGGTTATTCATATGAAGGAGTGTAACGCTTCAAGGCTGATGTGAAAATGTATTCCACAGTCTGTCACTACAGAAAGCTAGGAAATTTCCGGTGCTTTTTCTGGTCTACGCTGTGAGGAATATCTGTAACCTAAAATCATATCTATATTCGTACAGACAGTTTTCAGTTCTTTTTCATATCTTCGGAGATTCTGGTAAGCCTGATACTGGCTATCTTTCAGTGCAATCAGTTTTTCCCTTTCCGCTTTTAAGGATTTCATGGAAGGCAGCTTCTTGCCGTCCGACTGTTCTTTCAAGATTTTCCGTGCAGTTTCATAGAGCGTGATCTCCGTTTGGTGTTCCTGTCGGAATTGCTTTTTATTTTTTGCTTTCAAAAACTGGTTGTAAACAGATTTATTTGCCAAATATTGTCCGGTATAGTGAATCTGTTCGTTGAGTTTCTTTAAGTTCTGTTCAGTGGAGCGCAGGGCATTTCTCATATCTGATGTCTGTGCCTTTGCTTCGGAAAACGCAGTCTGTAAATCATCTTGCGTATCATATCCTTGCTCCTGCACATAAGCCACAGTCTTTGCCATTTGCTGTAAGTTTGATAATTTGACTTTTTGTGCATATGCTTGATTTTGCTGCGCTTTCACACATTGCTGCAGATCGACTACAAGACGGAGATCGGATTTGATAAAAATAAAATTTGGAATATCAACTTCACTTTTTGTTTCGGGGAGGACAGGGGCAGAAGTTATATAGTCAGCCTTTAAAGATGGCTCTGTAATCATTGTTACTTTCTGTTTTTCTGCGTTTTCCTTAAACAGTGGGAGTAGATATTTTTCCTCATAATGGGAACCGAGGTTTCTGCCAGTAATCGGCTTGCTTCGTTCGGGGTGGAGATAACTGAAACGTCCACGGCTGATTTTCAGCGTAATATGATATTTCTCCATGAGGATAGTTTGAAATTCTTCCAGATTACGTGCAGAAGCAGATACATCTTCAATCGCTGACCGAAGAAAATCTTTCTGTGTCTGGAATTTTGTTTTCCGGGGAGCAATACCTTCTGAAAGCATTTTCTGATTGCGCTTGTCCATGTTTCGCTGTCCTCTGCGCTTTGCATGGTATTCCCGTTCAGTTATTTTCTTTTCTGCCGGAGTAAGCAGATCAACTTGATTCAGATGCTCCCGGTGGCATATATCCATGACAGATTTTTTTAAGTGTGTCAGATAATCTTTAGTTAAATGATGTTTATACCCGGCACGGGAATCGCAAGGCCGCTCCATGAATGGTTCCCGCTCCGCATCAAATTTCCGCAGACTATTGATTACGATATGTACATGGATGTTGCCGCTTTCATTATTTCCGTCCATGTGGGTACAGACAAGAGTCTGATGTCCGGGGAAATTTTTTCTGGCATATTCCAGTCCGAGTTGCTGCGCCCGCTCTCCGGTCAGTCCATTTTCCTCAGCGTCTTTTGGATCAAAGCTGAGAATATAATGATGGGATTTAATTTCATCATAGGTCTGGTTTTTATGATACCTTGCATTTAATTCCTTACATTCCGTATCAAAATGGAACGGATCACAATTTATTCCGTCAAGATAATATTCCTCACGGGGAATCAGTCTGCCGTTTTCGTCAAGGACTGGCTTGCCTGTGTATTCGTCATATTGGAACATGAGATAACGCTGTGCTTCTCCGTAATCTGCGTTTTTACTTGCTATGTGTTTCAGTATTGCCATATGAATTTTCCCCGGCGGCACTTTTGTATTGCTCTGCATATGCCGTAAAGTCTCCGGCAAGTTTCATCACTTCATATTTCATCTCATAAATGTCTGCAATGCCTTGATGGATCGCTTTCCTCATTTCCTGCGAGTGGATGCCGCCAGTGTTAAAGTGACGGGCAATCTGGTTGAGGTTGCTGCCGATCTTTCCAAATTCAGCAGTCAGTTTTTTTAGTTCTGGCAGGTCTGCCACAAGTTCATATTTTACAATTACTTTTTTGTTCATAATCTGTTTACGGACATATTCCGCCAGTGAAAGATTTGCGTTTTGGGCATTGGTGGAAACAATTTCGTATTCTGTATCTGTAAGACGGAGCATAATCTGATGATTGTGCCGTAGTTCCTTTTCTTTTTTTGGTCTTGCCACAAAAATTCCTCCTACTAAAAATCTACTCATATATAAGCCGATTCAAGTGCGGATATGGGCAGCAGGAAAGGATTTTTTTTGAAATATTTTTATTTTTTCGTGATAAGAATTATCACGCTGCGACTATTTTTAAATAGGAGCCAACTCGCACATTTAGAAAAATGTGCATTGTCCGAGGGAATGGGGAGCGGAATCCACATCAAGATTGCCGGGTAAGCAAAATTCACAAAGTGAGTTTTGAGTTACGCAGGCGAATCTTGCTCTAAAAAAGTAGAAAAGCCCTTCATAATATAAACAGATTTTTGGAATAGACTGGGAAAGGGAAATTTTCAATGTTAGTAATATTTGAATTTGGAACTAAGGAATAATTGTAGAGAAATAACGAGAAGATGGATAATAAAAGGTTTCTTGTCTTTCATTTTGCGTCCTCTTCATAAATGAAAATTTCTTCAATACTCATTCCAAAGTACCTTGCTATTTTGAACACCAGCAGAATAGAGGGGGTATATCTTCCAGTTTCTAAAGAACCTATTGTTTGTAGTGACACCTCTAAATCAGCAGCTAATTCTTTTTGTTTGATACCTCGTTTTTTTTGTAATTCCTCTAAGCGGTTTTTCATGAAGACCTCCTTTTTGTGGAAAGCGTCCTTTCCATATATTCATTATACCAAAGGTGGTTTGCGATGTTAAGTTTGCTTTCCGTTCAAAACAAAATTTTCATCTTACGGAATAGTGGGTTACTTTCTATAATGAAAAATGCCGTTGTGGGAATTGTGGTTCCTGCAACGGCAGCTATGAATTAAATTGTTATACTTCTTTCATCATCCGCAATGACATCAGACAGGTTTCTCCATTTGCAAAGTAAATAATACGATTCTTTGTATCTACTTCTTGGATATTGTTTTTATTAACAAGGAAAGAGCGATGACAGCGTACAAAGTTGTCATCCAATATCTTTTCTAGTTCTTTCATGGAACCGGAAAATTCAATCTGCCTGTCCTTTGCGTGGAGAATGACCTTGTGGATATTGCCGGAAGTTTCAAAAAATAGTATGTCGTTATAATCCACGGTGATTTTTCTCTCACCAATCTCAATCGTATAGACTTTGTGCGTTTTGTTGGTCTGCAAGGTATAACGCTCTAATGCGTTTAACAAACACTCCCGGATTTTCACTTTTGCTTCAGCGGGATTGTCCTTTAATACAAAGTCCATAGCTTCTACCCGGTATTGGAATGTCATGTAACTTAGTTCCGAGTGCGATGTTACAAATATGATAAAACCGCGTGGATCAAACATTCTGATCTGCTGCGCCAGTTTCATGCCGTTCATATCGCATTTCAGGTCTATGTCAAGAAAATAGATGCCCGTATTCTGGCTTGTTCTGACTGCCTCTAACAATTCATAGGGATTGGGGGTATCAAGAACAAGCCTCATATCCAGTTCTTCAATCAATATCGTATTTTTGATGATCTGCACGATATTTTTTCGCTGTGCGGAATCATCTTCGCATACAAAAATATTCAGCATATTGTGCTATTCCTTTCCGGCGGCAATCTCCATGTATTGCGTGAAATAGCCGCCCTGTTTTGTTGTTTCCAAAAGCACATTATCATAGGAGCTGATAATCTTTTGTGCGTTTGGCAGGCCGATTCCCTGATGGTCTTTCTTTGTACTAAAGCCTTTCTGTTTCAGTTTGTGCAGGGCCAGGTCATTTTCCTGAAAACTGTTGCTTATGATGATTGCTACTGTGTTTGGGTTCTGGATGATATTTAAACCAACTTTGGGCTTTGATGTTTCCAAAGCCGCTTCGATGGCATTATCAAGAAAAATCCCCAGTACACGGGCCAGGTCTACCGTATCCATAACAAAATGATCCACAGGGTCGGGAATATCAATGGTTACATCAATCCCTGTTTCATGGGCATAAATCATTTTTGCGGAAATAAGGCTCTTGATTTCCAAAACCTTGATATTGGAAAGCTGATTCAGTTTATAGTCGCCCTGGTCGATTAGATTTTTCGTAGGAAGAATCTTTGTTCCAAAAAAAGTTTTTAATTCTTCTATATCCCCGTTATCAATATAGCCTGACATAGAAGTGAGGATATTGATGTAATCATGCTTGAAGGCACGCAGGCTGTTATACATGGCTTCCAGATTGCGGGTATATTCCTGTAAATCCTGAAAAGATTTTTGCTTTGTTTCTTCCTGCATTTTCTCACGATAGGATCGGAACATGGACAGAAAAAGGAAAAGCACAACGAGGAAATAGCCCATAGCAATCAGGCCATTATAAAGCAGCGTACTCATAGCGGAGCCTGTTTCTCCCCGGATGATCCTGTTAAATAAAAGCACAATCGCAAAAAGCAGTATGGTTGCGTCGATCAGATACCACACCTGCGGTATCTTCCATATTCCTCTGGAAAACAAACAGCCCCTCTTTATCAGTTTGCCGCAAAGCAAGGTTGCAAAATAGAACAGCACGATCTGGACGAGTATGGCACAAATTACCAGAAGCGGCGTTTCCCATACAGATACAGGGAGCAGCGAAAAAATGCCTGTCAACAGATTATCTATAACAACCGTGAGGAAACAGCCCAGCAATCCCATAGAAATATTTTGCGGTCTGGTGTTTCTGTAAGCGAACAGGCTGTATAAACAGACCGCTACCAATATACTGAACAATCCATATTGCATATATGAGGAAAGCGTGATTGGAACCGCCGCAACCGCCAGAATAATACAGAGCGCGCCATACGCTTTCATGCTCATTTTTTGCGGCCATAAATTCCTGATTGCAATAGAAAGCAGGAAAACCGACAGCAACATATTCAGGTATGTATTCATGTGATCCCTCCTCTCAAAGAATATGAACTTCTCTATTATACTGGATAAAGTACCCTGTATCAAGTTTACCCTTGCGAAAATGATGAATAAGCGCAGAAATTCAGCCAGCCGCAAAGCGCTTATTCACACTTAGGCACATTTGACGACAGTTTTGAAAGAAACAGTATTTTTTCTGTTATGCTGTACTCACAAAAAAAGCCGTGGATACGGCATAGCAGAAAGGAGCTTATCTATGAAATTAACAACGACTGAAAAATATGCCCTTGCGGCGCTTGAAACGAATGAAAAAGTGTCCAGTCTTCAAAAGCAGGAACGGGGGATTTGTCTGATAGCGTCCTGCATTTGGGATATGATTGAGGCAGAGGCCATAGTCCCTGATACGAAGGGCAAGCTGAAGGTTTCCACACCGCTTCCTGAAAAGATTGCCTATTGCAGTTCTATTTATGAACTGCTGGCGAAAAAGCCCAGAAAGCCGGAAGATGTGGTTTTGGAATATACCCATACACTCACGGATAAACGCATGAAAGCATTGGTAGAGAGCATTGTGGATGGTTTAGCACGCAAATCTGTACTGACGGTTGAGGAACAGGACGGACTGTTGGGTACAAAGCTGTGCCATGTGGAACAGGCGGTTCTGGCAGATGATATGGCTGCTATCAAAAATCTGGATGGAGCTGTGACCCCGGATCAATTCATGCTTGCAATCCTTTTGCTGAAAAGTGGCGTGGCAAAAAAACTGCTGGACAGAGAGGAATTGTCTAAGCTGAAAAAAGCGGCAAACCAGGATAAGGGTGACTTCCAGCCCTATGTGAAAAATATGATTACAATGACCGATACAATGATTTCTTCCATCATTGCCGCTTTCATGGTAACGCAGTAAGGAGGCATATATGGACAGTACAATTTTATCCGTTAAGAATGTTACCCAGAGATACGGCCAGACGCTTGCGCTGGATGATGTGAGCATAGAACTTGAGCAGGGACAGATTTACGGTTTGGTCGGAAACAACGGTGCAGGAAAGACTACGCTAATGCGCCTGATTACCGGGCAGACGGTTCTCCAGCACGGAGAAATTCAGCTTTTTGGTCACACGAAAGACAAGGAATTATATGCTATGCGGCGGCGCACAGGCGCTTTGATCGAGGCCCCCGGCTTTTATGATGACATGACTGCGGAGCAAAATCTGGAATATTTTCGCCGCCAGTTTGGTATCAGGAACAAAAAGGCAATCCGGGATACGCTGGATAAAGTAGGCCTTAGCAATACTGGCGGAAAAAAGTACAAAAATTTTTCTCTTGGCATGAAGCAGCGTCTTGGGATTGGTCTGGCGCTTCTGAATCAACCGGAGCTTCTGATTCTTGACGAGCCGATCAATGGACTTGACCCGTCCGGTATTATTGAAATCCGCAATACGTTGCTGGATATTCACCGTGAAGGCGTGACAATTTTGATTACCAGCCATATTTTGAGCGAGCTGTCCAATGTGGCAACGCATTACGGCTTTTTAAGCAAGGGACATTTGCTGGAACAGTTGTCAGTGGAGGAACTGCTCTCTAAATGCAGCACCTATCTGGATATTGCGGTAAATGACGTTCAGGGCATGGCGGAGTTGATGAGGAACAAATTACACCTGTCCAAATTTGAGATTGTGAATGACAGCCATATCCATCTGTATGAGCGCATGGAGGAAGCCTCGGCGATCAGTAAAGAGGCAATTCTCGGAGGACTGGAGCTTCGCTCCATTGAAAGCCACAGCATAGAGCTTGAGGATTACTATATGAACCTGATTGGAGGTGTAAGCCATGCTTAATTATATAAACAGTGAGCTTTTCCGTATTTCCCGCAACAAAAAGCTATATCTTCTGATTGGGATTGTGGCGGCGCTGATCGTGGCAATGGGGGCGGTTCTGGCCACATTTGGAAAAGACCCGGCGTTTCCTTATGCTACAACTGCTTTTGCATTGGGAAATGAATACCGGAGTATGAATTATTTGTTGCTGATTGTGCTGGTGCTTTCTGCATATCTGGACGATAACGAGTACAGACAGCATACCATGAAGCACTCGGTAGCTTTTGGTATTGGACGGGGCACAATTTACCTCGCCCGACTTTTTGCACAGATGATTGTGAGCGCAGTGATTTATATTCTGATGAATGTTCTGCTTGTGGGGGTATCTTTTGCCCTTTTACAGCACAGCAATGTGGGCGAATTGAATGAACTCCTGCGGGCAATGACAGCGGGCATACCGCTTTTCCTTGCGGCTTTGGCAATCAGCCATTGTTTTATTATGAATATGGAAAGTGCCATATCCGCTGAAACCTATGCTGTCGCCTTTATTCTGATATTACCTATTATTATGAATATGCTGGGCAAGCAGGTGGAGCTTATTGCAAAGCTGGCCTATTGGCTTCCGTATAACCTTGCCGCTCCATTTTTCGATGAAAATTCGATAATGAACTTAGTATGGAATGTTCCTAATGGTATGCTGCACTGCTATCTGTCCGGTTTGATATTTACAGTTATCTTTACTGTTGCTGGCGTGGCAGTTTTCCAGAAGCGGGAAGTAAAGTAAATGGAATAAACCTACTTGATCCGGTGAATATTTCGGTATTCTTGCGGTCCCATACCAAATGTTTCTTTGAATAACTTGGAGAAATGGCCTGCATTACGATAACCGACTTTCCTTGCAACATTTCGGATATTGTCATCTGAATCCTGAAGCAATAAAAGGGCATAATTCATCCGCATGACTTTCAAATACTCATAAGCGGTTGTTCCATACACTTGCCGAAAAGCCATTTGAAAACGTGAAGGACTCATATTGGCAGTCTGAGCCAGTTGAGCAATAGAGGGATAAGCGGATAAATCCCGTTTCATCAAAGTCACAGACTTTCCCAGTGACCGCTTATCCTTCTTGTCCAGTTTAACAGGCAAGTGCCGCCGGTTTTGCTCCTGCTCCAGATTATGTGTGACCAGCGATAGAAGTTCCATGACTTTTCCCTCCATGTAGAGGGTTCGGGCGGTCCCTTCTGCCGGACAATCTTTGATCTGTTGAAAGACAAAGTTCAATTCCGGGGAGTTTGGGTTTTGGATCAGGTAGTCTAAAGCATTTTTAGACAATTCATAACTGTCCCCATACCTGCATTGTAAAAATTGATCGAAATACGAGCGGGTAATGATGATCTTTGTAAAGCGAGTGGGTTTTCCAGCTTCACAAAAGGCGTATGCTGTTTTCTGTGAGTTAGCATAGCAACAGATACCTCGCTCCACTTGCCTGACTTTGCGCCCACCGACTTTAAATGAGCTGGAATCTGTTTCAAACTGGCTGATTTCAAAGTATTCCTGCTTTATTTCAGAAACCTTTTCAAAATTGCTTCGCGGGGTAAAATCAGCTAACACGATAAGAAATTGTTGGTGCAGATTGAGAATACGGACGCTACCAGTTCCATATTCAGAAAGCATACGGTAGTAATCACAACCATCATTCGACTGTTCTGCCACTCGTACAAAGTGTAAATGTTTCGGCAACTCCGTATAGTATTCAATTACAGTTTTCGTTTGCTCCATCGTATCGCCTCCTTGAAGCTATGTTAGCACAAGCGAGTATCACAATCAAGCATATTTATATCAAGATATTTTGAAATTCTCAATCTCAAAATCTAAAATATCCTTGTATTTACGGGATTTTTTCCTATCACACAATATTCGATTTCAAAATATCCTGATTGTTGATTATGGGACTAATAAGAGATATGCTTAGGTGCGAAAGGAGTGTAAAGGTTGAAAAAGAATAGTAGAGGATATCCATTCCATTAAGGACATCACAAAAAG
>OLPX01001124.1_pt1 | contig 20468 bp, 21 predicted proteins | sample 1672491 | NCBI WGS metagenome assembly OLPX01 (sample SAMEA3136692, study PRJEB25190) | human gut metagenome | biome: human gut; feature: human-associated habitat; material: faeces | place: Austria | collected 2013 | reverse complement strand
GCAGGACAGCGTCTGCTGTCCTGCTCGCTTACTCTTTTCACCGGGCCGCGCCGGCAACGAACCCCGCTCCCAAGACAGAGACCGTCACTTTTCCGGCGATCACAGAGGCCGGCAGCTGAAAGGGCGGGTCCAGGACCCCCAGGGAATCCGGATAAGAGGAAAAGAAAGTTCCTCCATAAAGGTCCATCCAAGATGGCACCGGCACAACTGCCAGAAGCAAAACCACAGCCACCAGCGCCATCAGGAGTCTATGATGCACACGCCCCAGCCAAAGCCCCGTGCCCATGACCAGCAAGAAAGGCGGAAACACAGTTATCACCAGGGGCAGCAACAGCGTGCTCCAGTCTATCGCCCCAAAAATGATCCCATAAAATCCAACGGCGTACATCACAGGCACTGCTGTAACCACAAGAAATGCCACCGTGACCGCAGTATACCGAATCCGGCAGTGGGCCGCTTGGGAAAGCGGGGTTGCCGCAATCAAAATTTCCACCCGTTTTCCTGTGTCAGAGGTGAGAATAGAAAGAAAACAGAGCAGAGCCACCAGGAGCAATGGCATCATTTCGGCCAGATAAGCCCCAAAACTCCAAGGGGAAAAGGGTGCCGTATTCGCTATACCCAACAGGATTTCCCCTCGCATGGTCCAGTACCCATACAGCAGGGCCACCAAGAGCAAGCCAACGGTAAACCGATTTCCCAACAGACGGCGAAGCTCATAGTAGAAAATCTTAACCATTTCCATGTCCCCCTTTCACCGCAAGCTGATCCTCTGTCAGGCCGCAGGCATCCAAAAAGTCCTGCCAAGTGACATAGGGAGGCATCTCCGTTCCCCCCTGTTGGAAGAGGGTTTGGAGGATAGCGTCCATTGCCTCCTCTCCACCCACCAAGGTCTCCGCCTGTTTCACCTGCAAAGGTGCCTTTCCATAGGTGCTGGCGTCAAAGATCAGGGCTTGTATGGAGGCTTGATGCTCCTCTGACAAACGGCTGATATACTGCGGATTGCGGAGGTAAAACTGATCCATCATATCATCATACCGCGTCTGCCACTGGTCCACATAGAACTGCTGGGCATAGTCCGCTCCCTTCCATTCTTTCATCATCCGGTATGTGGTGTAGCAGGTCAGAGCTTCCGCGCTCCAATCCGTATTCTCCAGATCCATGATGGGGCACTGGCTGCCCCACCACTGGTGCACAATTTCATGGGCAATCACCTCTTCTGCACTGGCCCCCTTAGAGGGGTCTTTCAGGTTGTCCTCCGAAAAGAAAAGTTCCCCCATATAGCTGAGATTGTCCGCGGCACCACCGCCCATCATGTGGGCGCTGGTCATCACGATATTGAGTGGATACTCCTCTGTATAGGGCAGCGCCCCATAATGCGCCGTGCAGTAAGATACGGTGTCTGTCAGCAAACGCTCAATCCCCAACGAGGTAAACTCCGTTTGGTGGGTCGCACTATACCAGAAATACACCGGGAATGCTGTGCCCTTGAGTTTGACACAGACATAGTTTCCCGCGAAAAAGGCCGGGCGGAGTCCCGTTCCCTCCAAATGCCAGGTTCGGGTTCCTTCCCCCTCTCCCACCACTTGTGCCGGCTTTCCTTTCGACACCATCTGCAACTGCTCCGGCAAAGTAACGCGGCCGGTAAAGGTGCAATCTTCCGCCGTCTCCCCGTGAAGGGCAGGAAGCACGCTATTGCCGCCCATGCTGATGTACTCCGGCGTGATCTCATCATAAATGGCCAACACCCCTGTGTTCGCAGGCAGTTGAATGCGCCCTTGATAGGAAATCTCCACCTGCAAATTCTTTTGCGCAGGGAGCGTGAGGGAGATATTTTTCAAAGAGATAAACTGATCGTTGTGTTGATCCGTAAACGGAACCTCTTCTCCATTCACCAAAATACGCTCAACGGTATAGCCTGGATTAATATCCAGCAGACACGCCTGTTCCGTACCGCTGATGTTTTCCACCTCATAGGTCGCGTTTCCCTCTGCCGTGCCTTGTTCCGGATGAACCAGCAGCTCCAGCTGCGTCTTATGAATGACCACCGTAGGTTCTTCCGTCTCCTCCATGCTGGAATAGGCCGTCCCTCCCCCTGTTACATTGCCGGTATCCAAAGAGACAGGCGGAGCATGGTCCAGGTAAGGTTGGCGGAAATACAAGCCAGCTCCGCTTGCCAGAAGACAAAGCGCCAGCAGCGGCAAGTAGAGCTTTCGCCCATAGCAAGCCATGGAGCCAAAAATACCCCTGCCGTGGTTTCGAACGCACAGAAGGGACCCCATCCAGAGCCCGCCAAAGAGGCACAGCCACAGCAAGCGGCTGTACCACGCCAGCCGGAAAATCGTCGTATTGCCTAAGTCTCCGGAAAAACCCAGGTTGGACAAATCCATCCAGTACAGCAAATAGGTGTCCTGACTCCAAGGGCCCAGTCCCACCAGCAAAAGTGCCAGGAGAAGCAGCACACAGACATCTACCCGCTGGAATATTTGGTAAAACGCAGCAGCCGCCAAAACCGTCATTTCCAGAAAGGGAAGCAAAAACAGCAGGGTGACTTGGACATATTCCTTTCCCTGAAAGGTCTCCCCCAACCGGTACCAGGTATAGGGAAGGTAAAGTAGACTGGTCACCAGAGAGGACACCACTGCGGTCAGCATCAGCACAGCGGTCCGAACCACAGCCATCCGCAGGGGAGAGACCACACTGTCTGTCAAAGGTCCCATTCTCCCCTTTTTGACCCGGTTCATCTCTGACAAAGTTAACACCGCAAACGCAAGCGCCCCGCCCAGCGCGCCTGCCAGCATGGGATTCAGAAGAACCAAGGCCGCAGTTGTACCGCCCCCGGCGGGCTGATAGAGTCCATAGCCCACCAAGGGGGCAGCGGAAGCGGCCAGCAATGCCAGCCAGGTTCCCTTGGACCGAAACAGACGCATCCACTCCACTCGAAGGTCACGCCAAACTGTCATGGCCGCTTCCCCTCCTTCCCCACCAGATAGATATAGGCATCCTCTAAGGTAGGCTCTACTTTCTGAACTGTCTCCGGCAGTTTCTCCGCCACAGCCCGGCATAAGATTCCTCCGGCTGTGTTGACCTGGGCAGTTACCTCGCAGGAAATTCCTTGGGGCGGATAGCCTTGGAACACCCCCACGTGTCCCTGGGCCCGGGCAACCAGCTGCTCAGGGCGTCCGTCAAACAGGAGCTCTCCCCCATGAATGACAATGAGACGGTCACACACAGACTGCACATCCTCAATAATGTGGGTGGACAGCAGAACCAATTTATCTTTGGCCTCCTGTGCAAATAGGTTGCGGAAATGAATCCGCTCCTCCGGGTCCAGCCCCACGGTAGGCTCATCCAAAATCAAGAGCTGAGGGGAGCCCAGCAGCGCCTGCGCAATCCCCACCCGCTGGCGTTGCCCGCCGGAAAGGGTACGAATCCTGGCTCGCCGCTGCGGCGTCAAATTGGTGTCCGACAAAACCCGCCGAATCTCTGCTTTGGGGGCACGAATGCCCTTTAAGGCAGCCATATAGTCCAGAAACTGGGTTACCGTTAGCTCCTCATAAAGTCCAAAGTCCTGAGGCAGATAGCCAAGCTGGGCTTTCAAGGCCCCTTCGCTTTTGGCCAGGGGCCGCGCGTCCACAAAAATGCTTCCCTGGGTGGGAAGCAGCGCCGCCGTCAGAAGCTTCATCAGGGTGGACTTTCCCGCTCCATTTGGCCCCAGCAGTCCAATCATCTGGGGACTGCTCAATGTAAGGCTCATATCCTGAAGCGCCTTCTTTCCGGTGGGATAGGTCATGGTTAAATGTTCCATCTGTAGTTTCATCGCAAAAATCCTTTCCTTGCTTTTAAGAGCAAGGAAAGGATAGCAAAAAAATATGGAGTTAATTTAGCAGGAAGTTGTAGTTTCTGTGGAGTTGGTTCTGGGCAGCCAAACTTCCACACAGACTCCAGCGGCGGTATTTCTAATCCGTATCTCCCCACAATGGTATTCCAGAATCCGTTTCACCAGGTACAGCCCCAAACCGCTTCCGCCCGTCTGCCGGTTGCGAGAGCCCTCCCCCCGGTAAAAGGCCTCAAACAGATGGGGAATCCTTTCTTCTGACAGGTGAACCCCTGTGTTTTCCAGAGAGAAATAGATCTGCTCCCCTTCCTCCCGAGCAGAGAGAAAAAGTTCCGCCCCGTCCGGGGAATACATGGCTCCATTGGTTAAAAGATTGCAGACCGCCTTGGAGAGTAAATTCCACTCTCCCGGTACCTGAAGGTCCGGCGCAAGGGAAACATGCAGCGTCTGCTCCTTTTGGGCAAAGAGGTCCGTGTATTCCTCCACACAGGCAGTCAGGAGATCGGTTAGATTCAGAGGCTTTATGCCACGGCGGACCTTCTCCCCTTCCATCCGGGAAAGGGTCAGGAGTTCCCCCACCAAACGCTCCATGCTGCCCATCACTTGCAGACTTCTGGCCAGGTATCGCTCCCGGTCGGCATAGACCCCTACCCCGTCCAGCATCCCTCCCAGCTGCCCTTTGACAATGGTGATCGGTGTCTTTAGTTCATGGGAAGCTGCAGCAAAGAATTCCATCCGCTGCTGCTCCATTTCCCGCTCTCGTTCCATGTCTCGCCGCAGCGCCTCATTCGCCCCCTGCAGCGCCCCCATGGCGCGGGATAGCCGGGTAACATAGCGGGCGTAGAAAAAGGACCCCAAAATAGACACCGACACCACCGAGGCCAGCAGCCAAGGCCATAATTTCCCCAAGGCTTCCATTGCTTGATTCACCCCTCGGATTCTGCCTACCACCATCAGCTGATACACATCCTGACTGCCTTGAAAAGAAAACGGAGTCGCAACGGTTTGGGTAATGTGTATTGATTCGTTGGTTTGCAGCGTCATGCCCTCCTCCGTTTGAATCTGGCTAAACGTCACCCGGCCCTCTTCCTCCTCTGTTTGTGCAAGGTCCTTTGTCCCCGCCACCGGCTGACCAGTTTCATCTAAAATACTCACTTGGGCATCATAATCCGACGCAAATTTCTCCAGCAGCGGGCCACACGAAGATAGCGTAGTCTTGCTCAACTCTTGGATCAAACTCTCCGCCTGCTCCGATAACACGCGGTTTCTGTCTGCCTGGTATGTCACCGGCATCATCCAGGCGATCAGACCGTAGGTCACAATACAGACAGCCAACAGGAGCAGGCAGGTAAAACAGAAAATTTTCACCGGCAGATTACGTCTTATTTTCCCGCTCCATTCGGTAACCCACGCCGCGCACCGTCTCAATATAATCCGCCTCCAATTTTTTTCGTAGATTTTTGATATGTGTATCCACAATTCGCTCATCCCCGTAGAAATCGTAGCTCCACACACGGTTGAGCAGCATCTGCCGGGTTAGAACCCGCCCCTGGTTCTCTAACAGGGTCCGCAGCAGTGCAATCTCCCGCCTTGTCAAATCGACAGGGGTTCCTCCCAGATAGGCCTGATATCCCTCCAAATCCAAGGTTAGGTTCCGATAACAGATGGGCTCATCTCCGGCGTGCCCTGTGGTCCGGCGAAGAACTGCTCGAATTTTCTGCAACAGAACGGGGATGGAGAAGGGCTTGGTTACATAATCATCAATGTTGAACCGAAAGCCCTGCAGCTGATGCTCCTCACTGTCCAACGCAGTCACCATGATAACTGGTACGTCAGACTGTTCCCGGATGGCTTGGCAGACCGTATATCCGTCCATCTTGGGGAGCATCAAGTCCAAAAGCACTAAGTCAAAGGTTTCCTGATAAAACAGCGTCAACGCACCCTGTCCCTCCTGGGCCAAACGGGTCACATACCCGGCATGCTCCAAATAGGTCTGGAGGAGTTCCCCAATATCAGGCTCATCCTCTACAATTAAAATTCGAAACATTCTTTTTCACCTCAAATGGTAGTATACCAGAGAAATTTGAATTTTTTGTGGAGTGTACTGCCCTCCATTGGGGTAAAAAACTTCCTCCCCGTACAGCAGGGAGGAAGTTCCTTCTATCACGCTGTTAAATTTTCTCCAGAATCATTTTCGCGCAGTCGATCTGGTTGGGGATGTTCCCCTTCTCGTCCCGGACTCTCCAGATGTCAGGGGTAATTTCATCCACCACATACATCTTGCCATTTTCATCATAGCCTACCTCAATCTTAAAATCAATGAGCGTCAGGCCCATAGCGGACAGTTCCTTCTTCAGAACCTCTCCTACCTTGACCAGAATGCCCAGCGCCTCGTCGTACTGACCAGGGGCCAGCATCCCTTTCATGATGCACAGGCGCTCACTGATCAGAGGATCTCCCTGCTCATCGTCCTTCAATGTGACCTCCGTATAGGGAGGATCAAAGACAATGCCCTCTTCCAGGCTAAACCGGCGGCACATAGAGCCAGCCGTGTAATAACGCAGCACAAACTCCAGCTTCGGCACGGTCAGCTTGCGCACCTGCATCAGGCCCTGCTCCACATCCGCGCCCAGATAGTGGGTGGGAATGCCGTTTTTCTCCATGATTTCGAAAAAGTGCTTGGAGATTTTCAGGCCGATCTTTCCTTTGCCTTCCACACTGCCACCCACGGTGTTGGAGCCGGGGTCAAAGACACCGTTTTCTCCCGTGGCAGAATCCTTAAAGAAGAGATTCACCACACCAGTGGCTTCGTCCAGCATGACCGTCTTCGTCTTTCCGTTGTACAGGGTTTTCATATTTCCTTGTCCTCCCTACTAAAAGTATCTCGGTGTTACACGACCATTTCTCCGTTATTATAGCACACTCTGCAAAAAACGGGAGAACTGAGAGAAAATTTTTTTCGTTTGTTCGCAGATTTTTTTGTCCCTTTCCCATACCTTTTCCGTCAAATTTCTCGTTCTTCCTCTCTTTCCCTTCCCTCCGGTCCCATGCCAGCCCGCAAAGACCATGGAATCCCCTTTCCTGGACTGGATCAGTGACAAAAGAAAGCCCGTTCTATTGAAGCTTCTCAAACTCTGTGATACCATAAAAAAATACCAAGCGCAAGCAGAAAGCAGGACCCACCATGGAACAAAATACCTTATTCGGGCAAGAGCCCCCTCGTCCCCTGGCTGCCCGACTCCGCCCTCAGTGTTTAGAAGAATACGTCGGGCAAACCCATCTCTTGGGGGAAGGCAAGCTCCTCCGCCGGCTGATTGAAACGGATCAGCTTGCCTCTATGATCTTCTGGGGGCCGCCCGGTGTGGGAAAAACCACTTTAGCCCAAGTGATTGCCCATGCCACCAAAGCAGAGTTCATTGCATTCTCCGCTGTTACCGGCGGGATTAAGGAGATCCGCGCCATTATGCAGCAGGCGGAGAGCAATCGAAGATTCGGAACCCGCACCATTGTATTTGTAGATGAAATTCACCGGTTCAACAAAGCGCAGCAAGATGCATTCCTTCCCTTTGTAGAAAAGGGAAGTATTCTGCTTATTGGGGCTACCACGGAAAATCCCTCCTTTGAAGTCAACGACGCTCTGCTCTCCCGGTGCAAGGTCTTCGTGCTCCACGCTTTAACCTCAGAAGAGCTTGTCCAGCTGCTGAACCGGGCCCTGCAGGACCCCCGCGGCTTTGGGGCTCAGCATATCCTCATCGAGCCGGACATGCTGGAGCACATTGCCCGTTTTGCCAATGGCGACGCGCGAATCGCCCTATCCACCCTGGAAATGGTGGTCCTCAACGGAGCGGTCTCCGACAATACCATTACAGTAACCAGAGAGACCCTGGAACAGTGCACCGCCCAAAAGTCCCTTCTCTACGACAAAAATGGGGAGGAACACTACAATCTGATCTCCGCCCTGCACAAATCCATGCGAAATTCTGACCCGGATGCCGCAGTTTACTGGCTGGCCCGGATGCTGGAAGCAGGAGAAGACCCCCTTTACGTCGCCCGACGCCTGACCCGGTTTGCCAGCGAAGATATCGGACTGGCCGACGCCCGTGCCTTGGAAATCGCTGTGGCTGCCTATCAGGCCTGCCATTTCATTGGAATGCCTGAGTGCTCTGTTTTCCTGACCCAAGCTGCGGTTTACCTCTCCCTGGCACCCAAATCAAACGCCCTGTACCTGGCCTATGAACGTGCCAAACAAGACGCCCTGACCCAGTTGACGGAGCCTGTCCCCCTAGCACTCCGAAACGGGGTCACCAAATTGATGAAGGACTTAAACTACGGCAAAGGCTATCAATACGCCCATGATGCCCCGGACAAGCTCACCACCCTACAATGTCTCCCAGACACTCTGGTGAACCGGGTCTACTATCAGCCCACAGACCAGGGGCAAGAGGCCAAGTGGAAAGCTCGCCTGGAACAGATCAAAGATTGGAAACACGAAAATCGGCATGCATGACATTTGGAATCCTTGGCACGGCTGTCATAAGTACAGCGAAGGGTGCCGGTACTGCTCCATGGACCAGAAAAGCGGCCGGAGCGGCGCAGATATCTACCGGACAAAAATTCCTACCCGCTCCAAAAAGACCGGCGGGGCCAATACAAAATTAGGCGTGGTGAAATGCTCTGGGTGTGCATGACCTCCGATTTTTTCTTACCGGAAGCAGACCCATGGCGGGATGATGCCTGGGATATGATTCGCATGCGACCAGATGTCATCTTTTTCCTCCTAACCAAGCGTCCCCAAAGAGTATCCGCCTGTCTGCCGGAAGACTGGGGCAACGGTTGGGAAAACGTATTTTTTCACGTGGCTTGTGAGAACCAAATCCGAGCAGAGGAACGGATTCCCTTTCTGCTCTCCCTCCCCTTCCGTCACAAGGGCGTCTTCTGCACGCCTCTCCTGGGGCCCATCTCCCTGCGGTTCCAAGCCCATTTGCAATGGATGCGCGGACTGTAAAGTCTGCCGCGCCATGTAAGGAGAAGTGTCCCACTGAATGTTCCTATCGTTCTGTCTCATCATCCGTTCTCAGCCTTCCTTTACAGAATGTGTATCCACCATGGGCGGCAGCGGTCTGTTCTCTTTGTCTACCTATCTGACCATGTCCGCTTTGTCGGCATCCCTCGCAGCTTTTTTGCTGCGAAAGACGGATTATATGGGGCTTTTCTTTCTGGAGGCCAATCCCCTGGCAAGCAGGCACGCCGTTACCACCGCTGCCACATGGCTATACAAAACAGCAGCCCATATCCCATTTAGCCCGGCAGAGGAGAGCAGACAGGCCAACGGAATCCGAATGATTAAGTAGTACAGTACCATGCAAAGCATGCTGCGTCCTGGATGACCCATCCCATTGACTGCCCCCAGAAAACAGTTGGTTTCCATATTGAACAGATATCCCACACTGACCACCTGGAAATATCCGGCCACCACTTCCGCCACAGCCTTACTGTCTACAAACAGTTCAGACAAAGGATGAGCCAGTCCCACAACACCGCAGGAGAGAATGATCAACAGACCTCCGCCCCAAAGCAAAGCCGTTTTACAGTATACCCACGCGCGATCACGGCGTCCGGCCCCTATACACTGACCCACAATCGTTGTCAAAACCATTTGAAAGGACATCGCTGGATAGAAGAGAAGAAGCTCCAGCTTCCCAGCCACGCCATACGCCGCCAGGGCGGTCACCCCAAAACCGCTGACTATTGCAGTAAGCACACTGGTGCTGATGGCAGGAATACTTTGCTGAAACGCCGCTGGAAGGCTTTTTAAGCAAACGGCGCCAAGCTCCTTCCCGGACCAATCAGCAGCATGGAAAGAAAACAAGGCTTTCTTTCTCAGATAACACACCATAAACCCCAAACAAATTCCCTGAGACAAAACCGTCGCCGCTGCCGCGCCCTGCAATCCAAATCCGTGAATCAACAGCGGGTCTAACGCGCCGTTGAGTACAGTACATACCAGCATGGCCAGCATCTGGAACACCGTATCCCCAAAACTGCGCAGCACAGCGGCAAAATAACAATAGAGATAAACCGCCCCATACCCAATCAAATAAATCCTCAGGTAGAGACAAGTCATTTCATACAGCTCCGATGGAACTTGAAGAAACCGAAGCAAAGGGGATACCATTCCCTCCAATAATCCTGTCATCCCAAGAGAAAACACAATACTTAAAATAAATGAAGTAAACAGGATGGTTCGGGTTCGTCGTGTCTCCCCCGCCCCAATGGCCTGAGAGAGCAAAATAGCAACCCCGTTGGTCGCCCCCATTGCGATGGAATTGAGCAGCAAAAGGATTGGGGTCGCCGCTGTCAGCGCCGCGTAGGCAGACTCTCCCAGCAGGTTTCCAATCCATAGACTGTCCACCAAATTATAGGCCATGTTCAAAAACATCGCCGCCATCATCGGCAGCACCATGGCAAACAAGCACTGTCTGGGATTGCCATGGATGATATCAAAATTCTTCCTCATATTTTTCTCCTTTTCTGAATGAATTTCATTCATTTGCTTGCCGAAAAGAGTCCCCGCCCAAAAAGAGCAGGGTCTTTGCTTAAAATGTAGTCAGCAGATGGATTAAAAATGCCTTGACGCGGCGTACTCTCTCCTCTCCACTGAGCGTTTGATTCCATAGAATGCCCAACTGTCCATAGACACAAAAAGAGGCGGCCGTCTCCGGGTCTGCAATCTGGACCTCTCCCCGCTCATTGGCCTTCTCCAACAACTGTTGCACCAACGGCTGAAGTTTGGCACATATCGCCATGGAGAGCGGCCCATGGAGCTTTTCGCTCTCCGGCCCATGGCAGAGCTTGGCAATGGCACTGTCCTCCGCCTCGGTTTCCAGAAAGGTCGGCATTTGTTCCACCACTTGGACCAGTGTCAGACCTGGTTTTCTCAATACGCTGGCGATCTGATCCACTTGCCGCTGGGCATATTGATCAACAGCTGTCTGAAACAACGCCTCTTTGGATGGAAAATAGCGGTAACACAGTCCCTGTGCCACCTGCATGGCCTGGGCAATCTCGGTCATCGAGGTTTTTTCATAGCCCTTTTCCCAAAAAAGTTTCAGGGCCGTATCTAAAATTTCTTGCCGGCGTTCTGTGGGATCCTTTGTAATCCGCGGCATGGGAATCCCTCCTTTTTGAGCTCCTGCTAAGGATACACCGCATGCCGCTCCTTGTCAATGAATTATTTTCATTCACATTAGAAAAGGTTTCCGGCGGACATTGTTTCCAGCCCACACATTGCCTCCAGCTTGCCACAGATCCGGACACTCATTGCCGTGTACTCGCCCACTTCCCGATCCCATAAGAATCCTTTTGCCTCCTTCAGCAGTACAGTAACCTCATCAATCTCCTCATGAAACTGTACAAACCGAAGATATGACACATTACTCTGCCAATGCTCCTGTGCCTTTTGGGTCAGTGCCTCTGCCTTCTGCCAGTCCTCCTCCCGCGCCGCTGCAACCGCTTGGGATAGGTCTTCCCGCATGGGTTCCGTCAGCTGATGCACATGGACCATGTTCCAAGACAGAAGGAGCACCATACCAGCTAAGATCGCCACAGAAATCCAAAGCTGCCTCAAGTTTTCTCCTCCTTCTTGACAAAATATACATTGTCGGCTTCGTCCACGGTCATCAGAAACACCTGGCGGATGTCCTGAACGCCCCGGCTTCCCATCTGCTCCTTCACCCATCGCATAGACAGATTCCTGGTTTTTAAGTTGTGGGAGAGTACCCGGCCATCGCTGACCACAATCACCGGCAGTCCGGCTTCCTTCACCTTCAGCCCCATGTCTCTGACCGTGACCGGCTGATGCTCAGCGTAAGGCAACACAGAAATACGGCCTGTGGTCTCCAGCACAGCATACTTCACCGTGGAGAGGTCCGTAACCCCTGCCATGCGAAGCTCTTCCATCAATTCATCCACAGTGAAGCGGTTCTTCACCATTTCCCGGGTTAAAATCTTCCCGTCCTGGATCACGATGCTGGGTCTGCTGCATAAGAGTGCCCGAAACCGGATGCTCTTCACCGTCAGCACAGACAGGATCGCGGACAAGCACAACAAAGTTAAAATCGGAATAATCCCCATAATCAAGGGAATTCCAAAGTCCTGCATAGGAACCGCCGCCAGGTCCGCAATAATCAGGGAAAGCACCAGCTCGGAGGGCTCCAACTCCCCGATCTGCCGTTTCCCCATGAGGCGGATTCCAAGGATAATCAGCAGATATAAAATAATTGTCCGGACCACAGCAGTAATCATGCCTTCTCCCCCTTTGATCGTCCCATTCTTTGCCATAGCATGCCCTGTCATTTACAAAATATGTAACCAAAAGATACAGAGATCAGGCAAACCGGACTTGTAATTCCTACTGACGCGCAGTACAATAAAACATCATCATTTTACGCAAGAGAAAGGATGGTCCCTGTGAAACACGAGCTTGTCCTCGTCTTGGACTTTGGCGGACAATACAACCAGCTCATTGCACGCCGGGTTCGGGAATGCGGCGTTTATTGCGAGGTAAAACCTTATACAACCCCCTTGGAAGAGCTGAGAGCCATGGCACCAATCGGCATTATCTTCACTGGCGGGCCTAACAGCGTTTATCTGGACACCGCCCCCCATGTGGATCCTGAGATCTTCACCTGGGGCATTCCCATCTTGGGTATTTGTTATGGATGTCAGCTGATGGCCCACAGCTTGGGCGGTGAGGTTTCCCCCGCTCAGGAAGATACAGCCCGGGAATACGGAAAGACAGTCACTTATTACGACACTACCTGTCCCCTCTTCCAAGGAATCCCGTCAGAGGGCATCTCCTGGATGAGCCACGGGGATTATATGGCCCAGGTTCCTTCCGGCTTTTCTTTGACCGCCCATACGAAAATGTGTCCCAACGCCGCCATCGCTGACGTGCAGAGAGGCTTCTATGGCGTACAATATCACCCTGAGGTCAACCACACAGAATATGGCATGGAAATGATCCGCAATTTTCTCTATTCTGTCTGTCACGCCAACGGCGACTGGACAATGCACGATTATTGTCAATCCGCCATTGCCGCCATCCGAAAAAAAGTGGGCAGCGGCAAGGTCCTGCTTGCTCTTTCCGGCGGTGTGGACTCTTCTGTTGCCGCCGCACTGCTTGCAGAAGCAGTGGGAAATCAGCTGACCTGCGTCTTTGTAGACCACGGTCTTTTGCGTCTGCACGAAGGAGACGGAGTGGAGGCCGCCTTTTCCAAGTGGAACCTGCACTTCCGCCGGGTCGATGCAGAAGCCCGCTTCCTGGAGAAACTGGCGGGTGCCGAGGAACCAGAACAAAAACGCAAAATCATTGGAGAAGAGTTTATTCGGGTCTTTGAAGAGGAGGCAAAAAAAATCGGTGCCGTAGACTTTTTGGCACAGGGCACCATCTATCCCGATGTGATTGAATCCGGGACGGGAGAAGCTGCCACCATCAAGAGCCATCACAATGTCGGCGGCCTGCCGGACTATGTAGATTTCAAAGAGATTCTCGAGCCGCTGCGTATGCTTTTTAAGGATGAAGTCCGTCAGCTGGGGAGAGAACTGGGACTCCCAGAATATTTAGTCAGTCGTCAGCCCTTCCCCGGGCCAGGACTTGCCATCCGCATCATTGGAGATGTCACCAAGGAAAAAGCAGATACCCTTCGCCTGGCCGATTTCATCTTCCGGGACGAGCTTTCTAAATCCCGGGAAGCCCAAAATCTTAGTCAGTTCTTCGCCGTTCTCACCAATACCCGCTCTGTGGGCGTCATGGGCGATGGCCGCACCTATGACCATACCTTGGCCCTTCGCGCCGTCACGACCGATGATTTTATGACCGCTGACTGGGCCCGTATCCCCTACGATATTTTGGACTGCATCAGCACGCGCATTGTAAATGAAGTTCCTGGGGTCAATCGGATTGTATACGATATTACATCCAAGCCCCCGGCAACCATCGAGTGGGAATGAATATTTAGTGTTCTCAGAATCCTGAAAAGCGTTGATATTACAGCGCTTTTCAGGGTTTTTCTTTTTTACTGGCTACAAATTGGCTACATTTGCAGCGTTTTTTGTAGCCAGAGGCTCACGGCATGATGCCGTCAAGCTGTCTGGCTACCTCCACCTGCTTGTTCGGGTACAGGTGGCTGTATGTGTCCATCGTGGTTTGTACCTTCTCATGTCCGAGCCGCTCCGCAATCAGCAGCGGAGAGAATCCCATCTCCACCAACAGGCTGGCGTGGCTGTGTCGAATGTCATGCACCCGGATGCGCTTTACCCCTGATGCCTTGCAGCCATACTCCATTTCGTGATACAGAAAGCTCTTGGTGTAGGGAAACAACCGATCATCCTTTTGCAGCCCGTAACAATGGGACATATACTCCTGTAAACAGGTGCAGAGTCCGTCAGGGATAGGAATGGTGCGGTTGCTCTTGGACGTTTTCGGTGTGGTGATAATATCTTCCTTGCTGAGACGCTGATAGCTCTTGTTTACCGTCAGGGTTTTCTTTTCAAAGTCGATGTCCGACGGCGTAAGCGCCAATAGCTCTCCCTCGCGGATTCCGGTGAAGTACAGTGTCATAAATACCGCGTAGCTGGCAGGCCGGTCTTTCATAACCTCAATAAATGTTTGAAACTCCTGCCTTGTCCAGAACAGCATCTCATCGGCGTGTTTCTTACCCATGCTTCCCGCTTTGTGGCATGGATTCTCTTTCAGTCCATAATACTTGACTGCGTAGTTGAAAATTGCCGTGAGTTGATTGTGCAGCGTCTTCAGATAGGTCTGCGAATAAGGCTTTTTCTTCTCGTCACGATAGGCAAGCATTTCATTCTGCCAAGTGATGATTTCTTTTGTGGTAATCTCGCTGATTTTCAACTTACTGAAAAAGGGTAGTATCTTCGTGCGGATAATATGCTCCTTCGTCAGCCAAGTGTTTTCCTTCAGGCAATTTTTCACATCTCGGATATACAGTTCTGTAAAAGCCTCAAAGCTCATATCAAGGTCAGAGGAGTTCTGTAGCTGGAACATCCTTTCCCATTCCTGCGCTTCTTTCTTTGTGGCAAAGCCACGCTTGCATTTCTGCTTGCGTTCTCCTTTCCAGTTCACATACCTTGCCATCACATACCAAGTACCGTTGTCCTCATTTTTGAATACCGGCATTATTCCTTCTCCTTTCCGGCTCCGTAGAGCCTTTCATAAAAATACTGGCGGTTGACTCGCCCCGCAATCGTAATAAACCCCTTTGCTTTTAGTTCCTCGTTCAGCTTTCTGATGAGCTTATAGGCATAGGGCTTGGATACATTCAGTTCCTGCGCCACATCGTCGGCACGGATAAACCTGTTTTCCATAAAAATCACCTTCCCTTCTGTTTTTCAAATTCATTTATTTCGTGTCGGAATACTTTCTTGCCGCCTTCCGATTTGCCCGGGCGGGTACGCCATTACCGTGACGCACGACAGGTATTAAGCTTATTTGCTTAATGATATTTCATTATACTAAGCATATTTGCTTTTATCAAGCGGTTTGCGAGAAAATATTAAACTTTTTTGTTTTGTTTTCTCTTGACTTTCACTAAACATATCTGCTATACTGGTCGTAGAATAAAATAGCGACCAGTTCAAGGTTCTGTCAAGCAGGAAAGGGTGGAGATTTTCGCAGAAAATACTACCCGGTGCTTGACAGGTTCTTATACTGGTTGCATATACATAAGCGAGGAGTGTAAACACTATGGCGATTGGTGAGAGAATCCATTTTTTCAGACTTCTGCGTGGTATGACGCAAAAATATCTTGGCACGGCTGTCGGCTTCCCCGAAAGAAGCGCCGATGTGCGTTTAGCGCAATATGAAACCGGCTCCCGCAAACCAAAGGCGGATTTAACGGCTGCGCTGGCGCAGGTGTTTGATGTTTCCCCGCAGGCGCTTGACGTCCCTGACATTGACAGTCAGATCGGTCTCATGCACACCTTATTTACTCTTGAAGATGTGTATGGGCTGACCGTCAGCGAAGCAGACGGAGAGGTTTGCCTAAAGGTCAACAAGGATAAGGGCAAAGAGGCTTACGAGCTGCTGCAAATGCTCTATGCTTGGAAAGAGCAGGCGGACAAGCTCTCTGCCGGTGAAATCAGCAAGGACGATTATGACCGCTGGCGTTACTATTATCCGAAATACGATACCATGCAGCTCTGGGCGAAGTGCCCTCGCAAGAGTTAAGCGACACATTCGTCGAAGCATTCAAAGACAAATTAAAAGACTAATCGAAAGGAACATCTATATGAATTTAAGTAAAATTGAAAATAAAGGCACTCTTTGTGCGTTAGTAAATTGCGAAAATACAGTTATTACGGACACCCAATCAGCACTTGATTTGCTAATGAGTGCAAAGTACGATATCGGAACGAAAAATATTGTAATTTCCAAACAGCTTATTACAGAGGATTTCTTTGTCCTCAGTACGGGACTGGCTGGAGAGATATTACAAAAGTTTGTCAATTACGGTGGTCGTATTGCTATTTACGGTGACTATTCACACTACACAAGCAAACCATTAAGAGACTTCATCTATGAGAGCAATAATGGTAAGGATGTATTTTTTGCATCATCATTGAAGGAAGCAGTTGAAAAACTCACCAAATGATTACAAATTAAAATGACGACAAAAAGCCCTTAGCTATGAGTTACTACCCACAGCTAAGGGCTTTCTAATATGGATTTATTTGTTGCACAACCGCCTGTCAATCATTCTCTAACCATAAAACCACTGGATTACAAGAATAATGGCTCTTGTATGGCTGTTATCAAAAAACTTCTCCGAACACCGCAAACCCGGATAAATACTGGGTTTTTACGGTGCTCCGTTTTATTCCCACTCGTTGCAGGGACTTGCATCTTAAACAATTTTGTTTAAGAGATATTGCGCCTGCTGTTCTGATTATTTTGATTGCCCATATTATTATAGCTGTACGATGGATACTTATCAAAATCTTATCAGTGATGATAAACGGTCAACTACATACAAGGTGATGATTGTGGTTGGCTTAGGTGTATTATAGCACAGATCAAAACATTTTTCCAGAGCAAGTCATGATTTTCGGAAGTGTACTTTATGCTAAAGTCACTGGAAATCCATTTGAGAAAATATGCTACTCATAAAAATCTGTGCATGGTAACCGCCGCTTTCTCCAACACCTTCAACCAATTTGTAGTTCTTTTTCAGTATATCGAAAAGGTTGGTCATTTCAAAGCACGAATGTTTTGGGAAGTTCATCAGATTGAAGATAAACTTATCATCGGACAGTTCATAAACGACACCTTCGTCAAATGTTATTTTTCCGGTTCTAATGTCTTTCATTCCCATCAGATCGGAACTAAAGTCCCGTTTTACAAAATAAATCTTCCAGTTACCATTGTATACAGTAGATTCGTCATCCCTAATAAAATCTATAAAATCGAATAATTCACTGGCAGCTTCAGGAATTGAAAGAAATTTAGCGTAAATCGCTTTAATGATCTGGTATTTAGTGTGTAGTTGAAAACCATTTATTGACTTAGGGTTTCCATCCAGGTTAAAAAACCTCAAGTATGATTCATCATACTTTCCTAAAAATGTATTGCATTTACGGCATAAAGTTCGGGCAGTTCTACCTTTGGGAAATAGCGATGTTGCTAACTGAGTGTCAAAAATATCTCCAGTAATATTCTCAAGCCTTTCCCCATGACTCAGCTTTTCCCTTATCTCAGCATGTATACTCTCAGAAGTAAATGTTTCAAACATTTTCCCGAGATCAACCGCAACAACATCTTCATTTCCGGTGTTTCGTGCAGAGTAGTGTTCCTCACTCATATCACTGTCAGAATGAGAATTGCCGCATAATTTGCATCTGCGTTGTTTTTCGTCAAAACCTGCCATGAGATACAATCCTTTCATCTTCGCCTGTAATCTTTGGGCAATGGGTAGATAAGCTGTATTTTTGATTGGCCAGTCGCTGTCTGGCATTTGTCGAGAAGAACGGATCACATCGTAGGTTCCAGGCATTTCTCTCAGAACGGCAAATCTTCTGTTTCGTTTTCCGGTTCAAGAATTCCAGATTGTTGATTCGGGGACTCAGAAAGAACAGCAATCAAATCTACAATTCGTTGGTAAAGTTCATCAAAGGTCAGTATTAGAAGGTTGCTCAAATTATTGCGGAAATTTTCAAACGCCACAACTTGCCCTGGTGTTAGCGAGGCCATTTTTCCGATAATTACGACACATTTGGGTGACAATACTTCAAAAGAATCTGAGCCCTGATGGCACAAGGAATAGTATTCTTTTGTTAGCTTATCTCTGTAATTAAGAACTTGATTTACGGCTCCGCTCAATTCATAGCTAAAGCTGTATGTACCTCTATACTGGTTTCCTATAATCTCAGTACATGGTGTTTTAATCTCGATCAACGCCACATTTTGAGACAGACTGTTCTGATAAATGAAGTCGCATAGATTTCCACCACTGTTGTTAATTCCTTTGCCGCCGACATATGCTTTATCTGCAAATATCGTACAAGGACAGGCAAAAATTTGAGCCAAAACCCATTGGTTTTCTTTGAAAACGGTGGTCTGCCAAAACTCCTCACTGTCATTTTCGAGATTATTTTCCATGAGCGTTGCGACTCGTTGGAGTTTTTCGATGTTCAAAGAATTTGTTAGATGTTGTAGGTTTTCATCTGTAGCTCTGTCAGGCTTCTTTTCAACGATTCCAAAGAACTGGTCTGAGTAATAAGACGAAGCAGCGTTTTTACAAGATCATAGTTTTCTTCATTGCCAATCACCCGAGCCGCAGAAGGGTCGTTCTAGATAATTGAAAGGAATTGGCGAAAACTGCTGTCTACTCTGGTGTAAGTAGCTGAACCATACGGGATTTCACCCATATCTTCATAAAGCGCATATAGCCGCTTCAAACCTTGGTAAAGCTCATATTTTCACTTGTGCTTAAATTGAGTTCAATCCAATCTCCGACTTTGACAGAGCCACGAGAAACCTTCACTACTGACCCGTTGTCATCACTCGGAAAGGCAGTGTCATTTTTCCGTTTCTTTTCATATAGAAATTTTCCAGAAACAGATTTATGGGGTTCTTTTTCGTTATCTACCAGCGTTGGACAGAACTTGAACCGGATCATTTCCGTCTGGCTCAAGACTACCGCTGACGCATCTGTTGTGACAGCAGAGGTAGATATAACATCAACTGTATCATTTGTCATATCATGAACTTTCAGTATATGTAGGCCGATTTTCAAATCAATTCCACCCTTCACAGCTTGATATTAGTATTTGTCATCCTCTACCTAAACGGCGTGTCTGCATCTTTTTCCAGATAGCACGGCATTTATGGCATATCTCAGGATCGATCCCCAATGTGTCTACAAGTAGTTCTTCGTCAACAACATCCAGCGCAAGTTCAATGTCTTCATCATTGCGCACTATAGTGTCAATATGTGCAAGCAACTTATTCCTTAGCGCAGGATCAATCCTTTCCACTTTTGGAAGTAAAATGTTGCCCATCTCGCCGGGGAGAATTTCAAGCACACCGCCACCATAACTCCGTCCGCAAATTTCGGTGAAAGCGAAGGAGATGCTGTTATAATAGGCAAGAAGAACATTCTGCGGATTAACGCCATCGTTAAACTTCATGCGATGCATAGTGTCTGTTGACACTGCCTCACATTCATTCAGTACAAACTTAGGATAGAAATTATTTCTTCTTAAGAAAAACGCATCTGGAACCCACACAGAAGGAACAATATACCATCTGTCTCGGATGGAGCATTTATAGCCTTCGTGTTCGCCATTTGCTTCACCGAGCGAAATGTACTCCTTATGTTTTGCAGGATATTCATCATACGGAATCTCAGGGAAGTTGATGAGACGGGCACGCTTGCCTGCAATTTTGTTGTTCTCCCAATCTTGTGCCGTGAAATATATTCCATGCGCATGAGAACTTCTGCCAATCAAAGGAAGTGTTACTTCCATTAACTGATATTGCTCAGCTGTTTCTTCCGTAATGGAGAAATAGCCATTATTACCTGTGGTTATTCCGACATTGATTATGCCGTATTCGGAAAACTTAGCAAAGCGCTTATTTGCACGTAGCTCCTGAATGAGCGCCATTTCCTCTGCGTTTACAAAATACTTCGTCCATTTTTCCTTGACGTGCTGTAACTTTTGGAATCCATTTTGAGATAGATCCAACTGAGCAAAACCACTAAGATCGTTCATTTCAATGATGCGAATGCCTTTTTCTTCTTCACCTTTCTCGCCAATAAATACAACGACTTCTTGCTCAATATCAGGAAAAACAAGTTGTTCAAATGTAATCAGGGTAATTTTAGCAAGATTATTGGCTAAATATAGGCGCAGATCCTCTGCATACGCAACTTGAAGTATTTCAGCCGGAACAACAAACGCTATTTTTCCTTTTTCGGACAATAGCTGTACGCAGGCCACAATAAAGGCAACCCACGCATTGATCAGCTTATTTGCTTTCATACCATGTGAAGTCAGAATTTGAGATTGCATTTCTCGCTGACTTTCTTTCAGGTATTGATAGCGAATATAA
>OLPX01001118.1_pt1 | contig 20706 bp, 24 predicted proteins | sample 1672491 | NCBI WGS metagenome assembly OLPX01 (sample SAMEA3136692, study PRJEB25190) | human gut metagenome | biome: human gut; feature: human-associated habitat; material: faeces | place: Austria | collected 2013 | reverse complement strand
TTTGTAGCGGCTCCGGCTGCTCTGGCCTCTGGGAAGGTGGTGCTTCCTGGGGGCCAATTTTTATATCTGCTGAATTGCTCCCGTTACCGCGATTGCGTTTCCGTGTCGGCTCCTCACCTGACACTCCGCAAACACGTCGGACATAAGGTCAAGGGACTGCTCTATGCTGTCCAGGGTGACGCTGATCGCCTCCAGGGCATCGGCTATACGCTCAAACTCCGCAGCCTTTACCACCTCCATTGCAATCGAATCTGAAAAATTATGATCACACACCAATTCAGCATATTGTTGAATTATTTCCGCAACGTCTTTTGTCATGCTTCTATTTTCCCTCCTTCCTCCCAGCCATAAGGATCATTATTTACCGGGTTCTCCGGGTCTTGCGGCGCTGTCTGTTCCTGTACGACCTCCAGCTCCTTACCATCCCTCAAAGCTTCATAAATAGGGTTTACCTCGATCATCCAGGACGGGCGGCCACCTTTGTTTTTGACGTTTTGAGGGTTTTGAGGGTTTTGAGTGGTGGGTTCAGATTTAAAAACACGTATATACCCACGCCGAATCAATTCATTTAACCCCGGTTCCATCCCCTCTACCTTCTCCATACCTGTTCTATCTTTGCAAGTCTGATGCAGATCCCTTTTGCTGATCTCATGCTTCCCTGATTCATCCAGGCGTTTCAGTATGTACTTAGCGTCCTTGACCACCGGAGAATCTGACAGGCCCATGATGGCAAATGCTACCTTTGCGTGCTCCAGGAAATACCGCCCCATACCGATAGCATTCTTCATTGTCTCACCACTCACAGGGACGTTATAGGCATTCTCTACATGTTCGCAGCAGTGAAATACACCCGCAATTCTCATAGTCTGACCATGGAGTTTTCCGGCCCATCCATCAATCGCTTCTAGCTCGTTTGTCAGCCCCGCCTCGATCTCCTGAAAAAAGTCCTCCGCCAGCTTGTCCGCTTCTTTGCTCAAGTGTAAAACTCTCGGCTCCCCAATATCAGGAATATCCAATAACCTGCATATCAGATCATTAAAATCTGCCTTCACCTTCTCTGGTATCGGCTTTACTCTGTAATTCCTCCTTCCAATCCTTGATACCGGCAGTGCATACAAGAACCTTGCAACAAATCCCCTTCCGCTCATTTCCTTATTGCTCATGATCTCCTCAATGACCGCTGGCTGAACCGTCAGCAGGATGGTAAGCGCTGGAGCCTGTATGTATTCGTTGGATCGGCCTTTCCTATCCACCATAATCGGATCACCTGAATAGGCTTTCAGAAATACGTCAATGTTGGTCTTATCACTGTACCGGCCCGCCGCCATGTCAAATATGCCCCCCTCTGTTGATACAATCGCCATCTTACCACCATTTTCATACATAAGACTTATCAGTGCTTCCGGCGTTATATCGTCAGCGACGAGCCGTAAGGGTGTTACCTCCTCCAACTCATCATATTCATTCTGTAAGGCCCTCAGATCATCCATGGTGACTGTTTTCTTACTCTTTTTCACACTCGCAAGTTCTTGCTTCATCTTGTCAATTTTCTTCACCAGCACATCCTTTTCCGTGTTGTATTCCTCTATAAGCTGCCGGTTTTTTTCGTTGTACTCCTTGGTGTATTTGTACACCACCGCCATGACCTCCCGCATGACCGGGCTTTTCCTCTCGGACGGCCTGGCTACTACCACCATGTACAGGTTGAGTGGTTCTATCCATCCTTCAATAGGGCAGATAACATATTTCATTTGAACGGCCATGGAAGCCACTGTTATAACCGCTGCCCCCGCCATGTCCACCGGAACCTGTAGGGCCTCCGCGATGGAATCGGCATATACCTGTAAAAGCTGGGGTAGGAACCGGCTTTCAAAAAGTGGAAGTTTCGTTGTGTCTGGTCTCTCAAAACCCTCAAAACCCTCAAAACCTCCATTTGCAAACTCTACCGATATACCCCGACTGCTGAGTTCCTTAATAATTCCAGCAACTCCTGGCTGCTCATTTCCCGTAACCGTTGTTCCTCACCTTCTTTCCGTTTTTTCTCCCACTCCTTTGTGCACTCCCCTGCATACCAGCAGGCCACACCGGCCAGATCGGCCTCATGCTGCCGGTCACACTCACTCACCACCATATCGTAATACTGCCGCGCCCGGCTGCACCCGGCTGCCTCCAGGGCCTTGATTGCCTGATCCGCGAATCCGAACCACGTCAGTTCATAGCCGTATATTCGTTTAAAAAAGCCCTTTGTAAGCTTCATGGCGGGGGCTATACTCTGTAAAAGCTGCTCCTTGCTGGCTGTCCCCAGAACCGGCTCTGGCTCCTCCCGGCTGAATAACCCGTCAAACGCCCCGGATCGCTCTGCCTGATCCATTCCGGCCACCAGCTCCGCTACATCAATATCATTTACGCAGCGGTACGTGCTCAGGTTCAAGCGCCTACCTCCTCCTGATCCAAGCCCGTGCGCTCATAGAAATACTTTCTCGGCACCCGGCCCGCCCGGATTATGTACCCCTGGGCCTTCAGCTCCGCATTAAGCTCCTGAATCACCTTATAACCCTGCCTGACGGAATAGCCCATGATCTCGGCTACCTCCTCAGCGTTCATAAACTGTTTACTCACTCTTTGATCTCTCCTTCCTGATGGTCAAAAGTCCATGCCTCAGCTCGTACCTGTAGCAATCCCGGATCACCTTCATAGAATCGGCGTTGAAAATAAAGCCGCCTCCAACAGTGTACACGCTGTACTTGTACCCGTTCATACCTGGTCTTACGATCACTTCCTTCATGGCCTCTACCTCCTTGATTTCTTTTCGGACTCCGAAAAGTTGTGACGTTACAACCATTTGGTGGTCAGCCAGAACGGCCTCTGCCTTCCCAGATCGGGAACCCGCACGTAAGATTGCGTTGGGGTGATGTGATGGGGGTATCAATTAGCTACCCCTTTTCGTCCTATGGGACGAATACTACTTTCTGGGCCTTCTCGCCCCTTCCTATGCCCGCCCGGCATATTGTTATCAGTTACTCAATAATTTCTTCTGGTTCCACGCCCAGGGCTTTGCTGATCTTCTGAACGGTCTCCAGATTGCAGGTTTTTCCGCTTCTAATTGCCGATACGGTACACCTGGAAAGTCCTGACTTCTCTACCAACTGCCCAACCTTCATATCTTGGTCCAACATAGCAAGAAGCAATTTCTTTCTATTGATCCTCACTTTATCACCTCCCTCTTTATAAGCTTTTGCTCATCAATAATATATCATATGCTTATATTAATTGCAAGCAATTTTATAAACTTTTGCTTTTATTTTTAGAAACAATATGGTAAACTAAGAATTGAGGTGATTAAATGACAACGGGCGAAAAAATCAAGGAAGTTAGAAAACAGCAAAAATTTTCACAACAAGCGTTAGGAGAACTACTAGGTGTCTCGCAAGCCATGATAGCTCAATATGAAAATGGAAACAGGCTTCCCAAAATAGGAACACTCCGCCGTATAGCGGAAGCGCTTGGTGTTCCGTTATATGAAATATCAGACTGGAGTCAGTACACTACAGAGGATTTTAAAGAAGATTTACAAAATTCTCCTGATAGCACTAAAATTCCGATTGTCTCCGGCAAAGGAAATGCTAACAAAAAAGAAGTCGCAGCCGCCTTGCGCAAAAGTGCCAAAGAGAAACTGGACTCACTAAATCACTTGGGAATATCCAAGGCTTATGATTACATCAATTATTTAGTTGATAAACCAGAAAATACCGAACCAGACAAATAACCATTTTCTTCTACAAATTGGAAAAACCATCTTCCATCCCTTCCTATGCCCGCCCGGCCAGGATGAAAGGAAGATGAACAATGCCATCATATTATGATGAAAAAACAAAGACCTGGTATGTGAAATGCTACTACACCGACTACACCGGCACCAAACGCCAGCGCAAGAAACGCGGCTTTAAGCTGCAGCGTGAGGCAAAAGAGTGGGAACGGAATTTCCTGGAGACTCAGCAGGCCGATCTGACCATGACGTTTGAGAACTTCATAAAGATTTACAATGAGGATATGAAACACCGGCTCCGGGAATATACCTTCACCCAAAAGCAATATATCATCAACAAAAAGCTGCTGCCCTTCTTTGGCAAACTGCCGGTCTCCCAGATCACGCCCGCCAATATCCGCAAATGGCAAAATGAGCTGATGGCCTATAGGGATGAGGAAGGGAACCCATATTCCGAAACATACCTTAAGACCATCAATAATCAACTGGCTGCCATCCTGAATTACGCGGTCAGATACTATGATCTGAAAGAAAATCCCTGCCGCAAGGCCGGGAGCATAGGCAAAAGCCACGCCGATGAGATGCAGTTCTGGACCACCGATGAATTTAAAGTATTCCTGGAGAAAATCTCTGACAAGCCTCAGGCCCGCGCCGGATTCCTTACTTTGTACTACACCGGCCTGCGGATCGGGGAGCTGCTGGCCCTGGAATATGCCGATATTGATTTTGAGGGTTGCAAACTGACGGTGAATAAATCCTATCAACGCATAGGCCAAAGGGACGTTATCACACCTCCCAAAACGCCCAGGAGCGTCCGCACCATATCCATACCGGTATTTCTACGGGATGAGCTTAAAAGCTACACAGAGCGGCTCTATAGCCTTCACAAGCATGATCGGATTTTTCCATTCACCAAACATTTCTTTGAGCATGAAATGATCCGCGGGACAAAGAGCGGAGATGTGAAGAAAATCAGGCTGCACGATATCAGGCATAGCCACGCCAGCCTGCTGATTGAACTGGGCTTCTCACCCCTGGCAATCGCTGACCGCCTGGGACATGAAAAGGTGGAAACAACGCTCAATACCTATTCCCACCTGTTTCCTCACAAGCGGGATGAGGTGGCCGAAAAGCTCCAAAGCTGCTTTTAGTTCCGTTTTAGTTCCACAAGCAAAAAAAAGAGCCGATATTCCTTGATTCTACAAGGTTTATCAGCTCTTCTTTGTTTACTCAAACTCAATCGTCGCCGGCGGCTTCGGAGACAAATCATAGCAAACCCGGTTCACATTCTCCACCTCGTCCAAAATCCGGTCCGTGATCTTAAGCAGCACGTCCCACGGCACCTGCTCCACGGAGGCGCTCATGGCGTCGATGGTGTTGATGGCGCGGATGATCACCATGTACTCAAAGCTTCTGGCGTTGTGCTTCACGCCCACGCTCTTGAAGTTCGGCACCACGGTGAAATACTGCCAGACCTTCTGGTCCAAGCCCGCCTTCTCGAACTCCTCCCGCAGGATGGCGTCGGACTCGCGCACGGCCTCCAGACGGTCGCGGGTGATCGCGCCCAGGCAGCGCACGCCCAGACCCGGTCCCGGGAAAGGCTGACGGTAAACCATGGAGTGAGGCAGTCCCAGCTCCACGCCGCAGGCGCGGACCTCGTCCTTGAACAGCTGCTTTAACGGCTCCACCAGCTCGAACTTCAGATCCTCCGGAAGGCCACCCACATTGTGATGGGACTTCACCATCTTGGCGGTCTTGGTGCCGCTCTCGATGATGTCCGGATAAATGGTTCCCTGGCCCAGGAAATCGATGCCGTCCAGCTTTCTGGCCTCCTCCTCGAACACGCGGATAAACTCGCCGCCGATGATCTTGCGCTTCTGCTCGGGATCGGACACGTTCTCCAGCTTGCCCAGGAAACGCTCCACCGCGTCCACATAGATCAGATTGGCGTGGAGCTGGTTCTTGAACACCTCCACCACGCTCTCGGACTCGTTCTTTCTCATCAGGCCGTGGTTCACGTGCACGCAAACCAGCTGATTGCCGATGGCCTTTAACAGCAGGGCGGCCACCACGGAGGAATCCACACCGCCGGAAAGGGCTAACAGCACCTTGCGGTCTCCCACCTGACGGCGCACCAGCTCCACCTGATCCTCGATAAAGTTCTTCATATTCCAGTTGGCCTCAGCGTGGCACTGGCCGAACACGAACGCTTTAAGAGCTTCCTTGTCCGGAATCTCATCATAGCGCGCCGTGCATTTCGCGGTGGGGTGGTCGATGGCGATCACCGGAATCCCGCACTCGTAGAGCGCCGGGTCCACGTCCACCGCCACACCGTCCACCACGCGGTTCTCGCCGCCGTTTAAGATGATGCCCTTGACATTTTCCAATTTCTTTAACCCCTCCACGCCGATATCGTGGGGGTGAATCTCACTGTACACGCCCATGCTGCGGATTTCGCGGGCCACCACCGTATTCTCGGTGCTGCCCAGGTCCAGAATTACGATCATATCCTGTTTCATCGATTCCTGCTCCTTCTTCATTTGTATTCTTGTTCTCGTTTACCTGCCGGAAAATGCTTCGGGCGTCCGAACCGCTCTCCGGCCCTCAGCTACCATTATAGTCGAAAAGTGGAAAATAGAAAAGCAAATTCTGACAAATGTAGCGGACCTCACGCCTCCATCAACAACTCGAATTCATTTTTATTTACCAGAACCAGCCCTTCCTCCTGCATCCGCCCCAGCTCCCTGGTCAGGGCGCTGCGGTCCACGCAGAGGTAATCCGCCAGCTCCAGCCGCCCCATGGATGAGGTGAACTTCCGGCTGCCCCGGCGCTGGACCTGCTGGGAGAGCCAGACCAGAATCCGGCCGCGGATGGATTTCTTGGAGATCACCTCCATCTTGTCCATCAACTGGACATTTTTCCGGGCCAGCAGCGTCACCATGTTTTCGATCAGGCGGTGATGAAATACGCAGGAGGAGCTGCAGGTGCGCAGCACCTTGTGGAAGCCCAGCAGAAGGATCCGGCTGTTCTGGGCCGCCTGGAAGGAGACCGTGCTGTCGGGGCCTCCCCCGCAAACAAAGCTCTCCCCGAACACCGCTCCCTGCTCCAGAGACAGCAGGATCGCCTTCTGCCCCCACACGTCCTCCTTGATCATCTGCACGCTGCCGCTCATCACCACGCCCACGGAATCCAGACTCTCACCTTCCAGGAAAACGAACTCCCCTTTCGCGTAATCTTTGGCCACCGCACCAAGACATTGCAGCATCGCGCCGATCTGTCCCTTCTCGATCTTTCCAAACAGCTCCATCTCATGTAATTGCTGCAAAAATTGTTCCATCCCGGTCTCCTTTTTTTGTTTCAGTATAGCAAAATTGTCCTCGCGTTGCAACCGCAACATACAGCGGCTGATTTTTATGTTACCGTATAGACACTTGATGAGGTATTTTCAAGTCCGGTGAACCTGCATGCCGGAATACTTGGAGCGTTTTTCCACAAGCTCTGTGTTTGTGGCGCATTCGGAACATTAAGAGGAGGAATGAACTTATGATTCGCAGAATTATCCATATCGACGAAGAGAAATGCAACGGCTGCGGCCTGTGCGCCGACGCCTGCCACGAGGGCGCCATCGGCATGGTGGACGGCAAAGCCCGCCTGCTGCGTGAGGACTACTGCGACGGGCTGGGCGACTGCCTGCCGTCCTGCCCCGCCGGAGCCATCACCTTTGAGGAGCGGGAGGCCCCTGCCTACGACCACGCGGCGGTTCTGGCGGCCCAGGCGGCAAAGCGCCGGGACGCTTCATCCCCCGCAGCGCCGCACCACGCCGGATGTCCCGGTTCCCGGGCGGCGGTGTTTTCCCGGCCAATGTCCACAGAAGGTCAAACGGCTTCCCCGGCAGCCGGAACGGCCCCGGTTATCCCGCCGTCCGAAGCCTGTCCCCCTTCCGACCTCCGCAGCCAGCTCACCCAGTGGCCGGTGCAGATCAAGCTGGCCCCTGTGACAGCTCCGTTTTTTGACGGCGCGGATCTTTTGATCGCGGCCGACTGCACCGCCTACGCCTACGGCGATTTCCACCGCAGCTTCATCCGCGGCCGGATCACCCTGATCGGCTGCCCCAAGCTGGACAGCGTAGATTACTCCGAAAAGCTGACGGAAATCATCGCCCACAACGATTTAAAGAGCATCACCGTGGTCCGCATGGAGGTGCCGTGCTGCGGCGGCATCGAGTTCGCCGTGAAAAATGCGCTCAATGCCAGCGGCAAAGAGATTCCCCTGAACGTCGTCACCATCTCCACCGACGGCCGCATCCTGTAAACATCCGCACATCAACCCATAGGAGGGACCAATACCATGTCAGAATCCATGTTTTGTTTTCAATGTGAGCAGACCGCGGGGGGCTGCGGCTGCACCGGCAGTATGGGCGTTTGCCGGAAAACCGCTCAGACAGCCGGACTTCAGGACCAGCTCACCGGCGCTTTGATCGGTCTGGCCCGGGCCACCTCGGGCGGGCAGCCCGGCGAGTCTGCGGACCGTGCCATGATCCACGGCCTGTTTGCCACCATCACCAATGTCAACTTCGACGACGACTCCATCCGCGACCTGATACAGACCGTACGCGCGGAGAAGGAAAAGCTGTCCCCCAACTGTTCCTCCTGCGCCAATCCCTGCCAGCGCAGCGACGACTACGACATGAATCTGCTGTGGCAGGAGCCGGACGAGAACGTGCGCTCCCTCAAATCCCTGCTGCTCTTCGGCCTGCGCGGAATGGCCGCCTACGCCTGGCACGCCATGACCTTAGGCATTAGCGACGAGACGGTCAACCGCTTTTTCTACCGCGGCATGTTTGCGGTGGGCTGGGAAGCCACCGCTTCCGATCTTCTGCCCTTAGTCATGGAGTGCGGCGAGGTGAACCTGCGCTGCATGGAGCTTTTGGACTCCGCCAACACCGGCGCTTACGGCGATCCCGCGCCCACCCAGGTCTCCTTTACGGTGGAAGAAGGTCCCTTTATCGTAGTATCCGGCCATGATCTCCACGATCTGTACCTGCTGTTGGAGCAGACCACAGGCAAAGGCGTGAACGTCTACACCCATGGGGAAATGCTTCCGGCCCACGCCTACCCCCGTCTGGCCGCTTACCCGCAGTTGAAGGGCAATTTCGGCACCGCATGGCAGAACCAGCAGAAGGAATTTGCGGATCTCCCCGCTCCCATCCTCTTCACCACCAACTGCCTCATGCCGCCCGCGCCCTCCTACGCGGACCGGGTCTTCACAACCGGACCGGTGGCATTTCCGGGAATGGCCCATATCGGGGAAGAGAAGGATTTCAGCCCGGTTATCGAGACAGCCCTGCGCCTGGGCGGATACCGGGACCCCCGCTGCCTGACCGGAATAAACGGCGGCTCTGGCACCACCACCGGCTTTGGACGCCACGCGGTCTTAAATGCGGCCGGCCAGGTGGTGGAGGCGGTAAAGTCCGGAGCGATCCGTCACTTTTTCCTGGTGGGAGGCTGCGACGGAGCCCGTCCGGGCCGGAACTATTACACGGATTTCGTCCGTCAGGCCCCGGAGGACACGCTGATTCTCACGCTGGGCTGCGGAAAGTACCGCTTTAACGACCTGGATCTGGGCACAATCGCCGGGCTTCCCCGCCTTCTGGACATGGGGCAGTGCAACGACGCCTACGGGGCCATCCAGGTAGCCGTGGCCCTGGCCGACGCCTTTGGCTGCGGCGTCAATGATCTGCCGCTGACGCTGGTGCTGTCCTGGTTCGAGCAGAAAGCGGTCTGCATCCTGCTCAGCCTGCTCCACCTTGGAATCCGCAACATCTACATCGGCCCCACGCTACCGGCCTTCCTTTCCCCCGGAGTGCTGAACCAGCTGGTGGAGGGCTACGCGCTCACCCCCACTTCCACGCCCGGGGAAGATTTGAAAAAAATACTCGGATAGGGGACTCCTCAGAGAAGCGGGGGAGCAGATTCACAGAAAGCGGGAAACCATTGCCACATTCCGGCATGGTTTCCCGCTTTCGTCAAGTGCGATATGCCGCTGGCGCTGCCTGCGGCATATGACTGAATGTGGCGTGCCTCCGGAACAACCTCCGGCCCGTTACCACCCCTTCAATCCCTGCTTTCCCAAATATTCCCTAAAAAACCGTTCCTCCGGCATTGGCCGTCCAAACAGATATCCCTGAGCATAACGGCAGCCCATGGCTTTTAACAGCGCTGCCTGCGCCTCCGTCTCAACCCCCTCCGCCACAACCTGTAAACGCAGTTCCCGGGCCAGGTCGATGATCAGGCGCATCACCTTCTGCCTGCGCGGCTGGTGTTCAGCCTGCCGCAGGAAATTGAGATCCAGCTTCAGGGTATCGATGGGCAGCTCGGACAACGTGTTGAGGGAGGAATAACCGCTGCCGAAATCGTCCATTTCAATCACAAATCCATCCTGCCTTAGCCTCCGGATCACGGTCACCAGCTGCACCGAATCCTTAACATAGGCGGATTCCGTGATTTCCAGGTGTAGCTCCCCCGGGTCCAAACCATTTTCCCGGACCATACCCAAAAGCGATTCCAACAGATCCTCGTGATACAGGTCAATCCTGGAAACATTGACCGAAATGGGCACGGCGGCCGCCCCCATCTCCTTCCATTCCCGCAGCATCCGGCAAGCCTTTCTCCACACAAACAGATCCAGGTGATAGATAAATCCATTCCGCTCAAACACCGGCACAAAATCCCCCGGGGAAATCATGCCGAACTCCGGGTGTTCCCAGCGCACCAACGCCTCCGCCCCAATGAGCTTTCCCGTGTCAACCTCCACCTTTGGCTGCAGGTACACGATGAAATCCCCCCGCTCCAAAGCTCCCTCCATCGTGTTGATGATTCTCTGCTCCACCATCAGCTTTTCATGCATGGCGTGATTGTACAGCGCAAAACGCTGGCCGTAATTCCGCTTGATGCTGCCGGCCGCCATCAGCGCCCTGTCGCACATCCGCGCAACTTCCAGATCACGGCTGTCAATCCGATAAATCCCCGCTTTGATCTGCAGGCGCATTGGAAGGGGATAGCTCTCCAGGAATCTGCCTATATTTGCATTAAGCGCCTCATAAGTCTCCTTCCGCCTGGGAAGAATGGCAAAAAAGGTATCCGCCCTTGCCCTGGTGATCAGCGTCCTGGAATCGTCCTGAATGGTCAGAAGGCAGACGGACAAATCCATCAAAAGCCGGTCCCCTCTGCCGGTCCCGAACACCTCGTTCACAATCTTGAACTGCTCGATGTCCACCGCAAGAATATCAAATTCCTGCTCCGGATACAGTTCCAGGATACGGGAGGCGCGGTCATAAAATATCTTTTCAGACAGCAGCCCGGTGAGCATATCCCGCTCCAGAAGATCGATGGTATTCCTGGCCTGGCGGGCCTCCTCCAGGAGTCCCTGCAGGCGGCAGTTGGCCTTGGCCAGCGTCCGCTGGTAGTTGATGAGCTGGCTGTTCAGCTTCTGAATCTCATAGTAGCCCGCGCCGTAAGGATCCTGCCCGTCCACCTCCGTTATATCCAGGAGGGACAATGACAGCTCCATGAGCTGCGTCAGAGGTTCCGCCGTTTTCACGTCGTAGGCGAAGAAAATGAGCTGCCGGTTTACGGTTTTCACCGTGACAAACACCAGGGGATCGCCCTGGATTTTCATCCGCAGACGGAGGGAGGCCCCGTATTCATGATCCTGCTTCAGAAGCCCGTCCAGCTCCTCCCTTTCATGGAAAAGCTCACGGACGTCCCGTCCTTCGTTCACCATCCCAGCCGGAATACTGCGGAGCACGCGCTTCACAACGCCTTCCCTGCTGCACAACGCCATATAAACAATCATAATGTATCCTCTGCCCATTGTACGAGTTTTCTGGCATCCGCGGTATAAACCACATCCCAGCCCGCCCAGATTTCCGTGCCGGAAAAGGCATTTCCTCCAACCGCAATTTTGATCCCCGGATCCTGCTCCCGCAGCTGCTTTACAGCCTCCCGGCAGTGGGGAAGATGCTGCGGCATGGTCACGGAGAGGGCCACCAGATCAGGACGGTGCTCCCCAACAGCCAACTTGATGGCCTCCACTGGCACCGCCGCCCCCAAATAAATGCTGTCCCAGCCGTGGTATTCAAACAAATCCGCCACCATGCGCGCGCCGATTTCATGCAGCTCGCTCCCCACGCACGCCACCAACACGCGCTTCCCCCTGCGCTTCTGCCCAAAAATAAGCGGGTAGAGCTGGGACAGGGCCATCTGGGTAACGGACGTGCAGTAATGCTCCATGTCCACGGAAATCCGATGCCCATGCCACAGGTCCCCCACCCGCCGCATAGCTTCCGCAATAATATCCACGCAAATATCCCCCAAAGGCAGACCTGCGTTTATATACTCCGCAACCAGGGCCATAGCCCCTTTGGTGTCCGACTGAAGAAGGGAATCGAGATACCGTCCGATCTCCTGTTCATACCGGCCCTTTTCCGGCCGGTCCTGGCAGCCGTGGGCGCATTCCTCCCGCGTGGCCTGAATGGCCGCATCCAGCAGGCGGTGCAGTTTCGGGCGCGTCTCCTTTGCCACGGCGTTCTCCAGGCAACTTCGGATCAACTCGTAGTGCTCCACCATAATCGCGCACACCCGCTCCCGGGTGAAATAATCCATCAGCGGACAGAGCAGCTGATACAGCCATCTGGCATACCTTGAAAATATCCCCTCATCCTCCAGGTACAGGGCGGTGTACAGGAAGTCCACATTATACCGGACGTCCTGATACATCTTCTTCCTGGCCCAGCCGTCCAGGCTGGCGCTCAGCCCCTGGTTGTTCTCCAGCTGGCGCGTGAAAATTTCATTGGTCAGGTTCAAAAATTCAGGTTCCTGATCCATCATCATCAAACTCATAAAACAGCTCCTCCCCAACCTCCAGGAAAACGCTGCGCCCCCTACAGAATCACGGTTCCATGCCCTACCGAGTGGATGGTGAGTCTCCCCGTGGCCGCATCCATCACGACGGAGCGGCCGTAACGGTCCCCGGTGTCTTCCGCGATGATGCACACATTCATAGAGTGCAGCGCCTGCTTCACCGCCTGCACATTTCGGTCCCCGATGCCCTGCATGGGACCCTTCACGGCGAACATGGTGGCTCCGCCCACAATTTTGGCCGTCACAAAGCTTTGCTGGGCGCCTCTGAATAACATGCGCTGCAGCAGGTATTCGCATCCGCTGTCCGCGAATTTGCAGGGGTTGCTCCGCTCAATGGCAGCGCTGCTGTTGGGCAGCAGAATATGCACCATCCCCGCAACCTTGTTCTTGTAGTCGTAGAGGCAAACGCCGACACAGGAGCCCAGAGCGTAAGTGGCGATTTTTCCGCTGTCTCTGACTACTTCCATCTCCGCAATTCCCACAACAACCGTTTTATCTGCCATAGGGTTCTCCTACTGCGCTGAAAATTCGTTTGAGGGATTCCAGATTGGGCAGGAACAGCACATGGCTGACAATGGACTGGTCGTCAATAAAGTACCGGTCCTCGATCAACAGCAGGTTGTCGCTGTGATCCGCAAAATAAATGATCGGCACGCTCAACAGGGAGCCCACCATATCGCGGCTCACCTCCGGCACCGACACCTCCACCTTGAAGCCCAGCAGGGAGGAAAGGGCGTTGATGTAAGAGCAGCACATGATATTTCCCACCTCAGCGATGGCGGAGGACGCCAGCTCGTCGTAAGCGCCGGCCTCCACCGGAAATCCCAACAGCTGCTCCAGCATCACCTGGGTGAAGGACTCGCTGATCAGGAACATGAAAATACCGCTGATATCGCCGCCTGTCTGCACCAGCACGCCGACCCGGATCGCCTCCATCCCGCCCAGCGTGTCCGGCACCTCGTTGAAGCCCACCACCCTCACTTCAGGGCATTCCATCACGATCTCTTTCCCCAGCATGGCTGAGAGCGCGGTGATTGCATTTCCAGTCCCAATATTTCCCAGTTCCTTCAGCATATCCTGCGCCGCACTGTCCAATTCCATATAATCCTTCATACCGCTTTTATTCCCTTCGCCATTATTCTCGTCCGTCCCTGCCGGTCAAACCCTGCGCCCTGTATATTCCGGTCACTTCCGGTAAACTGCGGGACAAATGTACTGGAACTGCGCGCTGTTCCACGCCAAAAGCTCCGTGTGTCCCACAAACAGGTAGCCCCCCGGCTTCAAAGCCCGGTAAAGCTGTCCGATCAGCCGCTCCCGCGCGTCCTCGGAAAAATAAATCATCACATTGCGGCAGAAAATCAGGTCAAACTGCGCCACCCCAGGCACCGTCCCCAAGAGGTTCATCTGCCGGAATTTACAGCAATTTAAAATCTCCGGGACCAGCGTGAAATGCCGGTTCCCATCCAGCTTTTTAACGTATTTCTCCTGCCAGCGGGGCGGGATATCCGCAAGCTCCCGCATGGGATAAACCGCCTCTTTCGCCCCCTTGACCGCGGCCTCCGAGGCATCCGTTCCCGTGATCTCCAAAAACGGAAGAAAGCCGCCCTGCCTGGTGTAATCGTGTAACAGCATGGACAGCGTATAGCACTCTTCCCCGGTGGAACAGCCTGCGGACCAGACCCGGTAAAATGGACCGGTGTTGTCCGGCCTCAGAGTGGGTAGAATATTCTCCCTCAGATAATCGAAATGTTTTGACTCCCGCATAAAAAACGTGTAGTTGGTGGTCAGCTTATCCAGCATCATATTTTCCAGGCGTTTTGTCTTATCCAGTTCCATCCGGCGCATGAACTGCTGCAGACTGGTGATCCCTTCCTTCTCCAACTCGGCGCTCAGCCGGCATTCTGACAGCGTGCGCTTCTTTGAGAGGTCGATCCCGTATTGACTGCGCATGAACTGTTCAAGCTCCTGAAATTCCGCCTCCGTAAACCGTATCAATCCCACCACCTCCTGCCACTTCATCCGCCAGCACGGCCTCAAATCCGCCGTTCTCCCGGCGGAGCACCGCCGCGCACGCGGAACTCGAATTCTCCGCGCCGCAGGGGTTGTACACGGTAATCAATTCCCCCTGGTATTCCAACACTCCTGCAATTTTCTCCGGCGCTCCCGGCACCGCAACGATCTGTGGACTTCGGATCAGCCGCTCGATCCGCTCCAGCGAAACCGCCTCCCTGCGTTCACTGGCGATCAGCCAGATCACGGCCTGCTCTCTTTCTTCTGCCTCGCTCACAATAACCCTCCGCCATCCGCCGCTTGGATGTCTCTAAAATAACTTCTCACTGTCCACCAGAAATCCATAGCTTCCCGCCGTTTCCACCCAGACCGCCTCCTGCAAAAAGGCGTTGGCCTGGCCGCGCACTTCCCGGGGCAGGACCTTGAAGCTCTCGACCTCCAGCTCGCAGACTCCCAGAATCTGTTCCGCCAGGAATCCGCCGAGCCTATCCCCCGCCTTCAAAAGCACCGCATACCGGCTTTCTTCCCTGGGGCAGCCTCCAAAACGGCGGCAGAAATCCTGCACCGGAATCTCATGGTCCTGAAATTTCACACATTCCTGCCCGTCCGCCGGGGCTTCCAAAATATGGAGCACCGCGTCGAGCATAATCAAAAAAAGGGAGTCCCCTGATTCGTAACACAAAAATGATTCTTTCATGGCGCTCTCCCTTCCAAAGATACATATTCCTTTTTCCATTCTACCCCAATGACAGAGGGAATGCAATCCGATTCTCACCAAGTTTTCAGGATGCCGTTCGGATTCACCCGTTCCGGCTGCGGGCCGCAGCGGAGACGCGTTCCGACAAAGTCCGAAATGGGGCGGGTTTCGCAGATGGGGCGGCGGACAAAACAGCCCGGCGCATTTTGAATGTAAAATGCACCGGGCCGCCACTGGCCGGAATTATGTCGGATGATCCTGAATCATTGCGATTTTGTCCGGAGCCGCTTTAGTCGTCGTCTTCGCCGTTATCGCCGTCGTCTCCGTCGTCCCCGCTGTCGTCGTCCCCGCTGTCGTCGTCCCCGCTGTCGTCATCATCCCCGTCGTTGTCTTTTCCGCCGCCGTTATCGTCATCGCGGTCATCATCGTCTTCCCGGCCGTCGTTTTGGCCGCTGTCGTCCTCGTCGCCGCCGTCTTTTCCGCCGTTGGCATCCTTCCCGTCATCGTGGCCGGAGTCGTCATCATCGCGGTCATCGGCGGAGTCATTCTGGCCGGCGGGATTCGTTTCACGATGATTTCCCTGGCCGTTCACAGCACTTTTGCCGTCTTTATCATCGGCTTTATCGTCGTCATTATCATCATCCTCATCGTCGTCATCGCTGTCGGAATCGTGTCCTATACGGCCGGAACCGTCGGAATCTTTCCCGGAATCCTTCCTCTCCGCTTTGCCGGGGCCTTTCGTTTCAGAATCGCCGTCTGAATCCCGGTCCTCGCCGTCATTGTCCCGGGTCTGATTACCGCCGTTGCCTCGGGTATGGCCGTCGTCGTCCCGGTCCTCATCGTCCCCGCCGGCCGCTTCTTTATCCCGATCCTGACCGTCATCGTCACCGTCCCGGCCGTCGTCTTCGTCCCGATCCTGATCGTCCCAGTCGCCCTCCCGGTCATCGTCCAGATCCCGGTCCGTCTCCAGCCAGTCCGGCCGGCCGCCCCCTCCGTTTCGCAGCAGGCGGTAGAGTTCATCCACCGCTGATCCGGCCAGCTCCCGCTCATCCCGATCCGGTGCCTTCCGCGCAGCTTCTTCCACCAGGCGCATTTTTCCGCTGGAAATGTGGTATTCATTGGCCTTCTTTTGCAGACCGTGATCCTTTGGCCTGCTTTGCCTCACCACCAACGGCTGAATTTCCGTGCCGGCCAATGCGGCCTCGATGCTGGCGCTGAGCTCCTTCTTGATCCGCTCGGTCTTCTCAGGACTTTTGCTTTCCACGGATAAAAGCACCGTCCGTTGGTCCCTGCTGATATACTGCCGGTCGTTCAGCCGGAGAACCAGATCCCCGACCGCATCCCTTACATCCCAGGTCCGGTAATCCGTTCCGGCCAGAACTTCTCTTGCCTCCTCATTGAGTCCTTTGACCTGGAGAACGCGATCCCTGCGGTTAATGGTGATCTCGATACTGGGATTCACGTCCAGATCAATAATGCCATCCACCAGCAGGTTGCTGCGGACATAACCGAATCCCGGCAGCAGCAGTAGCAGACATAAAAATACCGGAACGGCATACCGGTAAAACTGTTTTGAATATTTCCGGTGAACGTTTTCCTCCTGCACGGCGATGCGGTCCATAACTTCCATTTTGATCACCGGCTGATCGGCGATATCCCGGAAGCTGGGGTGAGGCAGTTGATCAACCGCACGATTCAGCGACTGTTTAAGGTCTGTTTTCATTGGCGTTTCTCTCCTTCCTCCAGATAGGACTTCATCTTTGTCAGGGCCCTGCGGTATCCGGAAAGCACAGTTGAGAGCGGCAGATGCAAAAGCCCGGCGATCTCCCTGTGCTTCAATCCGGCTACCAAATGCAGAAATATAATCTCCCGCTCCTGTTCTCTCAGTAAACGCAGGGAGGATTCCAAAACCAGTCGGTCCACCGGGTCCTGGACATAGGAAAGCTCAATGGAATTCTCCATCTCCCCCTCCTCAGGCTGAATCTGTCTGCTGTTTAGCCGGATATAATTCAGCGAAAGATTGCGGGCGATGGTAAAAATCCACGCCATAGGCTTGCCCTGAGGGCGGTACAGGTGAGCGCAGGCGCGGATCTTCAAGTATGTCTCCTGGACAATGTCCTGGGTATCGCAGGGGTTTTTGACAATCGCCAGGACATAGCTATAGAGAGGACGCTCCGTCAGGCGGTAGAGCTCTTCCAGCGCGTCCCGGTCGTCCCGTCCGATGCGGGTAATCAGGCTCTCATCAATTTTTTTCCGGACCTTTTTCTCGCGCAGCGGCTCTCCCACCGCCATCATAAAGAATAACATTTCCGCGTTTTCTCCCCCTATTTCCCTCTGCCCACCCTGCATTCTCTTGCTATTTTACCGTTTCTGCCGCCAGGCAACTGCAATTTCCGTATTCGCCGCGCGGACGCGGCGGCGTTTGGCGCTTCGCCGCCGCTATGATTGCCGCCCCAACGAGTCATCGAATGGATCAATCGTCGTCGTGATCATCATCGTGATCGTCGTCATCATCCCGGTCATCTACGTCATCCCGGTCATCATCATCCCGGTCATCCCGATCATCGGCATCCCGATCATCATCCCGATCATCATCCCGATCATCGTCATCCCGGTCATCTTCGTCATCCCAATCATCCCGATCATCCACATCATCCCGGTCGTCATCGTCATCCCAGTCGTCTGCATCATCCCGGTCATCATCCCGATCATCATCATCGGCCTTCATCCGGTCTATCTCGTCCTCCAGTGCCGCCAGACCGGCATGCCGGTAGTGGTCGTTGGCGTCGTCCAGCCGGTCCTCCAGCTGATCCAGAGAGATACCGTGTTCCTGTGCATACAGCAGCAGGCTGCTGATCCGCATACCGGCCAGGTCCCCGGCGGTCAGGTCCTGATCTCCGGCCAACAGCCGCTCGATCAAAGCCATCTTGCCTTGGGAAACCTCATATTTTTCCGCCGCTTTGCGGATCTCCCGGTCAAAATCGATCGTTTGGTCCAGAATCCGGGTGTCCAGCTGGCACTGCTCCATATAGTCCTCCAGGAACGCGTTCACCCGCTTCACCGTCTCATCCGACGCCTTGTCGTCCTTCACCGTAACCAGAATGTCGTTCTGATCCTTATTGTGGAAATAACCGCCGCCGTCCAACAGATCCACCATATCCTCCAAAACATCCTCCAGATCATGATCCGTCACCTTGTAGTCCGCCAAAAGTCGTTTCGCATCCTCGTTAACCGCCTTCACAGACACCACCTGGTCCAGACGGTTGGTGCGGATTTCGATGCTGGGATTCAAATCCAGGGCAATGTAACCGCTTGGAGCAAGAAAATAGAATCCCAACGCCCCCAACGTCACGGCAGCAGCCCCCGCCATCTTCTTGATTTCACTTTTACATCTCAACTTCTTCATCATATCCACTCCTTTTTCTATGGGTTTGTTTTCTTGTTTCACTTACATAACAAACCAGGAGCGGAATTTATCGCAAAAAAAATAAAACTTTTTTCTTGAAGTTCTACAGACGGCTTAAATGTTCTCATAACCGCCTATGGAAAAGCCTGGAACGCCGGGCGGCATTGGGTCGGCATTTTTCTTTCCAGCCGGTACACATGGGGTGTTTACAGTGAGCAGGGCGAAGGGAAATCAGCCCGGCAAACCGGAGGGCTATTTCGAGGGTCTTGATTTCTCCTGAACCAATTCACAATCAAATGTAACGTTTACAACCGCATAATTTATTTTAGTTCCAGTAAACCGTACAACATACTCTTTCTCTTCTTGCAGATGATTAAGCGAAACTGTAACGGTATCACCGCTGACGTTTTCATTCCATGTATTGCTCCATAAAACCTCGTCCGCATTTCTGTCTTTTATTTCCACAATACTGCTTTCGCCGTCCATCTGAAAATAAACCTCTGCGTTTAAAGTTTCTATATCCTCAAACACACAAAACAGGCGTCCATTCTCAAACGGATCTGAAGTGCTGTAATTTGCATTCATTTCCATTTCAAGAACGGTTTTTTGAGTTCCCTCAGTATCGGTCACATTTGACTGATTGACATTGTTAACCTTCCTCGCAAACTTCCTTTGGCGTTCTGCGCCTTATCGTTCAAAAGCGTATATCCATAGTTTAAAACCCAACCGTTTAAAAGTCAATTTGGCGGCGACATAAACCAATCGTTACTCCCATTCTTATCAGTCGCTGTTTTATTTTCAGAATCCGTTTTCTTTATACAAGACACCGTTTATTTAAAACCGGTTTGAAATCAGGCTCATCCAAACGCCCACATTCCGCGTTTTCTCATTTGTACATTATGCACTATATAATTCAAATTCTTATATTCATTTTCACGTTTTTATCCATTATCCTGCTTATCCATTGATCTGCCGCTGTAATTATGTTATGCTTTGCTTATAATTGGTATCGAAAAGTATTGATCTTATCTAAATCAGACCAATACGTTGATTTAAAATCATGGAAACGTCGAAAGGAGAGTTCAATGAAAAACGCAGTCGTTACAGGTCACATGAGTGGTATGGGAAAAGGGGCTTACGAGCTTCTCAAGCAAAAGGGCTACAATGTTATCGGATGGGATATTCAGGGTGAGGGCGACGAGAAGGTGGACGTGAGGAGCGCCAAGGAAGTTGCCGAGGCCGCCGCCCGTCTGACGGAGCCCGTGGACGCGGTGGTTCTCTCCGCAGGCGTGTGGAAAGAGATGCCTCTTCTTGAGACCACGGACGAGGATTGGAGCTATCTGATGGACACCAACGCTTACGGCATTTTCAACTGCGTGCGCGCCCTGGTTCCCCATATGCATCGGGATACCGCCATCGCGGCGATCTCCTCCGCCTCCGGTATGCGCGGCGTACCCTTTGAGGCCGCTTACAGCGCTTCGAAATTCGCAGTCTGCGGTTTTGCCGAGGCAGCAGCCAGAGAACTGGGCCCCCGCGGTATCCGTATCAACGTGGTCTGCCCCTTCTACGTGCGCACGCCCATGACGGACGCCGCGCTGATCGAGAAGGAGGAGCTGACCGGTATCACCGTGGAAGAGAGCTACAAGATGGAAGGGGATCAGGTTCCCTTAGGCCGCGTGGCTGAGCCTGAGGACATCGCGGAGCTGCTTTACTTCCTGGTTTCCGACGCCAGCCGGTACGTTACCGGCGCAATCATCCCCATCTCCGGCGGCACACACTGCGGCTACGGCCCGGTTCTGTCCTCCTACGATGAGAAGGATGTCGAATAAACCAGCTGACATACTCTGTACCAATCGAGTAGGAGGGAGTGATTAACTCCCGTCCTCTCACACCACCGTGCGTACCG
>OLPX01001116.1_pt1 | contig 20723 bp, 25 predicted proteins | sample 1672491 | NCBI WGS metagenome assembly OLPX01 (sample SAMEA3136692, study PRJEB25190) | human gut metagenome | biome: human gut; feature: human-associated habitat; material: faeces | place: Austria | collected 2013 | reverse complement strand
GCAAATATCCCTTGCGTGGATGTTTTATAAGTATAGCTTCGTCGTCCCGACCCCCGGTATGAGAAAAGAAGAAGAATTGAAAAAGCACTTTCAAATATCACCATTCACGGGAACCGTACAGATGAAGAGATTACAAAGTTGCGAGAATAAAGCAAAGCCAGCCGAATCAGTCAACGGTCAAACTGAACATTTGTGTCTTTGCATACACTTCTGTGCTTGTTGATCTATATCGACAAGGTAAGTGTTCCATCTGCTGGTTGCAAGTAGCATTGTGTATGTATTTCTGCGGTATTCTTTCAGATACCGCACGTGCCGCTGTCCCCACAAACCAATAGGCTGCTCTTTTTCGGCCTGCACCTGATTCGCCAAAGCTTCCCCAAATGAATAAGCCGGAATAAAATCGGTCCGAAAAGCGGAAAGTTCCCTTACAAGCAAAACATTGACAGAATCAGCCGGGTTGCACTTTTTGTCTTAATAATCTTACTTAAAGCATTCTCTATACTGCTTTTCGTATATCCGCTTTCTGCCGCGTTTGCAATATAATCCGCCTCAATCAGAATTTGATAATCTATTCCATCAATATTTGAAAAGGTGTGATGATGGCCGACCAGATATGACACCCGGTCGATTTCTTCCTTGCTCATACCAGAATCTTTCAAGAAGGCCCTGACCATCGACTCACCTTCTTTTTCCTGAAGCTTGCCGTTGGTATTTCCATACATTTCACGACACATAGGACAGGCGATATCATGGGTAATTGCGGCCACCTCAAGGACATATTGTGTCTCCGCTTCCAGTTCTTCCAAACTGCTAATCGTTTTTGCATATGTCCATACCCGTATAAGATGGTCAATATCATGAATATTTCCCTCAGAAAAGGAAATCATCTTTGCCATTATTTCTGCCACTGTCATTCGTTTTCCCCCATAAATTTCAGATTTCGTAAGGCTGCGCTTAAGGCGTACTACACATAACTGCTATTTGCAATCTTGCGTTTGATGCTCACCGTCGCCAGGTGGAGATCAGGCTGTTTTGCGCTTTCAAGGGACAAGCTAATCGCCGGATAACCGGTCATTCCGCTTCAATCCCCGCAGCAATTCCTCATAAAACTTAAACACATACTGCCCCGGAGACAATCCCGATACCTGGCCGTCTCCGGTCTCCACCACAATCCAGCTTCCATCCGCCAGCTCCGCAAAGTCTACGGTGTAAAAATTGCTGTTCAGCCGCGGCAGCTGCCCCGCAAATGCCTCCGGCACCGGCACGTCCCGCTTCTGATTGGAATTCTTAGACAAGGTAATACGCTTACCGTACAGATAAAACGCCCGGTACTCATTGGTGGCGTTATCTATTTTCTTTAAGTCCACAAACTCTTTCAGCACAATTCCCTTCACGAACAGCCGGTCCCGCAGGCGGATGAACTCAGCCGCATAGCGGTCCATCTCCTCATCCGTGTAGGTCCGGTCAAAATACACGGGAAAATCGCTGCCCTTGACCGATTTCACGTAGTCCTTCATCATAAAACGGCCAAACCGCTTTTTAACCGCCCGCCAGTCCACGGCCTCTCCCATCGGGTACGCCATCATGCCGGGCGTAAACGTTTGTAGCAGATCATAAGAATTGGGAAATTCATGGCAATTCCCGTACTCGTCCGGCGTATTAATCAGCCTCAGCCCCCGGTTCGCCAATGTCCGGTACAATTCCTCATATGCGGACGGCTGCAGCATCCACCCCCGGTAAACGCACAGGCCGCCCTCAAAATCGCCGGGATAAAACTTCAGCTTTCCTCCTGCCGCAAACTCATCGTAATTGTAAAACAGAATCTGAAACTCCGGGAATTGAACCGCCTCCCGGTATTCATATTCGTAATCCCCGTCCACTTTTTTCAGATCGAAGAAATCGGCCGGGTACAGAATGGTACATCGATCGCTCATATCGGAATTTTCCCCCTTGTTTCAATTAACCGTATCCTGCATATAGTATATTGTGAATCCGCCGGAAACACAACCCCCATCAATCCCGGACGCCCGCAAACCGCCTTACACGCCCCGGCCATTCTTGATAATATCCATTTTCGGATATGCTTTTCCATTCCCCTTTTCCACGTTTCCCCCGCCCCAGGTCCATCCGCCGGCAATTTTCTCCCCATCCGGCCATGCTCATAAAAATGGCATAAAATTGTAAGAAAACTTTATTTGACTGGAAGCGGCATTTATATTAGATTGGGAGCATATGGAATAGGAACCGGACAAAACGACGACAAAAACAGAAGGGTAGTGTTAGTGATTATGAAACGAATGGTTTGTGCAATACTCAGCGGAATCCTGGCTGTGGGCGGCCTGGGAGGCGGAGCCGCGGTCAGCTACGGAGCGGAGCCATCCTATATGGAGGCAAAGGAGGCCAATGCCGTTGGACCCGGGATCAAGGCCTCGGTGGGGTTTAACGATTTTTTGGACCTGGAGGTGGCGAATCCCATTATCACGCCGGTGGAGAAATACTCCTACGAGCAGATGGAGACGGATATTAAAGCGCTCCAGGCTGCATACGGGGATAAGATTACCGTCAATGTCATCGGCACTTCCCTGGACGGAAGAAACATTTATGACATTATTCTGGGCAACCCCGAGGCCGAGGCGCAGATTCTGATGCAGGGAGCGATCCATGCAAGGGAATATATGACTCCTCTCATCATGATGAAGGAGCTGGAATACGCGCTGGCCTTTTATGATACCGGACATTACAACTATAAGCCGGTTTCAGATATGCTCCAAAAAGTGGCCATTCATTTTGTCCCCATGACCAATCCGGACGGAGTGACCCTTAGCCAGTTCGGCCTCGACGCCATCCGCTCCGAAACGCTCAAGAAAGGGATTGAGGAATGCTATGCCAGGGACACCAGCCTTGGAAAAACTTCCGATTCCTTTGAGGTGTATCTGACAAAATGGAAGGCAAACGCCGGGGGCGTGGATTTAAACTATAATTTCCCCTACGGCTGGGAGGAGCTATCCCCGGACCGGACGGCCCCATCCTACGCCAATTACAAAGGCCCCACCCCATTTTCAGAGCCTGAGAGCAAGGCCCTCTCCCAGCTGGCGGACCAGTACCCCTTTGCCATCACGGTCAGCTATCACTCCCAGGGCGAGGTGATCTACTGGACCACCAGCAGCAACGGAGCCGAGATGGCCTCCAACACGCTGGCCGAGGCCGTATCGGTCATGACCGGCTACCGCATGGATTCCAGCGACGGCAAAGGCGGCTTCAAGGACTGGATGCAGTCCAGAAGCAACGCGGTTCCGGGCGTTACCCTGGAAGTCGGGAGAACCCCGTGCCCCGTGCCCTTCTCAGAGTATCCTGCCGTGTGGAAACAAAACAAGGGCGTCTGGGTACAGGTGCTCGACTATGTCGTGCGGCGCATCTAGGAACCGGCCCAGGCAGCCGCGACGGCTCCGTATTTACCAAAAAGTCCCAGGCGGACAGCAGTTCCCGCCTGGGACTTTTTTCGCATTTTCTCCCGCTTATCCAAAAATACCGGCGGCCGCAGCCATATTGCCGATAATGGGAACGCCGAAGGGACAGCGCTTCTCACAGTTTCCGCAGCCAATACAATCCGTTCCGCTGCGTTCAAGCCCTGCATAATGAGAGCGGATGGAGGGCGGGACATTTTGCTCGTCAAGGCGGGCAATGTCCAGGTATTTATTGACCGCCGCAATATCGATCCCCATGGGGCAGGGCTGGCAATGGCTGCAATAAACGCAGTTCCCCTTAAAATCATTGCGCAGCGTATTCATCACGGCCGTGTAATCCTTTTCCTCATCGCTCAGCTCCAAGTACCGCACTGCGTCCAACACCTCGCCGCGTTTCTGACAGCCCAGCATCACGCTGGCCACCGCAGGGCGCGTCAGCGCGTAATGCACGCACTGGCCCACGGTCAGCGGCCGGTCGAAGGGCGTGTGCTCCGCGGAAATCAGCTTGCCCGCTCCCAGGGTTTTCATGACCGTGATCCCGATATTCTTCTGCTCACACAAAGTATACAAAGCGGCACGGGTGGGATCAAATCCGCAAAAAGCCGCCTTGTCCAGCCCCTGGTTCAGTTCATTCAGCGCGTTGGTCTCCGCGGGATAGAGGTCAAAGGCCAGGTTGATGCTGAACATCATCATTTCCGGCAGGCCCGTACCCACCACCCGGGTGGCCATAACGGGATTGTGGGAACTGAAGCCGATGTGGCGGATATCCCCCTGGCGTTTCAGCTTCTGCACATAATCAGCGAACCCCGTCTCAAAAACGCCTTTATAGTCCTCCTCCGAGTCGATAAAAAACATCATTCCAAAATCTATGTAGCCGAAAATGCGCAGCAGATTCTCAAAATACTTCTTTACCACCGGCAGGTCACGGCTGATGTCGTACTGCTGCCGGATATCGGTGGAGCCGATATGCCCCTGTATCATCACCTGATCCCGGCGGCTTCCCAACGCCCGGGCGATATTTTCCCGTATCTCGTTTCCGGGCATAAACACGTCGAACAGGTTGATGCCGCATTCCAAAGCGGCGTTGACCGTGTCCTGCACCTGCTCAAAGGGCTTTCCGTCCAGATTTTCGCAGCCCAGACCGATGATACTGCTGCGTTTCCCCGTTTTTCCAATTTCCCTGTACTCCATACTCTTCCTCGCTTTCCTGCGGACCTGACGTTTTCTTTCTTTGTATCATGAATCCTCAACCGGTTACTCTCATCCGCGGATGCATATTATTTTTAGTCTCCGCTTTTCATTCTCCTGCCGTCTCTCCATAACCTGATTATTTCGCCGCCCTTCAATATCGCCAGCTGCTTTCATTAAGGCAAAAAGCACTCCCAATACCCGATGATCACTCCAAAAGAATCGGTCTCAAACGATTCCCCAAAGTGATAATCATCCATACTGCTCCCCCGCTTCCTCACCGCTCTTAGTAAAAAATCATCGATGATAACTTGATTGCTTCTATACTCATTTTGGGGATCGTTTACTTCAACTATACAGTCTTTGTATGGGGCTCCGGCTCGCTTTCTAAAAATTCAATTTTCCGGAATACAGTTTCAGACTCGTCTTTAGAGCAGGCATTCAGGCACAAACATACATTAAAGAGAATCAGACATAGCATTAACACAGGGTTACCTTGCTTAATTTTACACATGCCCCCACTCTTTCATAATATGATATTTTTACTTATTTTCACTCCTCTTCTTTAAATAATTGCACACAACAAAAAATAATATTGGAGCTGCAATCCACACAATAGGAGTCGCTGTACAAACTATATTCCTAATCATAAAATCAAATTCTGTATATCCCATTTCCAGGAGATCCTCCTTAGTTTTAGGAAATCCCTTAAAAATTGCGTCTATCCAATAATTAAAACAAACAGCGCTCCATACAATTATACCTCCCAAATACTTAAAAAATTTTCGCAAAATTTTACTTCTCCCCGTCACTTATGATACGGCTCCCCCGCCGCAATCCGAAATCCCCTGTAAATTTGTTCCAGCAAAATGACCCGCATCAGCTGATGCGGGAACGTCATGCGGGAAAAGCTCAGGGCGTAGTCGGCCCGGGCCATGACCGCCGGGGACAAACCTAAAGAGCCGCCGATCACAAACGCCACCTGGCTTTTGCCCTCCACGCCAAGGCGGGCGATCCTTTCGGACAGCTCCACGGAATCCAGCATCTTCCCCTCGATGGCCAGGGCGATCACATAGACGCCGTCCTTTACCTGAGCCAGGATGCGCTGCCCCTCCTTCTCCCGGATCTGGGCTTCCAGCGCTTCCCCGGCTCCGTCCGGTGTCTTTTCATCCGCAACCTGAATGATTTCCAGCTTGCAGTAACGGCTAAGGCGCTTGGAATACTCCTTTATGGCATCCTCAAAATAACGCTCCTTGATCTTTCCCACAGTTATTAATGTAATCTTCATCCGCTAAAACTCCAAAATCATGTCGTACCAGACCGCGCCGCCGTGGACGGACTGGGAAAGACCCAGCTTCACATAGCCAAACTTCTCGTAATAGTGGATCAACCGGTCCTTGCAGGTCAAAATCAGACCCTTTTTTCCGCGCTCCCGCGCCGTCTCGATCATCCGGTTCATCAGCGCGGCCGCCACCCCGCGGCGGCGGAACTCTTCCGCCACATCCAGGCCGAAAATGCTCTGATAGGCCCCGTTTGCGTTATGTAATCCCGCATTCTCAAACATATCATCGGAAATGGTTCTGGCGTCCGTCACCGCCCCGTTGATAAAGCCGATGATCCGGCCCCCGTCTGCCAGCTCCGCCACCAGGAAGCTGTCCGGAAAAACCTCAAGGCGCGCCCGGAAGCTCTCCCTTCCGGCCGCCTCGGCCGCCGGAAAGCACTCCGCTTCCACCTGAGCCAGCGCCTCCAGGTCTTCCGGGCGCGCGAAGCGGATTGTATAGTCATCGTGATTGTGTTCCATCCTTGTCAAACCTCTCTCATCCTTTTACGTGAAAATAATAGCCAACGCCCCATTTGGTGTGCACGAACTTGGGATCGCTGGGGCTTGGTTCGATCTTCTCCCGCAGCCTGCGGACGTGAACGTCCACGGTGCGGACGTCGCCGCTGTCCATGGCCCGGTTGCCCCACACGTAGGTCAACAGCGCCTCGCGGCTGTACACCTTGTTGGGATTGCGCACCAGCAGCTCCAGAAGGTCGAATTCCTTGGCGGTGAGGTTGATCTCCCGCCCGGAAATGTACACGCGGCGGCTCTCCGTGTCCATCTTCAAATCTCCCGCCCCGATCACATGGCTGTTCTGCTCCTCCTTGCGGTTTTTCCGGTTCTTTCCGCTGCGGCGCATGATCGCCTTGATCCTGGCCTTTACCTCCAGGATGTTAAAGGGCTTGCTGATGTAGTCGTCCGCGCCGTACTCCAGGCCCAGAATTTTGTCCATATCCCCGCCCTTGGCCGTCAGCATAATGATGGGCATGTCGGAAAATTCCCGGATCGCCTGACACACCTCATAGCCGTCGTGCTTGGGCAGCATCACATCCAGCAGCACCATATCGTACTCCGTCTTTCGGGCCAGCTCAATGGCCTCCTCGCCGTCGTAAGCGCAATCCACTTCCATTCCCTCCTGCTCCAGGCTGAAACGGATTCCTTTTACAATTAATTTTTCATCGTCTACCACTAAGATTTTTGCCATTCCAATTCCCCTTACTCTATCCGCAATCCGCTGCAGGCTCTGCCCGCAAGCGACTGCGCTCAATCAAGCTTTTCCCTGCGGAAAAGCGCCATCTGCCATCTCATCAAACCGGTCAGGCTTAAAACAGCGAGACTCCGGGCGCGGACTTTGATCGTCCCGCGTCCGGAGCACACGCCCGGCGGATTCTGTCACACCGTAATTGAATCTTTTATCTTCTGAAATGCCGCATCCTTAATCCCGGAAATATTCATGATATCCTCGATCCGCTCGAAGGGGCCGTAGGTCTCGCGGTAACGGATAATGTCCTCGGCTTTGGATTCGCCGATGCCCTTTAACGTCATCAGTTCTTCCTTGCTGGCAGTATTAATATTGACCTTTGCGCTTCCGGCGGAACCAGACTCCCGCCCTCCTGCGCCGCCCTGGGAAACCGGCCCGGCCGTCACTCCGGCGCGGCCCTCCTTCTCCCATTCCTCCGCCTGACGCTCTGTGGGCACCTCGATCTTCATACCGTCGGCGATCTCCTGCGCCAGGTTTAAATACGACCAGGCCGCTTCCGGCCCGAAGCCTCCCGCCAGGTCCACCGCCTCGTAGATCCGGCTGCCCGGCTCCATCTCGTAGACCCCGGGATTCACAACCGCTCCACAGACATGCACAAAATATATGGGATGGGGCGCTTCCCCGTCTTCCGGTACCGCGCGATATTCCGCTTCCACTCGTTCGCTCCCGCTTTTCGCTTCCCGTTCTCCCCGGGAGGCGTTCAAATCCGCAGGCGCTGTACTCCCATCCTCCAAACCGGCCGCTTGCGCTTCGCCGGATTCCGCTTCCAGAACCAGTTCCATACGGTCCGCTTCCCGGCCGGAATTACAGCCGTAGCAGACCCCCGCGGCCGCCATTCCAAGGACAACCGCCAGCATTTTCATACGTTTCAGTGACTTCAGATTCAATTTCAATGGTCTCCCTCCTTACCGGCGGGAAGCCATCTCAGCCTGATATTATTATTCTAACGAAATCCAGGGGTAAAAACAAGCCCTATTTCCGGAAAAGGGAAAACTAATTTTTCGCCGTGTTCCACAATATTTTAGGCAATTTTTTTCTCAGACGCGCCCGGGGGCCGGAATCGCCCCGGCGGCCCTCTCATTCCGGTTCCCGGCGTCCGGCGCAACGCTAAAACCCCTGCACACTCGCGCAGGGGTCCATCCGTTGTTTTTCTATTTTCGAAAAATAATAATTCCCGCCACGGCCACCGCCGCGCCGATCAGCTTGCGCCACTCAAAGTCCGCCTTGTCCACGCCGAAGAGGCCGAACAGCTCGATACAGTAGGCCACCACGATCTGCGACACCACGATCAGGATGGAAGCCTGAGCCGGTCCCAGTCCGCTCATGCTGCGGACCACGGTGTAGGTGATCAGGGCGCCCAGAATTCCGCCCAGCATCACGTAGCGGGGCGTCACCGCCATCAGGCCGCCTATGGGCTGCCGCCCCGTAAAGAGCCAGATCGCCACACAGGTGATAAACGCGGTGAGCTGCACCCAGCCCGCTGCCACCCAGATGCTGGTCTGATCCGTCACCTCCGTGTTAAATACGCCCTGTATACTCATCAGGGCGCCTGAAATCAACGCAATGATTAATCCCATCGTCCGTATTTCCTGCCTTTCCCAAAAGATTCAACACGGTTAGGATATCCGGCCGCACCGGATTCTATTCAAGCCGCCCTTTACAGCGATTCTGTTCTGATGTATAATGTCGTAAAGCATCAATGGGCGGAATTTCACCGCTGCGGACCGCGTACCGTTCTTTGAGGGAACCGCATGAAACGGATGCGCACACCGGCCCGTCGGGAGGCAGGAATATCATGCAGGAATTGCTCGAACGTTTTTTCCAGGCGTCTGCGTGGACCATGCAGACGCCTGTTCCATACTCGCCCTTCCACTTATCGCTCACAGCCCTGGGCGTCTGCGCCGCCGCATGGATGGCCCGGCGTCTGGCAGCCGGCCGCAGAAAACACGTTCTGTTCGTCTGCGGATTGGTTTTAGCGGCAAGCGAGCTCTACAAACAGGGCTTTCTCTACTATATTGTAAACGGCTGCAGCTACGATTGGTGGTATTTCCCATTTCAACTCTGCAGCGTCCCCATGTATTTATGTCTGGCTGTCCCGCTTCTGTCCAGGCCGGAATATGCGCGGGCAAGGCGGACCGCCTGCACCTTTATCCAGGACTACGGCCTGTTGGGCGGCTTCATGGCCCTTGCCGAGCCATCGGGCCTCCTGCACTCCTACTGGACGCTGACGCTCCACGGCCTGTGCTGGCATTTTATGCTGATCTTTCTGGGACTGTACTGCGCTCAAAGCGGCGAGTCTGACCGGGAACCGGCGGCATTTTTGCGCACGCTGCCCCTCTTTGCGGCCTGTTGCGCCGCAGCCGCGCTCATCAACATCGCCGCTCACCCTTACGGGAACGCGGATATGTTTTACATCAGCCCTTATTATCCCAATGAGCAGATCGTCTTTCACCGGATCGCCCTTGAGATCGGCATCACCGCCGGAAACCTGATCTACCTGACCGGAGTGGCCCTCGGCGGCTTTATCTGCCACCTGGGCTGCCGTTACTGCCTGCATTCCGCCAAAACGCTGCCGGACAGCCGCCGGTAACCGGTCCCTGCCAGTTCCGGCGTCCAACATAAATTTTTACCTTGAAGGGAGAATTACCACAATGTCAGAAGATAAGAAAAAAGACCGTTACCAGATCGCTACCGACTACCACAACCGCGGCTACAACTGCTGCCAGTCCGTCTGCTTCGCATTTCTGGACCAGGTGGACCTGGATGAGAAAACTCTGTTCCGCGTGACCGAGGGACTGGGCCTTGGGATGGGCGGCATGGAAGGAACCTGCGGCGCCATCTCCGCCGCCACCGTGCTGGCGGGCCTAAAATGCAGCACCGCCGATCTGGAACACCCCAATTCCAAGGCGGTTACCTACAAGGACGCCAAAGCCTGCGTGAGGGCGTTCAAGGACCGCAACGGCACCGTAATCTGCCGGGAGTTAAAAGGCCTGGACTCTCCGGATAAAAAGGTGGTCCGCACCTGCCCGGACTGCATAAAGGACGCCGTGGAGATCATCGAAACCACGCTGTATGGGGAATAGGGCGCAACGATCAAAAGACTGCCTGTCAACGAGCTGCGAAATCAATTTCATCGTAGCCCGCTGGCAGACAGTCTTTTTGATCGTTCAACAGAAACCGGCACAAACCGGGGAATGCAAACCGCGCCTCTTCTGCAACGCGCGCTCAATAATCCCCCCGTCTCAGCAGCTTTCTCAGATAGGCAAACGCCGCCTCCTCGCCCCGCTCCTTTAACAGCACCAGAATCTTCTCCAGCAGCGCCCTTGTCTCCGGGTGGATGGTGATGTACTTTTTCGTGTATTCATAGTATTCCAGCGGCGCGGCGCTGGTATAGTGCTTCCCCTTGTACACCTGGCAGGCGGCAATGCGGTCGCAGACCATCTCGGCCACGTATTTAAGGGGCATTTTATTGCCCACCAGGCCTTCCTCCTTGTTCGCCGACACGTCGATCCAATACTCGTAGTGGTGTTTGTTCCGTCCCTTGTGGTGCAGCCAGGCCTTGGAGAATCCCACGATCTCCCGCTCCGCCGCGTTGGGGCTGCGGGTTCCCTGGTAATACCGGACGCCGGTCCAGAACTCCTCCGGGCTGTATTTGGACAGATCGTGCAGCAGGCCCTGGCGGTACAGCCCCAGCTTGAAACAGTGGCGGCACACCAGATGGCGATGCCGTGTGATGGTCTGAAAATGCCTCCAAATATTCACTAACTTAATCATTCCGTTCCGCTCCTGTTCCCTTCTTTTTCCGTTCCCTAAAGTATATCACAATCTTAGTTTTTTTGCTCCGTTTTCCGCTTTTTTTAACCTTTGAACAATGGAAATAAAAGTTTGTCCATACGGTTTATACTTTATCAACAAAAACGTTTGACACTTCCAATGTTTTGTGATATCCTTATGGCAGTTGCGAAATAAGTCGCAATAGAACATTTATTTTTTTTATTTTTCTGGAGGTATCATAATGAAAGGTACAGTAAAGTGGTTCAACAATCAGAAGGGTTACGGATTCATCTCCGACGAGCAGGGTAACGATGTATTCGTACACTACTCCGGCCTGAACATGGATGGCTTCAAGTCTCTGGACGAAGGCGCCGCCGTAGAGTTCGACGTAGTAAACGGAGCCAAGGGCCCGCAGGCTACCAACGTAACCAAATTATAATCATCGAACAACAGTGTACCTTTTTCAAACATATATCGTTAGATAGAGTTGAAGTAAGTTATACGTGATTCAAGTGATTACAAACAAGAGCCGTCCATCTGGACCGGCTCTTTTTGCTGTCTTTGGATTCAGTTTTTCAGCGCACGGCCTTCTCCAGCATTTTCCCCAGCTCATCCACTGTAAACTGGTAGTTTTTGTTGCAGAAATGGCAGTTCACCTCGATGGGCTTCCCGTCATCGATCATCTCCTGGATATCCTTCCTTCCCACGCTGATCAGGGCCTTCTCCACCCGCGCTTTGGTGCAGTTGCAGTGAAACTGTACCGGCACCCGGTCGTTGAGCTCCAGGCCGAACTCACCCAGCACGTGCTCCAGGATCATTTCCGGCGTATTGCCCTCGTCCAGCAGAGTGGTGACAGAAGCGATCTCCTTCAGACGGGCCTCCAGGCGGTCGATCATGTCCTCCGGCGCGCCCGGCATCAGCTGGATGATAAAGCCGCCGGACTGGCTCACCGTGTTGTCCCGGTTCATCAGCACGCCCAGGGCCACCGATGAGGGAATCTGCTCGGAGGTGGCAAAGTAATAGGTCAAATCCTCCGCGATCTCCCCTGTGACCAGGATCGTCTGTCCCACATAGGGCTCCTTCAGCCCGATGTCCTTGATCACGCTGAGCACGCCCAGCCCCAGGGCTCCGCCCACGTCCAGCTTGCCCTTGCTGTTGGGAGGCAGCATCACCTGGGGATTGTAGGCGTAGCCCTTTACATTCCCGTGGGAATCCGCGGTCACCAGCAGTCCCTCGATGGGTCCGTCTCCCTGAATTTTCAGAGTCAGAACATCGTCCTCCCCCTTCATGTCCACGCCCATCATAACCCCGGCCGTCAGCAGCCGTCCCAGGGCCGCTGAAGCCACCGGGCTGGTATTGTGGGCCTTTCTGGCCTGCTCCACCAGATCCCTGGTGGTGGCGGCAAACGCCCGGATCTGACCGTCCGCCGCCGTCGCTCTGATTACATAATCCGCCATATTCATTCTCTCCTGTCTCAGTTCGTTTCTGTATTTGTCTGCGCTTCCTGTATTGTTTTCCCGTGCTCCCGGGCTACCACGTAAATCCGCTCGCTGTCCGCCCGCACCGGCTCCCTGGTACCCGCATCGTAGGCCGCCACATACTCCAGACCAGCCTCCGCCAGGGCACGGCAGACCGTGTCCAGGCCGTAGGAGCGCTGGTAATGGGTCTCCTGGAATTTCTGGTAGAGCGGCTCGCGGGAGCCGGGTACATTCCGCCGGATGAACAGGGTCAGATCATATTCGTTGATCTCCTCGTCCTCGTCGTAAAAATTCTCCCAGATAAAGCTGCTCTCCTCCCGATCCTCGGCAAAGGTGTGATCCGCCAGCAGCTCCCGGTACTTGTAGGGTGTGTTTAAGTCGAAGATAAACACACCGCCCGGGTCCAGATAATTGTTAACCAGCTTAAATACCTGCACCAAATCCCCGTACTCCAGAATATAGTTCATGGAATCGCAGATGCTGACCACAGCCGCCACCGTGCCGTAAAGCTCGAACTCCCGCATGTCCTGGAGCAGGTAGAGAATGTTCCGGCCGGAGCGCACCCGCTTCTCCATGGCGATCTCCAGCATCTCCCCGGAGTTGTCCACTCCGATCATATCGTACCCGCGCCCGGCCAAACGCTCGGTCAGGCTGCCGGTGCCGCAGCCCAGATCCAGTACCAGGCCAGCCGTTACTCCGTATTCTTCCAAAAGCCCGGCCAGATATTCACACCACTCTTCATAAGGAACATTGTCCTGAAACAGGTCGTATACTTCCGCAAAGCCCGTGTATGCTTCCATTCCAATTCCTTCCAATTCTTAGTCTGACCGGCAAGGCGCTCCGGCTGTGAATTCCGGACAGACATGAAAACGCCTGCCACAGTCCGGGCAGGCGAAATTGACAGTTCCAATCCTTATGCGTTCTTACCGCAGCACTTCTTGTACTTCTTGCCGCTTCCGCAGGGGCAGGGATCGTTGGGGAAGATCTTTTTGCCTTTGCGGATCGTGCCGGAAGCCTTCTGCTGCTTGTACAGCTCCTTGCGGCGCTCCTCGGTGAGGATCTTGTCCCACTGAGGCAGCTCGAACAGCCAGTTGGCCTTAGCCTCCACCATGTTGTAGTACAGCTTCTCCGGGTCGATCTCGATCTTGACCTCGGTGTCCTCCTCCATGGTCTCGATGGGGTTCTCGTAGCCCTTTAAGCTCTCGTTGATGCCGTCCAGGAATCCGGTCATGATGAGAATCTCGGTATTGTACTTCTCAGCCAGGCCCTTCACGGTGCCGGTGATCACTTCCTCCGGGTGCTCCAGGAGCTGCTCGTAGATGCCCTTCTCAATCGCAAAATATCCGGACCAAAGTTCCTCTCTCTTTTTATCATCCAGGCCATCGCCATAGGCCAGATTCCGCCATGTCTCTAACAGTGCCATAAACTTCAACCATCCTTTTTGTATTGAATTTGGCGGCCCGGTTCTCTTCCTCTGCCGCTCATAGCTCATAGTATATAACAAAACCGTAAATATTTCAAATATTTATTGAAAATGTTTTGTCCGGATGTATATTGGGCCAAATTGCGGGTATGATAGAAGTATCACGAAAGAGAAAGTAATTAATACTTATCCTCCCCTTTTTGATCGGCTCCGGCGCAAGTGACGCACCGGGGCCGGTTTTTTTGTGGAATGCGGTGGGCCGCGGGCCGGTCTGCGGGCGATTGTTGGTTTTTTGTATTTACGCAAAAAAGAGTGCGGGCACTATCTCTCCGATGGTGAATAGGATAGTTCCTACGAGGTATTTCCGGCTCCTTTCGCAGCGTTCCTCCTGACGGGGAAGAAACGAATCACACTGGCTGTCTGAAGCCGGACATATCCATTATCCAACATAACGTATATAGCGGGAGGAAAAATAAATGAGAAAAATAAAAGTGTTTTGCGCAATCCTGACAGCTTCCGTACTTCTGCCGATGACCGCCCAGGCCGGTACATGGACCCACACCTACAATGATGATTACGGTGTGAGTACCTATAAAAACCTGTGGTTTTATCTAAAAGACAACGGGAATTTTGCCCAAAATGAGTGGATCCAAGCGGAAGACGGCATCTGGTATTGGTTTGACGCTTTAGCAACGCTCCCTAACGAAGGCGGCCTTGCCTTAGACGGATCGATGTATAATGGCAACGGTGAATATGTGGATATGTCGACTATCACGTTCGTCACCGAGGACATGTATAATCAGCTCCAGGAAGGGATGAGTTATGATCAGGTTGTGGCGATTCTCGGCAAGGAGCACGAAGTGCACACCTCTGAGCGTCAGCAGACGGGAGATCAAACCGTCGATGTTTTGCAGGTAAAATGGTATTCCCAGGATTTTAAATCCAGTATCCGTCTTACCTTTAACAATGGCATACTCATCAGACGCCGCGCAACATGGAGTCATTAAAAAGGCGGCAGCGGTTTTACAAAAAGCCCTCACAAAAACGAATCTGTCCGTACCTCCTTTCCCTCTTCCCGCATATACTGTTACATACCAACCAAACGAGGTAACCAACATGCCGGGAAGCTGGGAATATCAGCCAAGTCTCACCACGTACGACGCCTTCGTGTTTTACAACGCCATCGGGCAGCACGAGGACTATTTCTACCACCCCATCGCAGTGGCAAAACAGGTGGTAAACGGTATCAACTACAGGTTTATGACCATCGCGGAGCCTAAACAGGCCGGGTACGCCCCTCATTTCGCCCTGGTGACCGTCTACCAGCCGCCGGGCGGCCAGCCCTACGCCACCGCCATCACCCCAATCTCCGTTTAGGGGATTAAAAACGGGGGGCGTCTACAGCAATCGTCCACAGGCCGCGCCAGCGGCCCATTGCATAAAATAAGGCAGTAAAAGGTGATCCCTTTACTGCCTCATTTTATGCTGTTTCCGCTTCATCTCGTACATTCTCCTGTCCGCCAGCTCCAGCAGCCCGGAAACCGAACCGGCGGCCAACTGGTCAACCTGTACGATTCCGTAGCTGACCGACGGGCCGAAGGTTATGCCCTGGCGCTGAAAGTCCTCCTCCATGTTCCGGCAGGCTTCCTCCATCAGGACCGCTGCTTCCTGTTCCGTCTTGTCCGGCAGAATCACCAGAAATTCATCCCCGCCCAGGCGGCAGACGTATTCCGCCCCGAAATAACCGCTGAGCGCATGGGACACACCCACCAGATAGCGGTCCCCCTCCTGGTGCCCCAGATTGTCGTTCACCTTCTTTAGCCCATCCAGATCGATCAGGGCCACGCTGAATTGTTTCCGTTCCTGCACCATTCGGTCCAGCTTCAACAGCCCATACCTGCGGCTGGCGGCCCCGGTCAGAACATCGGTGTACGCCTCGTCCTTCAGCTTGCCCAGACTGCGGTTACTCTGCTCCAGCTGGGATTCCATGTCCTTGAACTTACTCTCATACCGCTCCAGCACGCTCATTCTCACTGCGTGGAGAAAGGCCGTGTAAAACGCTCCCACCAGCAAAACCGCCGTTATAACCAGAAACATCAGAATCAGGCCGGTGTACGTGCTGCTGTCGTAGACAACGCTCAGAATCAGCAGGTATATGTCGATAAACATCAGCGAGGTGGCCGCAAACCGCAGCTGGCGTTTATTTCCGATCAGAATCTGGATTGCAGCCTGGTCGATCACCCTGCTGAATATTTCCAGACAGACCGTTGATACCAGAATCACCAGCAGCACCAGCACCAGGTAACGGTAATTTCCCCGGAACGCCTCCATGGAGCAGATGTCGCAGTTCAGCGAGAATATTCCGAACAGCAGCATATACAGATCCGCTATATGAAACATAAACGTGCCGCTGGCAAATAGGGCCACAGGCAGGCCGTTCCCGAAAAACAGCAAAAAATACAGCAGCAGCGCGCTGTACAGAAACAGAAAAATCACGATGACGGGGAGCCCGGAAAATACCACCATCCAAAGAAACAGCAGGGACGCACCATAGAACGCGGCGCTGTTTTCCGGCCTCTGGGCATCCAAAAGGGACTTGGAATAGCGGACGGCCCTTTTGGCGTAAACGACCATGGCCGCATAATCCATCAGCAGAAATCCCCCAAATTGTAAAACCTCCTCCATTTTCCCACCTTCCCAAGCATTTTCTTCCTAAACTATCGTATGCCGGAAATCAGAAAATGGGATAAGTCCCGGGGCTGTCCGTCAGCCCATCGCCTCCTCCACGTCCCGGGTGATGGTCCCGTCGTCCTTAACAAAGCTGGGAATTCCCACGAAACCTTCCGCCCGCGCGTCCTGATACAGGGGCAGGCGGTCCCGCAGCTTTAAAAATTCCTTTAGATTGGCCATGGAACCGGTGATGTCCACGTACTCGTAGGGGATCTTCTCCCGGTCGAGAACCTCCTGCGCCGCCTCGCAGTCGGGGCAGAGATGGGAACCGTAAAATTTCATTGTCATTCCTCCTCGTCTTACTGTTTGATACTTCAAACTATACCCTTTTTATTCCGCAGATTCAAGGTTAACCTGAAAAAGCGGTCCGCCGTCCGATCACATTTCTAAAATAATGTCAACGGTCCTGTATAAACGCCGGAATCCGGGAGATACTTCCATTATACAAAAGAAAGTTTTTACTTATCCTCCCCTTTTTGGCAGGGCTTTGCACAATGGCGTGCATTGCCCTGCTTTTGCATAACACGAATAAGCCTCAGCGTCCCATTGCTCTGAAGCGTTTTCGAACAGAATTGCAGAGGCGCGGAAGATTTCCCTACAGAGCCTGGTCCTTGTCCGAAGGCACGTACCTTGCAATGCCGTCTATTTCGCAGTCCAAAATCCGGCAGAGATCATTGACTGTTTTCATGGAGATGTCCTGGTTATGCTTCAACCGGTGAAGGGTGCTGTCTGAAACATGATGTTTCTTCGTGAGCGTATACCAATTCTCCTTCGACTGCTTTAAAGTTTCCCAAAATGGCGTATAGTCTATCATTTTCCTTCTCTCCGTGCACATATGGTTTCCAAAAATGCCATAAGATTTGTAAATATTTGATAGACTAAGCATAATTTATATTTTAGGGCTTGAATATCTTCGTAATTATGAATACTCCCCTACCTGTATAAATTTGCACTCTCCCAAGCCTTCCGGCAATCAAAAAGCAGGAAAACATCGGCCATACGCCGGCTGTTCTCCTGCCGTTTTACGATCTTTGGCGTTTATATTACAAAACGCCCTTCTTCCGGTTCTTCTTCAAAATAGTCCTTATAATCTACCTCAATAGATTTTCGCATGCGCTTCATGCTGTAGTACAGGTGCTCTTTTAGGGACGCCTCCACCCCGCGTTCGTCCCGAGCCTCGATGAGGCCGAACAGCTCCTTATGCTCCCCGATGATGCGGGTGAAATCCGTCTCCGTGATGAAATCCAGCATGCGGAAGCGTGTGTAGTGGAGCTGCTGGGCCTGAAGCATTTCCCAGAGCTTCTGGCGGCGCACCGCGGTAAACCAGATGGAGTGCATCCTGGCGTCCATGCGGTAAAACTGTTCCGGCTCGAAGTCCTTCTCCTGGATCAGCGCCTGCTGTTTGGCGATCTGATGACGGATATCCTCCATCACCATGGGGGACTGCACCGCGATAAAATCCCGCAGCACCATGGTCTCCACGGCCACGCGCATGTAGATCATCTGCTTGATGTTGTCCAGACTCAACAGCGTCACGTAGGTTCCCCGGTAGGGAACAGTCTCCACAAAGCCCTGTTCCTGGAGAAGGCGCAGGGCCTCCCGCACCGGCGTCCTGGACACGCCGAAGCGGTCGCAGACGTCGTTCTCGCTGATCATCTGACCGGGTTTCAGGCGCAGATCCAGAATCTCCTGTTTCAGCGTCTCGCCCACCATCTCACCCCGGCTTTTGTAATTCTTCTCCTCCATTTAACCCCGCCTTTCCCATGGACAATCGTTCCCCGGCCGCTCCGTAGGGGCATTGCCCGTTGTACGGTAAACGGCCCGGAAGCAAGCCTGCCGCCGGACCGTGTGAATACCGATCAATTCCGCTGTTATTTCGGCTGTTTTCCGATGTAGGCCAGGATTCCACCATCCACATACAGCACCAGGCCGTTCACAAAGTTGGAAGCGTCGGAAGCCAGGAATACGGCCGGTCCGCCCAGATCGTCCGCCTCACCCCAGCGTCCGGCCGGAGTCTTGGAAACGATGAACTGATCGAAGGGATGTCTGGAGCCGTCGGGCTGTGTCTCGCGCAGCGGAGCGGTCTGGGGGGTGGCGATGTAGCCGGGCCCAATGCCGTTGCACTGGATGTTGTACTCGCCGTACTCGGAGGCGATGTTCTTGGTCAGCATCTTCAGTCCGCCCTTTGCGGCAGCGTAAGCGGATACGGTCTCGCGGCCAAGCTCGCTCATCATAGAGCAGATGTTAATGATCTTTCCGTGGCCCTTCTTGATCATGCTGGGGATCACGGCCTTGGAAACGATAAAAGGAGCGTTTAAGTCAACGTCAATCACCTGACGGAACTCGGCGGCGCTCATCTCGGTCATGGGGATGCGCTTGATAATGCCCGCGTTGTTCACCAGGATGTCCACCACGCCGACTTCCTGCTCGATTTTGGCCACCAGCTCGTTCACCGCGTTCTCGTCGGTGACGTCGCACACATAGCCGTGGGCTTCAATGCCCTCCTCCTTGTATGCGGCCAGGCCCTTGTCCACCAGCTCCTGCTTGATGTCATTGAAAACGATGGTCGCTCCGGCTCCTGCCATGGCCTTGGCGATGGCGAATCCGATGCCGTAGGATGCGCCGGTGATCAGCGCTACTTTACCCTGTAAGGAAAAATTGTCTAAATAGTTTGCCATTTTTTTACCCTCCGTGTATTGATTGTATTGTTAAGGAACAATGTGTGTCTGGGATTATTTCATCTCCACGGGTTTCATGGTGTCCATGTCGTCGAACTCCATGTTCTCGCCGCCCATGGCCCAGATGAAGGTGTAGTTGCTGGTTCCGGCTCCGCTGTGGATACTCCAGGAGGGACTGATCACGGCCTCCTCGTTCTTCATGATGATGTGGCGGGTCTCGGTGGGCTCTCCCATCATGTGGAACACCACGTTGTCCTCCGGAATCTCAAAGTACATGTACACCTCCATGCGGCGCTCGTGGGTGTGGGCCGGCATGGTGTTCCACACGCTGCCGGGCTCCAGCACGGTCATACCCATGGACAGCTGGCAGGTCTTTAACACGTCCGGGTGGATGAACTGGTTGATCACGCGTTTGTTGGAAGTCTCCATGGCACCCAGAGGTCTCTTGGCGGCCTTCTCGATGGGGATGAAGGTGGTGGTGTAGGAGGTATGGGCCGGAGCGCTGACCATGTAGAACTTGGCCGGCTTCCCGGCGTCGTCGCTGGCGAACTTCACTTCCTTGGTGCCCTTGGTGATGTACAGGCAGTCCTTGTAGCCCATTTTATAGGAAACGCCGTCGGCTGTCACAGTGCCGGCTCCGCCGATGTTGAAAATGCCGATCTCGCGGCGCTCCAGGAAATAGTGGGTGCCGAAGTTCTTCCAGCAGTCGATCCCCTTGTCGATGGAGACCTCCTCGGTGGTGGGCATGCAGCCCAGAGTCACCATGCGGTCCACGTGGGAGTACACCGCTACAACCTCGTTGGCAACGTACAGGTTCTGGATCAAAAACTCGTCGCGCAGCTCCTCGGTGGTGTAGCGCTTGACGTCTCTCTGATTTGCGGAATAGCGAATATCCATATGTTTGTATCCTCCTTATTATATGTAAATTGGGAATATTAAGTTTGTATCCAAACTTCTTTACTTGTATACAAATTTTAAATCTGTATACAGATTAGCACGACCCTTTCCTTTTTGCAATCGGCAAACTCTACAAAAAAAGTGTAATTTTATATGCACATTTACGGAGTCCAGTTGCAAACAGCTGTGATTTATTATATACTGAAGCGTGTTTGTAAGGTATTTATACACCGCTTCGTTTCATACCACTTCAAAGGAGAAATGCATCTATGAAAAAGCATATACTTGTCGGCCAGTCCGGCGGCCCCACCGCTGTCATCAACGCGAGCCTTTACGGCGTGATCCGGGAGGGAATGGCCCATCCCGATGAGATCGATCACGTATACGGAATGGTCAACGGGATCGAGGGATTCCTCTCCGGCCGCGTGGAGGATTTGTCCCACGGTCTTTCCCGGGAACAGATGGAACTGCTTAAGCTCACGCCCGCGGCCTATCTGGGCTCCTGCCGG
>OLPX01001111.1_pt1 | contig 20749 bp, 35 predicted proteins | sample 1672491 | NCBI WGS metagenome assembly OLPX01 (sample SAMEA3136692, study PRJEB25190) | human gut metagenome | biome: human gut; feature: human-associated habitat; material: faeces | place: Austria | collected 2013 | reverse complement strand
CTTTACGGAAAGCCCCGGCTTTAAGCCGAAGCGCTCGATTTCCGCAATCGTTTCCAGAATATCGTCCGCGCATTCGACGTGGAACGTAATGCTGTCCGCGCCGGCCCGCGCAAATTTTTCGATGTACTGCTTCGGATGCAGCAGCATCAGATGCACGTCGAACGGCATGTCCGTCAGCGGCCGCAGCGCCGCGACCACATCCGGTCCAAAGCTGATATTCGGCACAAAATTGCCGTCCATAATGTCGAGATGCAGCCAGTCCGCATTCTGCACCGCCCGCAGGCTATCACCCATCCGCGTGTAGTCGCTCGCGAGCATCGAGGGAGCTATTTTCATTTTTTATCACCTGTTTCTTCCCGCGCTGTCCGCGGCCTGCCCCGCCGACTGCGCGGCGCCGCAGCGCATTTACTGAAAACCCGCGGCCCACCCGCCCTTCTGCGCGCCGAGCGGCGGGCCTTCCCTTTCCCTTCAAATCCCGGCTTTTCCGCCGGTCACAAAAGCACCTGCACGAGCACCGCGATCAGCGGGATCGTGATCACGGAGAGCGCCGTCGTCACCGCCACGCTCTTCGAGGCAAGCTCGGCGTCGCTGCCGTACTGCACCGCAAAGAGCACGCAGTTCGCCGCGACAGGCGTCGCGCCCTGAATCGCGGTGCTCATCAGCAGCGTGTCGTTCGGGCGCGCGAGCCATACGACCGCGAGGTACAGAAGCGGCAGCACAACGAGCCGCAGCGCCGCCATCCTGTACACGGCGAAATCCGAGACGAACGCGCGCAGCTTCACCTGCGCGATGTACCCGCCGACGACGATCATCGCGAGCGGCGTGTTGAGCGCCGAAATCAGCTCGACCGGCTCTACAACGAGCTGCGGCAGCGGCACGTCGAGCAGATACAGCGGCAGGCCGACCGCGATGCCGATCACGCCCGGATTCAAAACCAGCGCGCGCAGCTTCACCTTGCCGCCGCCCATCATCACATAGCCGTACGTCCAGCAGAAGATGTTGAACACGGCGATGAAAAACGAGCCGTACAGCACGCCCTCGCTGCCGACAATCCCCTCGACGAGCGGGATGCCCATGAACCCAACGTTGCAGAAGATCATAGAAAAGCGCAGGACGCGGCGGCGGTCCGCCGTTTCCCTGCGGAAAAAGAGGTAGCTTGCCGCAATGCTGATGACGATCGACGCCGCCGGCAGCGCAGCGGCGAGCAGCAGCGTCCAGCCGTCCAGTTTGCCGGACTCCGCCGAGAGGAACGACGAGACGATCAGACAGGGCGTGACGATGTAGAGCAGAAAGCTCGTGATGCTGCTGAGGCTCTCCTTCGTGAACATGCCCCTTTTCACCGTGATATAGCCGACCAGAATGAGGATCAGAATGACGGCGACCTCCATGACTACCGCGAAAAAGGCTTCCACGCTCAGTCCTCCTTATCCGGCTTATCAGCCTTCCGGCCCGCGCGGTTCAGAAGATAGAACTGCACGGCGAGGATCACAAGCACGACGCCGGTGATCACCTTGAGCACGATGCCGGGCGCGCCCTGAAAGACCTTCCACGCCGGCTGCACCGCGTCGGCGAGCCACCAGCCGCCGAGCACGAGGAAAAAAGCACCGGCCAGATAGAAAATCTTGTTTTCCTTTGCGAGCCGGAAGATCAGCACAAACCCGGCGACGAACCAGATCACCGCATACATATAACCCATTTTCAGACCTCTTTTTCTTTCTAAATCCATTTTCGCGCAGAATACGCAGTTTACCGTATTATTATATCTGAAATCCGCCGCGAATACAAGGCGGAATCCGCTGAAAATTCCGCTGGTTTTCCCGGCGCCGGGCTTGCAATTCGCGCTTTCTGCGCTGTACAATAGCAGTAGCACCGCGGGCGTCGCCTGCCGCCGCCCGGGAAATCCGCTGAAAGGACAGATGACAATGAAAACGCTCACCGCAGACGCCTTTATGAAATACCGGTTTCTCTCCGACCTGACCCTTGCGCCGGAAAGCAAGGCCGCCGCTTTCCGCTGCGCCGAGGCCGACCCCGAAAAGAACGGCTACCGCCGCGATCTCTGGCTGCTGCCGGAAAACGGCGCTGCCCGCCGCCTGACGACGGACGGCAAAGCGGGCGCCTTCCTCTGGGACGACGCGCAGACGCTGCTCTTCACCGCAGACCGCGATCCGGCGCTCACCAAAAAGCGCGAGGCCGGCGAGGACTGCACCGCATTCTACCGCATCCGCACGGACGGCGGCGAGGCGGCCCCGGCGTTTACGGTTCCACTCGCGGCCGTGCCGGAGGCCAAGGCGGCGGACGGGCTCTATCTGCTGCGCGCCGACTGGGACATGCGCTTTTCGAAAGCCGCCTTTTTGCAGGGCAAGGCAAAGGCCGCGCTGCTCGAGGAGAAGAAGGCCGAAAAGGACTACGAGGTGCTCGACGAGCTGCCGTTTTACCTGAACGGCGCGGGCTTCACGAACAAGCGCCGCAGCACGCTGTTCCTCTACGACGAAAAGGCGGATAAGCTGACGCGCATCACACGCGAATCGTTTGCCGCAGGCTCTGCGCGGCTCTGCGCGGACCGCACCGCGATCCTCTACACCGGCGAGGCCTTCACATCGAAGCGCCGCGAAAAGGCGGGCGTCTACGTCTACGACATCGCCTCCGGCAAAACAACCGAACTGCTCGCGCCGCGCGTCTACGATATTTTCGACGCGGTGTGGTGGGCAGACGACGTCCTGTTTCTCGGCAGCGCCGGGCGCCGCTTCGGCGTGAACGAGAACGCGCAGTTCTACCGGCTTTCGGCCGAGACCGGAGCGGTCGAGCTGTTCGCGCCGTTTGAGGAGGCCGTCGGCTCCTCCGTCGGCAGCGACTGCCGGCTCGGCGGCGGTGCATGCCTGCGGCAGGACGGCGATACGCTCTATTTTACCGCGACACTACGGAACGCCTCGCACATCCTGTCGCTCGACCGCAGCGGCGCGATTGCACCCGCTTTCGAGCGCGAGGGCTCCGTGGACTGCTTCGACGTGCGGGACGGCGCGCTGTGGTTCATCGGCATGCAGGACATGCGCCTGCAGGAGATTTACACGGCCGCGGCCGGCACGAACGCGCCCGTGCAGCGCACCGCGCTGAATGCGGATGTGCTGCGCGATGTTTACGTCGCCGCGCCCGAAAAGCTCACGTTCCGGCGCGACGGTCTGGAGCTGGACGGCTGGGTCTTAAAGCCAAAGGACTTCGACCCCTCGAAGCGTTACCCGGCCATTCTCGACATCCACGGCGGCCCCAAAACCGTTTACGGCGAGGTATTTTACCACGAGATGCAGCTTTGGGCAAACCGCGGCTGGTTCGTTTTTTTCTGCAACCCGCGCGGCGGCGACGGGCGCGGCAACGAATTCGCCGATATCCGCGGGAAATACGGCGCCGGCGACTACGACGACCTGATGGCGTTCACGGACCGCGTACTCGAGCGCTGGTCGCAGATCGACACCGCGCGCGTCTGCGTAACCGGCGGCAGCTACGGCGGCTTTATGACGAACTGGATCATCGGCCACACGGGCCGCTTTGCCGCAGCGGCCTCGCAGCGGTCGATCTCGAACTGGCTCAGCTTCGCCTTTACCTCGGACATCGGCGAGGGTTTTGCCGCCGACCAGATGGGGCTTTCACGCCGCGACAATTTCTGGGACAGCCGCGAAACGCTGTGGCGGCATTCGCCGCTCGCCTACGCGCGCGGCTGCACGACGCCGACGCTGTTCCTCCACAGCGACGAGGACTACCGCTGCCCGCTCTCCGAGGGGTACCAGATGTATTCGGCACTCAAGCAGTGCGGCGTTGAAGCGCGCATGTGTATTTTCCGCGGCGAGAACCACGAGCTCTCGCGCGGCGGCAAGCCCCTGCACCGCCTGCGCCGTCTGAACGAGATCACGAGCTGGTTCGAAAAGCACGTCTGACCGGCGGCTTCCCCATCCGGTCTTTGAAAAATCCTCCGCACGGAAAGCGCGCGGGCGGGAACCTGATAGAAATAGGTTTCCGCCCGCACTTTTTTACGGGGCCTATCGGCCCCCTCATTTTCATAAAAACACAAAAGGACTGCGGGTGATTCCCGCAGTCCTTTTAATGCGATTGTATTTCGGATCAGACCAGCTCGATAATCGCCATCTCGGCTGCGTCGCCGCGGCGCGGCCCGAGCTTCGTGATGCGGGTGTAGCCGCCGTTGCGCTCAACGTACTTCGGCGCGATCTCCTTGAACAGCTTGTTCGTAACGCTCTCCTTCGTGATGAAGGCCATGACGTTTCTTCTGTTCGCGAGATTGTCTTCCTTCGCGATCGTGATCATCTTTTCCGCGAGGGCACGGACTTCCTGTGCTCTCGTCGCCGTCGTCTCGATCTTTCCGTTCTCGAAGAAGAACGTAACGAGGCCGCGCAGCATAGCGAGTCTATGTGCAGTGTCTCTTCCGAGTTTTCTTGTTCCCGGCATGATTGTCACTCCTATCGTTTGGTAATTAAATTATTCATCGTCCTTACGGAGGTTAAAGCCGAGAGACGCGAGCTTCCAGATAACTTCCTCGAGCGATTTGCGGCCCAGATTTCTGACCTTCATCATGTCCTCTTCGGACTTCGAGAGCAGGTCCTCCACCGTATTGATGCCGGCGCGCTTGAGGCAGTTGAAGGAGCGGACCGAGAGATCCAGCTCTTCAATCGTCATTTCCAGAACCTTTTCCTTGCCCTTGTCGTCCTTCTCCACCATGATCTCCGTGCTCTTGCCCTTATCGGATAGATCCACAAAGAGCGTGAGGTGGTCGGTGAGGACCTTCGCGGCGAGGGAAACCGCCTCCTGTGCGGTGATAACTCCGTTTGTCCATACCTCGAGCGTCAGCTTATCGTAATCGATGCTCTGGCCGACGCGGGTAGGCTCTACGTTAAAGTTTACCTTTAACACCGGTGTGTAAATAGAATCAACTGCCAATTCGCCGATCACGCCCTGCGGCATGCTCTGCTTATTGCGCTCGCCGGAAACATAGCCCCTGCCCTTATCGAGCACGATCTCCATGTACAGCTTTGCGCCTTCTCCGAGTGTGGCAATGTGCAGGTCGGGGTTAAGGATCTCAACCTCGCTGTCGCACTTTATTGAATCCGCGGTAACCATGCAGGGACCCTCGACCGCGATTTCCACGGTCTTCGGGCCGTCACAGTGCAGCTTTGCGATGAGGCCCTTGATATTCAGCACAATTTCGGTGACGTCTTCCTTCACACCGGGAATGGTGGAGAATTCATGGACGACGCCGTCGATCTTGATCGATTTGACCGCAACGCCCGGCAGGCTGGAGAGAAGCACGCGGCGCAGGCTGTTGCCCAGCGTTGTGCCGAAGCCGCGCTCCAGCGGCTCGACGACGAAGCGCCCGTAGGTGCTGTCGCTCGAAATTTCCTCGGTCTCTATTCTCGGTCTTTCTATCTCAATCATTTGCGATCCTCCTTTACACATTTGACGTAATTCGTAAAATCCATTTAAGATTTAGGAATTACTTGGAGTACAACTCAACGATGAGAGTTTCGTCGACCTCGAGGTCGATGTCCTCACGGACCGGCATTGCAGCGACCTTCGCCTCGCAGGTGGCCGCATTGAGCTCCAGCCACTTAACGACCGGCTTTGCGGCGTTGGCTTCGAGAACAGCCTTAAACTTCTCCGAGGAGCGGCTGCCTTCCTTAATAGCGACGACATCGCCCGCCTTCACGAGGTAGGAGGGGATATCGACCTTGCGGCCGTTGACGGTGAAGTGGCCGTGAACGACGAGCTGGCGAGCTTCCGCTCTGGAAGAGGCCCAGCCACAGCGGTATACGACGTTGTCGAGACGGATCTCGAGGAGGCTGAGGAGGTTGTCGCCGGCCTTGCCCTGCATCTTCGTCGCCATCTCGTAGTAATGTCTGAACTGACCCTCGAGCACGCCGTAGTAGCGTCTCGTCATCTGCTTTGCGCGCAGCTGCATGCCGTACTCAGACGTCTTTTTTCTGCCCTGACCGTGCTGGCCGGGGGCATAGGCTCTGCGCGTGATCGCACACTTATCTGTATAGCATCTCTGGCCCTTGAGGAACAGCTTCTGACCCTCGCGGCGGCACAGCTTGCAGACAGCATCTGTATATCTTGCCATTGTTTGTAACCTCCTAATCTTTTATACGCGTCTTCTCTTCGGAGGACGGCACCCGTTGTGCGGGATCGGCGTAACGTCTTTGATCATGCTGACCTCAAGACCCGCCGCCTGCAGCGCACGGATTGCAGCTTCACGGCCGGAGCCCGGGCCCTTAACAAAGACCTCGACGCTCTTCATGCCGTGCTCCATGGCGATCTTCGCCGCGGTTTCCGCAGCGGTCTGCGCCGCGAACGGCGTGGACTTTCTGGAGCCGCGGAAGCCAAGCTCGCCTGCGCTCGCCCAGGAAACTGCGTTGCCCTGTGTATCTGTGATGGTTACGATCGTGTTGTTGAAGGTGGACTGGATATGTGCAGCGCCACGCTCAATATTCTTGCGCTCACGGCGTCTGCGGACTGCGGTAACTGCTTTCTTTCCGCCTTTTGTTGCTGCCATTTAAGAATCCCTCCCGATTACTTCTTCTTGTTGGCCATTGTCTTTCTCGGACCCTTGCGCGTTCTCGCGTTGGTCTTCGAGCGCTGACCTCTTACCGGCAGGCCCTTGCGGTGGCGCACACCGCGGTAGCAGCCGATTTCAATAAGTCTCTTAATGTCGAACGCGACATTGCGGCGGAGGTCGCCCTCAACCGTGCAGTTGTGGTCGATATATTCTCTGAGCTTCGTTGCGTCGTCCTCGGACAGGTCTCTTACGCGGATGCTCGGGTCAACGCCGGTAGCAGCGCAGATATCCGACGCTGTCTTGCGGCCGATGCCGAAGATGTAGGTAAGAGCAATCTCGATTCTTTTATCTCTGGGTAAATCAATACCGGAAATACGAGCCATGCTTATTGCACCTCCATGATAATTGCAGAGCCTCAGCCCTGGCGCTGCTTGTGCTTCGGGTTTTCACAGATAACCATGACTTTACCCTTGCGCTTGATAATCTTGCATTTTTCACACATCTTCTTGACAGAAGGTCTGACTTTCATGTGTATACCCTCCTTATGAATTGTGGGGTTTCATTCTCTGTTTCCTTATTTGGAGCGCCAAGTGATGCGCCCCTTCGTCAGATCATACGGGCTCATCTCGAGCGTCACCTTATCGCCGGGCAGAATGCGGATGAAATTCATGCGCAGCTTGCCGGAGATGTGGGCGAGAATCATGTGCCCGCCCGGAATCTCCACCTGAAACGTCGCGTTCGGCAGAGCTTCCTTAACGATTCCTTCTACTTCAATTACGTCCTGTTTTGACATACTATCACCAATCCTTAATCGTAGTCTGCTCTCTGAAATTCTGCGAGAGCTAAGCGTATCTGCCGATTGGTCGAAAGGCTCTCTTCCGAAAGCACCGCGCCGGCCGGCGCAAGGTGCATCAGCTTCTTTTTCTTCGGGTGCTCGAGCGTCCGGCGTTTTCCGTCCGCCATATAGGCGAACGCGCCCTCTGTTTTCAGCACCGCCTGAAAATCGCCTTTGTCGTGACCTGCGAGCGACCGCATGATCTGTCCGCGCCGAATCTCCATAGCGGTATCCTCAGTCGAGCGCCGTGAGAATCACGGGGCCGTCCTTCGTAATGGCAATGGTGTGTTCAAAGTGGGCGGAAAGCCTGCCGTCGCACGTCACCGTAGTCCAGCCGTCGCCGAGGATTTTCACCTCGCAGCCGCCGGCGTTGACCATCGGTTCTATCGCGATTGTCATGCCCGGTAACAGGCGCACACCTCTTCCGGGTGTGCCGTAATTTGGAACACTTGGGTCTTCATGCAGCTTCGCACCTACGCCGTGGCCGACAAATTCGCGTACCACCGAGTAATTGCGAGCTTCGACATACTGCTGCACCGCGGAGCCAATATCGCCCAGCCGGTTGCCGGGGCGTGCCTTGTCGATTGCAAGGAAGAGGCTTTCGCGTGTCGCGTCCAAAAGCTTCTGCGCTTCCATCGAGATCTCCCCGCAGGGGAAGGTCCATGCGTTGTCGCCGTGGAAGCCCTCGTAAAACGCGCCGACGTCAATCGAGACGACGTCGCCCTCCTTGAGGATCTGCTTTGCGGACGGTATGCCGTGGATCACCACATGGTTTACCGAAATGCAGGCGCTTGCCGGAAAATCGCCGTAACCGAGAAAGCTGGGCACTGCCCCTGCCTTCTCGATGGATTTACGGACGATTGTGTCGAGCTCGAGCGTCGAAACGCCCGGGCGAACGGCTTCACCGGCCTTAAGCAATGCCTCCTGCGAAATCTTTCCCGCATCCCGCATGCAGCGGAGCTCGCGGGTCGTTTTCAGGTTGATCATGCTTACGCCTCTACTGCCTTGAGCGTGAGGGCGGTCGTATCCGCGACCTCCTCCTGACCTTCTACGATCTTCAGCTTGCCCTGCTTCTCGTAGTAGTCCTTCAGTGGCTCGGTCTGCTCGTGATAAACGCGCAGGCGGTCTTTAACGGTATCGGGGTGGTCATCCTTGCGCTGAATAAGGGTGCCGCCGCAGTTTGTGCAGACGCCCTCCTTCTCCGGCTTTTTGTAAAGCAGGTGGTAAGAGGAGCCGCACGCTTCGCAGACACGGCGTCCGGACATTCTCGTCACAATCTTCTCGTCGGGCACCTCGATGTCGATGACCCGGTCGATGACAATGCCGGAGGCGTCCAGAGCCTCGGCCTGCGGAATGGTTCTCGGGAAACCGTCGAGGATGAAACCGTTTTTGCAGTCCTCCTCTGCGAGTCTGTCCTTGATGATGCCGATCACGACGTCATCCGGAACAAGCTGGCCGGCGTCCATATAGGTTTTCGCCTCGAGGCCCATTTCCGTGCCGCTTTTCAGCGCTTCCCTCAGAATGTTGCCCGTGGAAATCGCGGGGATTCCGAGGTGCTTGCAGATAACTTCTGCCTGTGTGCCTTTGCCGGCGCCGGGAGCGCCTAAAAGAATCAGCTTCATTTTCATGACTCCTTTCGTCACTTCTGTCTCTCGTCTGTGCTCCCTTAGTCGAGGAAGCCCTTGTAGTGGCGCATCATCATCTGAGACTCAATCTGCTTGACCGTCTCGAGCGCGACGCCAACCATAATGATGACCGAGGTACCGCCCATGGTGAGGCCGTGCATGGCGGTCACATTGCCGTAGATAATCGGCAGGATCGCGACGACCGCGAGGAAGATTGCGCCGATGAGCGTAACTTTGGAAAGGATTTTGCTGATGAACTCCGCCGTCGGGCGGCCCGGGCGGATACCCGGAATCGTGCCGTTGTTCGTGCGGAGGTTGTTCGCCATCTCGATCGGATTGTACTGAATCGTCATGTAGAAGTAGGCAAACATGATGATCAGCATCAGATACAAGATGCTGTAGAGCCAGCCGGAGGTGGAGAAGGCGTCAAAGAAGCCCTTCCAGAAGCCCGTCGGCTCGGAGATAAACATCCGAATCGTACTCGGGATGGAGAGGATCGCCGAAGCGAAGATGACCGGCATAACGCCGCTCATGGTAACCTTGATCGGAAGGAACGTGCTCTGGCCGCCGTACATCTTTCTGCCGACAACCTTCTTCGCATACTGCACCGGGATGCGGCGCTCGGAATCGTTCATGAAAACGATGATCCAAATGACCGCGAGGAACAGGATGACAAAGAGCGGTGCGAAGATAAAGTACTGGCTGTAGCTTTCCGGAGACTGAAGCGCCGCCGAGAAGTAGCTCCAGACCTGACCGGCCGTAACCGGTAGACGGGCCACAATGCCTGCGAACAGGATGATCGAGATGCCGTTGCCGACGCCCTTCTGGTTGATCTGCTCGCCCATCCACATGATCAGCGCGGTGCCCGCGGTAAACGCGAGTACGATGATCAGCGCGGAGAATACGGCGGAGAAGCCCTCGTTATACAGCGTAACGCCGCTGTTCTTGAGGAAGAAGTAGTACGCGGTGCCCTGAATGAGGCCAAGCGCAACCGTGACGTACCGCGTGATCGCGGCGATCTTCTTTCTGCCTTCCTCGCCCTCCTTCGCCATGCGCTCGAGCGGCGGGATCGCCACCGTCAGAAGCTGAATGATGATGGAGGAGTTGATATACGGGGTGATGCCCATTGCGAACAGCGTTGCGTTTGCAAACGCGCCGCCGGTGAGCATATTGACATAGCCCAGCGCCGTCTCATTGGCGCCCGCCATAATATCGGCCAGCGCGGAAGCGTCCAGAAACGGGACGGGAACGACCGAACCGAAACGGAACGCGATGATAATCAAAAGCGTAAAAAGAAGTTTTTTTCTGAGATCAGGAATTTTCCAAGCGTTTTTAAGTGTGTTAAACAACTTAAATCACCTCGGCCTTCCCACCTGCAGCTTCGATCTTTGCCTTGGCTGCTTCGGAGAAAGCGCTGACCTTAACGGTAATCTTCTTTTCGAGCTTGCCGTTGGAAAGAACCTTTACACCGTCGCAGGCGGACTTTACGATGCCGGCCTCAACGAGCGCCGCCTCATCGACGACTGCGCCGTCTTCAAAAGCGTTGAGGGCGTTGAGATTGATTGCAACGATCTCCTTCGCGAAGATATTGTTGAAACCTCTCTTCGGGATTCTTCTCTGCAGCGGCATCTGACCGCCTTCAAAGCCGGGACGGAAGCCGTGACCCGCTCTTGCCTTCTGACCCTTGTGGCCCTTGCCGGCGGTTTTGCCGTTGCCGGAGCCGTGGCCTCTGCCGATGCGCTTTGCTTCCTGCTTTGCGCCCGGGGTCGCTCTGAGTTCGTTAAGCTTCATGTTCACACACCTCCTTAGCCTTTGCTGACCTCGACCAAATGAATGATCTTATTGATTTTGCCCTGCGTCTGCGCGTTGTCGGGCTGCGTCGTCGTATCGCCGACCTTGTGCAGGCCGAGCGCCTCGGCGGTTGCAAGCTGGGGCTTCTTGCAGCCGATCAGGCTCTTCTTCAGCGTAATTTTTACGTCTGCCATCTTGCAAACCTCCTTACAGAATTTCTTTCACGGACTTGCCGCGGACCGCCGCAACTTCCTCCGCCGTTCTCAGCTCAGAAAGGCCTGCGAGCGTAGCGCGGACGACGTTGCACGGATTGTTGGAGCGGAGCGCCTTCGTACGGATATCCTTGATGCCGACGCTCTCGACAACCGCACGGACCGGACCGCCGGCGATAACGCCGGTACCGGGGGCTGCGGGCTTCAGGAGCACGCGGCCTGCGCCGAATTCGCCGATGATTTCATGCGGGATCGTGGAGCCGCGCAGCGCAACCTTCATCAGGTTCTTCTTTGCGTCCTCGATGCCCTTGCGGATCGCGTCCGGAACTTCGCCGGACTTGCCGATGCCGAAGCCGACAATGCCGTTGCCGTCGCCGACGACGACGAGCGCTGCGAACTTAAAGATACGGCCGCCTTTAACGGTCTTGGAAACGCGGTTGATGGCAACTACGCGCTCCTTCAGATCGAGGGTGGATGCGTCAATTTTCATAGCCAAAACAATATTCCTCCTTGCTTAGAAGTTGAGGCCGCCCTCGCGGGCGCCGTCGGCCAGCTCTTTGACGCGGCCGTGGAAGATATAGCCGCCGCGGTCAAAAACCACATTGGTGATACCCTTATCTGCTGCTCTCTTGGCAATCATCTTGCCAACCTCGCGTGCTGCTTCCTTGTTTCCGCCGTTGCCGGTAAACGCCTTCTCAACCGTGGACGCCGCGCAAAGCGTAACGCCATTCACATCGTCGATGAGCTGCGCGTAAATATGCATGTTGGAGCGGAAAACATCGAGGCGCGGTCTTTCCGGTGTACCGTTGATCTTGCCGCGGACTCTCTTGTGGCGGCGCAGTCTGGCTACGTTCTTATCTGCCTTACTAACCATTTTTATCTCACTCCTAACCTATTATTTACCCTTACCGGTCTTGCCTTCCTTGCGGCGGACAACCTCATCAACATACTTGATGCCCTTGCCCTTGTACGGCTCCGGCGGTCTCTTCTCGCGGACTTCCGCCGCGAACTGGCCGACCTTCTGCTTATCGGCGCCGAGGATGATAATCTTGTTCGGGGCCGGAACCTCGATCTTAATATCCTCCGTTTCGGAGACGATAACCTGATGCGAGAAGCCGAGGTTCATCACAAGGTCCTTGCCCTGCTTCTGAACACGGTAGCCGACACCATTGACTTCGAGCTCCTTCTTAAAGCCCTCGGTGACGCCGACGACCATGTTGTGGATCAGCGTGCGGGTGAGGCCGTGCAGCGAGCGGTTTTCCTTCTCGTCGTTCGGACGTGTAACAACAATCTCAGCGCCCTCCACAGCGATGTTCATGCTCGGCTGGAACGTCTGGGACAGCGTGCCCTTCGGCCCCTTCACCGTAACGCAGCTGCCGTCGATTTTAACCTCGACGCCTGCGGGAATATTTATCGGTTTTCTTCCAATTCTGGACATGTTATTGCACCTCCCTGATTACCAAATGAACGCGAGAACTTCGCCGCCGATATTCATCTTTCTCGCCTCGCGGTCGGTCATAACGCCCTTCGAGGTGGAGATGATCGCGGTGCCAAGGCCCTTCATGACCTTCGGCAGCTCTGCTGCGTTGGAATAGATGCGGAGACCCGGCTTCGAGACTCTCTTGAGCCCCTTGATCGCGGAGATGCCGCCCTCAACATACTTCAGTGTTACGGTGATGACGCCCTGTTTGCCGTCTTCCTTAACCGTAAAGCCCTTGACATAGCCTTCGTCAACAAGAATCTGGCAAATAGCCTTCTTCATGTTAGAAGCAGGGATGTCAACAGTGTCATGCTTTGCAGACTGAGCGTTGCGGATACGGGTAAGCAGGTCAGCGATTGTATCAGTAATCTGCATGATTTATTAACCTCCTATTAGCTTTTTACCAGCTTGCTTTCTTGACGCCCGGAATCTGGCCCTTGTAAGCCAGCTCGCGGAAGCAGATACGGCAGATGCCGAACTTGCGAAGGTAGGCATGCGGCCTGCCACAGATCTTGCATCTGTTGTATTCGCGCGTAGAGAACTTCTGCTCTCTCGCCTGCTTGAGTTTCATAGAAGTCTTGGCCACAGTATTCCCTCCTTACTTCTCGAACGGAGCGCCCATGAGCTTCAGAAGCTCGCGGCCCTCTTCGTCCGTCTCAGCCGTCGTTACAAAGCAGACATCCATGCCGCGGACCTTGTCGATTTTATCGTACTCGATCTCGGGGAAAATGAGCTGCTCTTTAACGCCCAGGCTGTAGTTGCCTCTGCCGTCGAATGCGTTCGGGTTAATGCCGCGGAAGTCACGCACGCGCGGAAGCGCGATGTTGAACAGGCGGTCCATAAACTCCCACATCTTCTCGCCGCGAAGCGTAACCTTCACGCCGATCGGCATGCCCTCGCGCAGCTTGAAGTTCGCAACGGACTTCTTCGCCTTGCAGACAACGGGCTTCTGACCAGTGATCTTCGCGATATCGGCGGAGATGGAATCGATCACCTTCGCGTTGTCCTTCGCCTCGCCGGCGCCGACGTTGATCACAATTTTATCGAGCTTCGGAACCTGCATCACGCTCTTGTAGCCGAATTTCGTCATCAGAGCGGGCGCGACCTCAGCCTTGTAAAAATCATTCAGTCTTGCCATTTTGTCTTCCTCCCATTAAAGCGACTCGCCGCATTTTTTGCAAATGCGCTCTTTGGTGCCGTCCTCGTACAGCTTGTGGGCGACACGCGTGGGCTTGCCGCAGCGGGGGCAGACAACCTGAACCTTGCACGCGTAAATCGCGGACTCGGCCTTGATGATGCCGCCGGCCTCGCCCATCTTGCGGGGCTTTACATGCTTCGAGACAATGTTGGCATTCTCGACGATGACCTTGCCCTCCTTCGGGGAAACGGCCATGACCTTGCCCTTCTTGCCGCGGTCCTTACCGCTGAGGATAACGACGGTGTCACCGGTTTTTACATGAACTTTACTCATTTCAGGACACCTCCAATTAAAGAACTTCCGGGGCGAGGGAAAGAATCTTCATGTACTCCTTGTCGCGCAGCTCGCGCGCAACCGGCCCGAAGATACGTGTGCCCCTGGGGTTTTTATCGTCACGGATGATGACGGCTGCATTCTCGTCGAAACGGATGTAGGTGCCGTCCTCACGGCGGACGCCGGAAGCGGATCTCACGATAACCGCCTTCACAACATCGCCCTTCTTAACAACTCCGCCGGGTGCTGCTTTTTTAACGGAAGCAACCACGACGTCGCCGATATTTGCATACCTCCGGCCTGTGCCACCGAGAACGCGGATGCACATAAGCTCCTTCGCTCCTGTGTTGTCGGCCACTTTGAGGTAAGTCTGCTGCTGAATCACAGTAATTCCTCCTTCTGCTAAAGCCGATTATTTGGCTTTCTCGATAATCTCAACCAGGCGCCATCTCTTATCCTTAGAGAGGGGACGAGTTTCCATGATGCGCACTCTGTCGCCGATGCCGCAGGCGTTCTCTTCGTCATGCGCCTTGCGCTTCACGGTACGCTTGATGATCTTGTTGTAAAGCGGATGTCTGTAACTGTCCTCAACAGCAACAACGATTGTCTTGTCCATCTTATTGCTGACGACCTTGCCGACAGTTGTCTTTCTCATGTTTCTTTCGCTCACTTCTTAATCCTCCCTTCCCTTACGCGTTCTCTTTGCTAAGCTCATTCGCGCGGATAACTGTCTTAACACGAGCGATGTCCTTCTTAACCGCCGAGATGCGCATCGGGTTTTCAAGCTGGTTAATCGCGAGCTGGAATCTGAGGTTAAAGAGCTCGGCTTTGAGGTCATTCAGTTTTGTGTTCAGCTCGTCAGCAGTGAGCTGTCTGATTTCAGAAGCTTTCATTACTCTTAGCCCTCCTCTTTAGTAACAAACTTGCACTTGATCGGAAGCTTGTTGCTCGCAAGGCGGAGCGCCTCGCGGGCCGTCTCTTCCGAAACGCCGCCAAGCTCGAACATAACTCTGCCGGGCTTAACGACGGCCACCCAGTATTCGGGCGAGCCCTTACCGGAACCCATTCGGGTTTCAGCGGGCTTCTGCGTGATCGGCTTATCCGGGAAAATCTTGATCCAGACCTTACCGAAACGCTTGCAGTAACGCGTCATGGCGACACGGGCCGCCTCGATCTGATTGGAGGTGATCCATGCGGGCTCCATCGCCTGCAGGCCGAAATCGCCGTATGTCACCTTATTGCCGCGGTATGCCTTGCCGGTGAGACGGCCTCTGTGCACTCTGCGGTACTTAACTCTCTTAGGAAGCAACATTACGCACGCCCTCCTTCCTTCTTGCTGTTTCTGCGGCTGCGGTTCTCATTGAGAACCTCACCCTTGTACAGCCAAACCTTAACGCCGATTCTGCCGTACGTTGTAGCGGCTTCCGCGAAGCCGTAGTCGATGTCCGCGCGGATGGTCTGCAGCGGAATCGTGCCGTCGTGGTACTGCTCGCTTCTCGCGATTTCAGCGCCGTTCAGACGGCCGGACACCATGATCTTGATGCCCTTCGCGCCGAGCTTCATCGAGCGGCCGATGCACTGCTTCATCGCTCTTCTGAAAGCGATTCTCTTCTCGAGCTGCTGTGCGACGTTCTCCGCGACGAGCTGCGCGTTGAGGTCCGGCTGCTTCACCTCAACGATGTTGATGACAACCGGCTTCTTGAGCTGCTTCTCGCACTGGATGCGGAGCTTCTCGATTTCCGAGCCGCCCTTGCCGATGACCATGCCCGGCTTGGAGCAGTGGATATGAATGCGGACCTTAGAGGCGTCGCGCTCAATTTCAATCTTCGGAACACCTGCGAGGTAGAGCTGCTTCTTCAGCGTCTTTCTGAGGTTGTAGTCCTCAACCAGCGTATCGCCGAAGGAAGCCTTCTTTGCGAACCAGCGGGAATCCCAGTCTTTGATGACGCCCACGCGTAAACCGTGGGGATTAACTTTCTGACCCATAATGTGACCTCCTCGCTTATTCCTTCTCTTTCACAACGAGTGTGACATGAGAGGTTCTCTTCAAAATTCTGTAGGCTCTGCCCTGTGCTCTCGGGCGGATTCTCTTGAGCGTCGGGCCGGGGCAGACGAAGCACTCGGAAACATAGAGGTTGTTCTTATCCATGTTGAAGTTGTTCTCTGCGTTGGCCACTGCGCTCTTGAGGAGCTTCTCGAGATCTTCGCACGCCGCCTTCGGGGTGTGCTTGAGGATCGCCATAGCGAGGTCTACGGGCTTGTTTCTGATAAGGTCCAGAACGATCTCAACCTTGCGGGGAGAAATTCGGGTATACTTCAGAACTGCTTTTGCTTCCATCTTTATACTCTCCTTTCTCTCAGCGGCTGGTCTTGGAACCGGCGTGACCCTTGAAGGTGCGGGTCGGGGCAAACTCGCCGAGCTTGTGGCCGACCATATCCTCCGTCACATAAACCGGAACGTGCTTGCGGCCGTCGTGGACGGCGATTGTATGACCGACGAAATCCGGGAAGATCATGGAGGCGCGGCTCCACGTCTTGAGAATCTTCTTCTCGCCGTTCTCGTTCATTGCCTGAATCCTTTTAAGCAGTGCGGGCTGACAAAAAGGACCCTTTTTTAAGCTTCTGCTCATATTCTTTTAAGCTCCTTTCCGTGCCTTACTTACCGTTTCTGCGCTTAACGATGAACTTGTTGCTCGCCTTCTTCTTAGCGCGCGTCTTGTAGCCGAGGGCCGGCTTGCCCCACGGCGTGACCGGGCCCGGGCGTCCGACAGGGCTCTTGCCCTCACCGCCGCCGTGCGGGTGGTCGTTCGGGTTCATAACAGAACCTCTCACGGTCGGTCTCCAGCCCATGTTTCTCTTGCGGCCGGCCTTGCCGATCTTCACATTCTCGTGGTCGATATTGGAAACCTGACCGATGGAGGCCATGCAGGCGTCCGGCACATTTCTGAGCTCGCCGGAGGGCAGTCTCAGCAGCGCCATGCCGTTTTCCTTCGCCATGAGCTGCGCCATGATGCCGGCAGCGCGGGCGAGCTGTGCGCCCTTGCCGGGGTAGAGCTCAACGTTGTGCACGAAGGTACCGGTCGGGATATTGGCAAGCGGAAGCGCGTTGCCGGGCTTAATGTCCGCATCCTTGCCGGAGACAACCTTGTCGCCGACCTTCAGGCCGTTCGGCGCAATGATATACTTCTTCTCGCCGTCCTCATACTGCACGAGCGCGATGAACGCGGAGCGGTTCGGATCGTACTCGATCGTCAGGACCGTAGCGGTCATGTCGTTCTTCTGGCGCTTGAAGTCGATGATGCGGTACTTCTTGCGGTTGCCGCCGCCTCTGTGGCGGACGGTGATTCTGCCGTAGCTGTTGCGGCCGGCAGCCTTATTCTTCGGAGCCAGCAGGCTCTTTTCCGGGCCACACTTGCTCAGACCGCTGTAGTCCGTGGTGGACATGTTGCGGCGCGCATTCGTGGTCGGCTTATAATTGATAATTGCCATTGTGTTTTCTCTCCTTATTTGGCTTTGCGGGAACGGGCCGTTTCCCATTCATGCCCTTCGGGGTATTCTTCGGGCGATTAGATCATCGACTCGAAGAACTCGATCGTCTTGCTGCCCTCTGTGAGCGTTACAACAGCCTTTTTCCAAGCTCTGGTGTAGCCCTCGTATCTGCCCTGACGGCGGAACTTGCCGCGCACGTTCAGCGTGTTGACCTTCTGAACCTTGACGCCGAACAGCTCCTCGACCGCCTTCGCGATCTCGATCTTGTTCGCATCCTTGCAGACCTCAAACGTGTATTTCTTCTCCGCATTGCCGGCCATGGATTTCTCCGTGATGATCGGGCGGATAACGATGTCCTGCGCTTTCATTATGCGTACACCTCCTCGATTTTGGAGACGGCATCCTTCACAACGATGAACTTATCGGCATTGAGGATGTCGTATACGTTCAGCGTATTGACCTGCGCGGTCTTGACGCCGGGGATGTTCGCGGCGGAAGCGATGACCTTGGCATCGACCTCCGGGAGAACGATGAGCGCCTTCTTCTCGCTGCCGAGCGCCTTGAGCATCTCGGCGATCTTCTTCGTCTTGTAGCCCTCCGTCGTGATGGCGTCGACGACGATCATTTCATTGTCCTGCACCTTGCTCGAAAGCGCAGACTTCATCGCGAGGCGCTTGACCTTCTTGTTCAGCGTGACGGTGTAATCTCTCGGCTTCGGCGCGAACACGATGCCGCCGTGCGTCCACTGCGGCGCTCTCGTGGAGCCCTGTCTTGCACGGCCGGTGCCCTTCTGTCTCCACGGCTTCTTGCCGCCGCCGGAAACCTCCGCGCGGGTGAGCGCGGACTGCGTGCCCTGTCTCTGGTTTGCGAGATACGCCTTGACCATATCATTCATGACGGAAACGTTGGGCTCGATACCGAAAACCTCAGCGGAAAGCTCGATCTTCTCGACCTCTTTGCCCGCCATGTTCATAACTGCTACTGTAGGCATTCTTTATTCCTCCTTCCCTTACGCTTTTACGCTGTCGCGCAGTACGACCGTACCGCCGTTGGGGCCGGGAATAGCACCCTTCACAGCAATCAGATTGTTCTCCGCATCGACCTTGACAACGGCGAGGTTCTGAACCGTAACCTTCTCCGCGCCGAGGTGGCCGGCCATCTTCAGGCCCTTCCAAACTCTGGACGGGCTGGAGCAGGCGCCGTTGGAGCCGCCGTGGCGGGCAACCGGGCCGGAACCGTGGGTTTCCTTCAGTCTCTGGAAGTTCCAGCGCTTGATGACGCCGGCGTAGCCCTTACCCTTGCTGACGCCCGTAACGTCGACCTTGTCGCCGTTCTCAAAGACGTCCGCCTTGATGAGGTCGCCGACATTGTAAGCCGCGCAGTCGCTCATTCTGAACTCCTTCAGGGTCTTCTTCGGGGCGACGTCGCCCTTCTTGAAGTGGCCCGTGAGGGGCTTCGAAACGCGCTGCGGCTTCTGGTCGCCGAAGCCTACCTGAATCGCGTCATAGCCGTCGTTTTCAACAGTCTTTTTCTGTGTGACAACACAGGGACCGGCTTCCACAACTGTCACGGGGACGACTCTGCCCTTTTCGTCGAAAATCTGCGTCATGCCGATTTTCTTGCCGATGATTGCCTTCTGCATTTTGTATCCTCCTGTTAGGTTATTGGTCGGATTTCTCCGACGTGACCCTCCTGCCTGTAGGTTGAGCGGCGTATGCCGACAATCGATTAAAGTTTGATTTCGATCTCAACACCGGCGGGGAGCTCTAAGCCCATCAACGCCTCAACGGTTTTGTTGCTGGGTCTTAAGATGTCGATAAGTCTCTTGTGGGTTCTCATCTCGAACTTCTCGCGGCTGTCCTTGTACTTGTGCACAGCTCTGAGGATCGTGATGATCTGCTTCTCGGTCGGCAGCGGGACGGGGCCGGAAACTCTCGCACCCGTGCGCTTGGCGGTCTGCACGATCTTCTCCGCCGACTGATCGACGACCTGATGATCGTAACCCTTAATTCTTATCCTGATCTTTTCCTTGACTGCCACTAAAATCGCCTCCTGTTGTTTTGTAAGTTGGCGGGCTGTACGGGTTTTTATGTTTTAAACACTGCTCCGGGTGTTCCGCCGGAAGCCATAGAAAAACCGGACATCCACTTTCGTGAATTCCGGGATCGTTCGGGCCGGTGTAAAACACAAACCCTGCACATAAAAAACCATCTAAGCGAATTTTCGTCCGGCCTGTGCGCCTTAAAAATCAGCGCATGGTTCCGCGCGCCACTCCACACGGGGAGCCGCTTCGCTTCGATTGTTGTCGCCCGGTTTAAAATCGGACATACTCCACGGAAAAACCGGCCGTATCGGCCGCAACCTCCCGCTTCATCGCATATCTGTCGCAGTCACGCTTAGTTATTATAGCAGGCAAATCTCGAAAAAGCAAGCCCTTTTGGAAAGATTTTTTCAGATTTTCTGCGGCTTTTCCGGTTTTTCCCAAATGCGCCGCATCCTGTGCTTTGAGGCGCCGCCGGCCGCCGTTTGAAAGCGCGAAAACCGGGGCGGCCGAAGCCGCCCCCTTTAAATTCAGTGTACCGCTTTCGGCGCGATCCGTCAGCAAAAAACAGCGGGCAGCCGAAGCTGTCCGCCATTTTTCTGTATATTCTCAGTTACCCGCCGGCTCAATGTGCAGGAAGTCCATCGTTTCCGCCGGGTCGCGCCCATCCGCGGAAAACACAAACCGCTGTTCCTGCCCGTCGTCCGTGAGCTGGAGAAAAGCCGCCGCGCCGTCGGTGCCGTAGACAAAGCGCATCCCACTGATTGCGTTTGCCTCGGGGTCGTACCAGCCGCCCGCCGCATAGCGGACCGACCCGTCCGAAAACATCTCCCACAGGCAGTCCGCCGGCTCGTAGGTTTTCGCGCCCTGCCCCGTCTCCACCGTGAACGACGCCCGCAGCTCCGTTGTGCGCAGGAAGCGGCACAGCCGCCAGCCTTCGGCCTCGAGCGCGGCAGGCTCCGCCGCCGCAGCGCCTTCCACCCGCACGCCGGAAAGCGACATGTGAAACGGCAGGGGCAGCGGCACGAGCCAGAGCACGAGCGCGAGCAGCACAGCGCACACGCAGACCCGTTTGATGATTTTTCGGTTAGACGCACTGACTTTCATGCCGATCCCTCCTGCCCTTTTATTTCAGTATACCGTATCCCACGGCGGCCGTCAACAAAAACCGGCGGACAGCCGAAGCTGTCCGCTATTTTTCTGTATATTCTCAGTTACCCGCCGGCTCAATGTGCAGGAAGTCCATCGT